>WNFR01017624.1_pt1 | contig 12388 bp, 9 predicted proteins | sample 5400221 | NCBI WGS metagenome assembly WNFR01 (sample SAMN13153357, study PRJNA577476) | soil metagenome | isolation source: 40 cm soil under Madrone tree | place: USA:California | collected 2016-06-14 | reverse complement strand
CTCGCCTGTCCGGTCACGGTCTGTGCATCGCCGGCCGTGGCCCATCCCACGCAACCGGTCAGCGCGACAATGGCGGCCATTAGCCTCAAACGGGAAAAAATTCGCTGACGCATGGGTAACCTCCCACCCTCAATCGGGAACTGCCTGACTTAGGCGCGTTCGCCTTCGCCTCTTTGGCCGCCGATCTCACAATGACTGGCCGGCGTATGTAAGGTATGCAAGAGCAACGCCGGCGCGGCTCAGATGCTGGAACGGCTGCGCTGCGCGCCTAGGTAGGGGCGCGATGCGGGGGCTGACCTCGGCGCCGGTGAGGGGCCGGCGCCCAGATGGCCGCGTCGTCGCGGAGAAGGTGACTCCCATCGGCTTGTAGACGGGCGTGCGCCACTCGGAATGGCGCTTGTCGACGCCGCGCACGAGGTCCATGTAGGCTCGGCTGAGCTTCTTGGTGATCGGGCCCACCTCGCCGGTGCCGAGCGGGAACCGGTCGATCGACAGGATTGGCGTGATCTCGTACCCGCTGCCACAGAGGAACGCCTCGTCGGCGACGTAGAGCTCGGTACGCGCGATCTCACGCTCCTGCACCTCGAGGCGGAGGTCCGGAATCACGTCCGACAGCAGCGTGGTGCGCGTGATGGATTCCAGGATGTCGGCGGTGAGCGGCGGCGTGAGCAACACGCCACGCCGCACCATGAAGAACGTCGCGCCGGTGCCCTCGGCCACCGTCCCGCTCTGATTCAGGAGTATCGGCGTGTCGTAGCCGTCGGCCTTGGCCTGCAGGGTGGCCAGTCGTCCGTTCTGGTAGTTGGAGCCCGACTTCAGCCGGATCGGGATCGCGTTGTCGTTGGTGCGCGTCCACGACGACACGCAGCAGCGCAGCCCGGCGGGCGCGCTCGGGCGCCGGCGCGGGTTGATGTAGAGCCCGGTCGGCGTGGTGGCGTCCAGCCCGGTGCCGAGCACGTAGGCGACGAGGTGCATGTGGATGTCCTCGCGGACCTCGTTCGTCTTGATCACCTCGCGCACGGCCTCGTAGAGGTCGACGTCGCTGTAGGGCACGCTGAAGCGCATCATCTTCATCGACTCGCGCAGCCGCGCGAAGTGCTCGGCCAGCCGGAAGCCGTACATCTCGCCGTCGTCGGCGTTCCAGTAGGCGCGCAGCCCCTCGAAGCAGTTCGTCGCGTAGAAGACGGCGGCGCTGTTCACCGGCAACACCGCCTGCTCGCCCGGCACCACCTTGCCGTTCATCCAGATCTTGAAGTCGGCCATCGTCACGCTCCCCGCGCCCGCCGTCGGGCGCTCACGTAATCTACCACCAGGTATTCGCCCAGCCGGTCCGGCGTCGCGAAGAACGCGCGGCCGCGGTTGATCCGCGCCATCTGCTCGACGAACGAGGTCAGCCAGGGGCTGCGCTCGAGCATGAAGGTGTTGATGGTGATGCGCTCGCGCGTGCAGCGCTGCACCTCTTTGAGCGTCTCCTCCACCGTGCGGCGCGTCGGCGGATAGCTGAAGTCGGCCACCTCGCCCTCGAGGTGGGCGGTGGGCTCGCCGTCGGTCACCATCAGGATCTGGCGGTTGCCCCCCGCGTGCCGCGCGAGCAGCTTGCGCGACAGCATGAAGCCCGCGTGCATGTTGGTGCCCATGTTCCACTCGCTCCACGACAGCGTGGGCAGCTGCTGGGTGGTGAACTCGCGCGCGTACAGCGAGAACCCGACGATGTAGAGCGCGTCGCGGGGGAACTGGCTGCGGATCAGCGCGGACAGCGCCAGCGCGACCTTCTTGGCGGGCAGGAAGTAGCCGTTGTTCAGCATGGACCGGCTCATGTCGAGCATGACCACGGTGGCCGCCTGCGTGCGCTGCTCGGTGCGGATGACCGTGAAGTCGTCGGGCACCAGGCGCACCGGCGTGCCCGGCCCGAGGCGTCCGACGGCGCGCATGACCGTCTCCTTCAGGTCGAGCAGGAACGGGTCGCCGAACTCGTAGGCCTTGCTCTCGTCGGTCTGGTCGCCGCCGGCGCCGCGCCGATCCATCTGGTGGCCGCCGAAGCGGTCGCGCTTGAGGCGCGAGAAGATGTCGCGCAGCGACTTGTCGGCGATCTTGCGGATGGCGCGCGCGGTCAGCTTGAGATCGTCGTCCTCGCCCTCGAGGTAGCCGGCGTCCTTCAGCCGCTTCGCGATCTCCTGCAGCCGCTCGAGGTCGCGCGCCGCCTCCTCGCCGGCGACCTTGGCGACGTCCTCGGGGCTCAGCTTCGCGAGATCCTCCAGGGAGCGGGTGGCGCGCAGCTCCTGCTCGAGCGCGTCGAGCTTCTGCATCTCTTCCATGAGACGCATGGCCTCGTCGAGGCCCACCTGCTCGTCGCCGCGGAAGGGATAGCGCTGCGCCATCTCGTCGATCATCTCGGAGAGGTGCATGCCCAGCTGACGCATGGCCGCTTCGAGGCGCTCGTCCTTGAGAAAGAGCGAGCGCATCATCTCGTCGAGCTGCGCGCGCTGCTCGGGCGAGAGCGACTGCATCAGCGACTGCATGGCGGCCATGCGCTGGCCGATCTGCTCGAGCACGTCGTCGAGGCTCTCGGCGCCCGGGAACTGCTCGCCCCACTTCTGCTTGAACTTCTCGAAGTCGGGCTGGCCGCCCTCCGCCCGCTCGCGCAGCATGCGGTTGAGGTCCTGGATCATCTCGCGCATCCGCCGGAGGTCCTCGGGCGTCATGTTGCCGAGCGCGTTCTTCATGCCCTGCATGAACGGCTGCATCGCCTGGGCGCGCAGGGAGGCGAGCAGGTCCTGGAACTTCTGCTCGGCCGTCGCGTCGGCGAAATCGTAGCTCTGCAGCTCGCGCAGCCGCCCCGCGGCGTCGGGCGGGATCGTGTCGAGGGCCTGCTGGCGCTTCTCGCGCTCGCGGCCCTTCAGATCCCGCTCGATGCCCTCGCGCTCCGTCTTCACGACGTCGTCGAGCTTCTTGGCGATGTCCTCGAGGCTCGATCCGAGGTCGTAGCGCTGCATGCGCTGCTGCTTCTGCGCGCGCAGCTTGTCGAGAAGGTCCTTGAGGCCGGGCATGCGCGCGCCGTCGGGCGGCCGCATCCCCTGCTGCAACAGGCGCTGCAGCGCGGACTTCAGATCACCATAGCCGAGGACGTCGTCCGCGATCTCGTCGAGGACGTCGTCGGCGTCGAGGTCGGGAACGGCCTGCGTGCCGTCCCAGCGCGAGTAGCGGTGGAGCACGTCAGCTCCGGTACCGGGTCTGGCCGGGCTGCGAGTCCTTGTTCAGCTTCTTGCTCAGGTGCAGCCCCTCGAGCACGAACTCCACGGCCGAGGCGAGGCCGGAGGCGCCGTCGCCGCCGAGCTTGTGGGTGGCCGCGCGCAAGGCCGGCGTCTTCTCCGCCTGGCGCACGTACTCCGCCGACGGCATGGTGTCGGACACCTGCACGCTGAGCCCGCCCTGGAAGGCGGTGACCACCGGGTCCACCTCGGCCGGCGTCAGCGAGCGGTTGAAGACGTTGAGCACGGCGCGCTGCACGAGCTTGCCGAGGACCTTGTCCTCGCTCGTGTCGCCGAGCGTCTCCAGCTCGATCTTGCCGGCGGTGGAGGCGACGAGCGCCCCCAGGTCGCTCACGCGCGGCGCGGCGTCCTTCTCGCCGAGGCGGATGGCCCGCTTGAGCGCGCTGGACACGAGGTTCTCGTAGTTGCAGATGCTCACGCGCACGGAGACCCCGGAGCGCTGGCTGATCTCGGTCGCCTTGCGCGCCAGGTGCGTCAGCTCGGCGACGATCTGCTTCATGTACTCGGGCGTCGTCGTGCGCACGCCGTCGGCGGCGAAGGCCGTGCGCTCGGCCTCCATGATCGCGATCTCGTCGGCCACGCGGCGCGGGTAGTGCGTGCGGATCTGCGAGCCAAAACGGTCCTTGAGCGGCGTGATGATACGGCCGCGGTTCGTGTAGTCCTCCGGATTGGCGCTGGCGACGACGTAGACGTCGAGGGGCAGCCGCACCTTGTAGCCGCGGATCTGGACGTCGCGCTCCTCCATGATGTTGAGCAGCCCGACCTGGATGCGCTCGGCGAGGTCCGGCAGCTCGTTGAGCGCGAAGATCCCGCGATGCGTGCGCGGCAGCAGCCCGTAGTGGATGGTCAGCTCGTCGGCGAGGTAGCGGCCCTCGGCCACCTTGATCGGGTCGACCTCGCCGATGAGGTCGGCGATGGTGATGTCGGGAGTGGCCAGCTTCTCGCCGTAACGCCGGTCACGCGGGAGCCAGGCCACCTCGACGGCGTCGCCGCGCTCGGCCACGCGCTGCCGGCACGCGGCGCAGATCGGCGCCAGCGGATCGTCGTTGATCTCGCAGCCCGCGAGCACGGGCACCGTCTCGTCGAGCAGGCCGGTGAGCAGCCGCGCGATCCGCGTCTTGGCCTGGCCGCGCTCGCCGAGCAGCACGACGTCCTGGCCGCTCAGCACGGCGTTCTCGATCTGGGGGATCACCGTCTCGTCGTAGCCGACGATGCCGGGCAGGAAGGACTCGCCCCGGCGCAGCCGGGCGACGAGGTTGTCGCGCATCTCCTGCTTGACCGACTTCGACGCGTAGCCGCGGTTACGAAGCTCTCCGACCGTTCGTGGTTGGGTCATGAGGGAATCGTGGTCACTATGCGGTGCGACCCGCAGACTGTCAACCTCGCGGGGGAGCGCCGCGCGGGGGAGCGGCGCCGTCAGGCGGTCGAGACGACGTGGCCGTTCCGCTCGGAGCGCTCGAGCGTCCGGCGCACGGCCTCCATCAGGGCGAACACGGTGAACGGCTTCTGCACGATCGCGGCATCGGGCACGGGCGGCATCTCCGCGTAGCCCGTCATGTACAGCACCCGCGCTTCCGGCCTGACGGCCGTGAACGCCCCGGCGAGCTGGAACCCGCTCATCCCGGGCATCATCACGTCGGTCAGCAGGAGGTGGATCCGCGCGCCGTGCCGCTCGGCGACGTGCAGCGCTTCGTCAGCGTCGGCCGCCGTCAGGACCGTATAGCCGTGCTCGCGCAGCATGTCGCTCGCGAGCATGCGGACGGCCGGGTCGTCTTCCGCGACGAGGATCGTCTCCCAGCCCGTGCGCGGGCTGCCCGGCGCCGGCTGCGCCGCCGGCGCCGGCTCGTCGACGCGCGGCAGATAGACCCTGAAGGTCGTGCCCTGACCCGGCGCGCTCTCGACGACGACGTGGCCATCGTGCTGCTCGACGATGCCGTACACGGTCGAGAGCCCGAGCCCGGTGCCCTCGCCGACCGGCTTGGTCGTGAAGAACGGCTCGAAGATGCGCGCCTGGGTGGCCGGATCCATGCCGACGCCGGTGTCGCTCACGATGAGCTGCACGAAGCGGCCGGCCGGCAGCGACGCCGGCACTGCGCCCGCGCTGTCGCCGTCGACGGTGGTGGTGGCGAGCGTGAGCTGGCCGCCGTTGGGCATGGCGTCGCGCGCGTTCACGGCCAGATTGAGGATCACCTGCTCGAGCTGGGCACGGTCGACGTTGACCCAGCCGGCGCTGTGGTTGAGCGCCGTGACCACGCTGATGTTCGCACCGATCAGCCGATGGAGCATCTTGGCCATGTCGACGATCGCGGTGTTGAGGTCCATGGTGCGCCGCTCGAGGCGCTGCTTGCGGCTGAAGGCGAGCAGCTGCCGCGTGAGCGCGGCGGCGCGCTCGGCCGCCTCTCCGATGGCGTCGGCGTCCTCGCGCGCCCGCGCGCTGTTCGGGAGCCGGGCCAGGAGAATCTGGGCGCGACCGAAGATGACCGTCAGCATGTTGTTGAAGTCGTGCGCGATGCCGCCCGCCAGCAGTCCCAGGGCCTGCATCTTCTGCGCCTGCATGAACTGCTGCGTGCGCTGCTCGACCTGCTCCTCGAGTCGGGCCGCGTGCTGACGCAGCATCTCTTCCTCGACCTGGCGCCGGTACATCTGCATCAGCAGCGGCAGCAGCACGAGGTAGAGCATCGCGCCGCCGGTGAGCGAGATCGCCCAGATGATCATGCGGCTCCAGCGGATCGTGTTGAGCAGGCGATCCGGCGTCTTTTCGACTTCGACGACGCCGAGCACCCGGCCGTCGGCGGCGAAGATCGGCACGTAGACCTCGGCGAGCGTCCCGAACTTCGGCCGCTCGTAGCGCTGCTCCGACTTGCCGAGCCGCTTGATCGCGACCTCGACGGCGCCCGCGAGCGCACGCTGCAGCTCGTCGTTGCCGGGAAAGCGCTGACCGATGAGGCTCGTCTGATCCGACCAGAGGATCTCGTGCTCGCGGTCCCACACCTTCACGCGCACGATTTCGGGCAGGCTCGTCATCGTCGCCGACAGCACGCGTCCCCAGCGCTGGCGCGTCCCGGGGCCGCCGGGCTCGGTGAAGACGCGCTGAAGCCCCTCCCGCTCGACCTCGCGCCGGACCAGGGCCGCCGTGTTCTGCCACTCCCACTCCGAGACGGCCCGCGTCAACAGCGCGGAGAGTGCGGCGCCCATGCCGAGGGCGAGGGTCACGATCCCGATCAGACAGAAGAGCGAGAAGCGCGTGAAGATCGGGTGTTTGAGCCAGTCCATCCCGCCCCCATAGGTGCGACGAACGTGCCAGGGCGGGTGCGGGCCCGGACCCCAACTCGTGGGGTCGCCGGCGCCGCGCACGGCCACGCCTCGTACGCCATCGACGTGCCGGGCGGCTATTCTCGGACCACTGGCCGGGATTCGCCCAGGGCAATCAGTCGCCGGCGCGCGTGCTCCTGTCGGCGAACAGCACGGCGCCGCCGGCGGCGACCAGTGACGCGGCGAGCGCCCAGAAGACGGCCGGGTACGAGCCGAGACCGAGCAGCAGCAGCGAGGCCCCCACGGGGCCGACGGCGCGCGCGCCGTTGGCGCCCAGCGCGACGGCGCCGGAGATCGCGCCGTAGTTGCGCGCGCCGAAGATCTCGGCCAGCGAGGTGGCGCGGGCCAGGGTGGCCATACCGTTGGCCGCACCCTGCAGGACGATGAACGGCACGAGGGTGCCGACGCGCGCGAGCAGCGGCAATTGCGCGATGCCGAGCGCCTGGGCGACGAACACGGCGGCCACCATCACCCGCGCGCCCAGCCGCGCGGAGATCGGCACGAACAGCACGCGCCCGGCCAGCTGCATCGCGCCCGTCCAGCCGATCACCGCCGCCGCCGTCGACGCGGCGTAGCCGCGGTCGACGAGGAACGGGATCAGGTGCGTGGTGACGGCGGCCGTCGCGAAGTTGGACACGAGGAACGCCACCGAGAGCACCCAGAAGACCGCGGCGGCGGCGGACGCGTGGGCCGTGCCCTGACGCAGGAGCAGCGCGTGGATCGGGATCGTGATCAGGCCGAGCACGACGGCGAGCACGGTCAGGGCGCTGCGCCAGCCCAGGCGCTCGAGCAGCGCGGCCTCGATCGGCATGAAGATCGTGCTGGCGAGGCCGGCCACGAGCGTCACCGTGAGCAGCGCGCGGTCGCGGCCGCGCGCGAACCAGGAGACCACGACGGCGAACGCGGGCTCGTAGAGCGTGGCGGCCATCGCGAAGCCCATCAGGAACCAGACCGCGTAGAGCGCGGCCAGGCTCTCCACGCGCGCCCACGCGAACGTGAGCGCGGTGGCCAGCACCGAGCCCGCCGTCATCAGCGCGCGCGGGCCCCGCGCGTCGAGCCAGCGGCCGACGGAGATGCTGGCCAGCGCCGAGACGCCGAGGCCGATGGAGAAGGCCGCGGTCACCGCCACGCGGGAGGCGCCGAGGTCCTGCTCCATCGGCCGCAAGAAGACGGGGAACCCGTAGTAGACGATTCCCCAGGTGACCGTCTCCGTCACCGACAGCGCGGCGACGATCACCCAGCCGTAATAGACGGTGCGCGAGCCGAGTCGGACGTTCGCGTCATTTCTCCGCGGTGCGCACGGCCGCCGGGCCGCCGTTGACCTTGATGCGGCCGACCTCCTTCAGCGAGCGGCCGTCGAACGAGAAGACCTGCACGTCTTTCTCGACCATGTTGCCCACGAGGATCGTCTTGCCGTCGGGCGAGAAGGCCGCGCCCTGCGACCAGTGGCCGATCGGCGCCTCGGCGACCTTCGTCAGCTTCATGCCCTTCGCGCGCAGCACCACGAGCCGGCCGCTGTCGCCGTAGAACGGCGACTCCTTCGCCTTGTTGCTGCCGTTCATCACCACGACCGCGACGTGCCTGCCGTCGGGCGAGACCTTGATGCCCTCCGGCGTCTGACCGACGCTGACCGTCTCGACCACGCGCGGCGGCTTCGCGCGAACGTCGATGAGGCTGACCGTGTCGGTGTCGCCCTGGCCGATGCCGATGTTGGCGACGGCCGCGAAGTCGCCCTTCGACGACACGTCGATGCCGTAGGGCCGGAGCCCGGCGTTGATGTCGCGCTTGGTGTATTCCACCTTGGTCCCGTCGACCGAGAGCACGGAGATCTTGTGATCGCCATCGCGCGTCACCAGCGCCATCGTACCGTCCGGCGTGAAGACGGCGTGGCTGGTGCCGGACTTCTCGTCGGCGATCGTCACCTTGCCCACCGGTGTCACCGTCTTGCCGGAGATCGAGAACACCGACACGGTGCCCTCGCTCCGGTTGGCGACGAGCGCGAGCGTGCCCCGGCGGTTGATCGAGATGCCGGCCGCGCTCCGGCCCGCCTCCAGCGTCGCGATCACCGCCGGCGGCGACGCTTTCAGATCGATGACGGACACACGGGTGTCGGGCACCGTCTTCGTCGGATCGCCCGGGTCCACCTTGCTCGACGACCCCACGAGGGCCAGGCTCTCGTCCGGCGTGAGCGCGACGCTGAGCGGCGGGCCCACCACGCTGCCCGGCACGGCGATCTCGGCAACCACGCGCGGAGGCGACACCGTGAGGTCGAGGATCGTCACCGTGTCCGGCGCGGGGTTCTGCACGATCTTCACCGTGCCGTTGTCGAGCATGACCTTGTTGTCGTTGGACGTGACCGCGAGCTGCGCCTGCGCGGCGGGCGCCGCCGCGAGCACGACGATCGCTGCGAGGATGAACACGCGTCGCTGGGCCTTCATTGGCCACCTCCGTGGGTTCGAGCGGCCGATAGGAGAGCAGTTTCCCGCGCCGAACGCAAGCGCGCGCTGTTGACCGTCGCGCGCTTCGCCGTGACAATGAGGCCGGAGGTCACTGACCATGTGGGGCTCGTCCAAGATCACGATGCCGACGAAGGAGACCGCGCTGCCCGGACGCGCGGAGCGCATGCCCGTGCCCGCGACGCACCACGTGAGCGGGCGGCCGCTGACGCCGCCGTTCCCCGCCGGCACCGAGACCGCGATGTTCGGGCTCGGCTGCTTCTGGGGCGCCGAGAAGGCGTTCTGGCTCACGCCCGGCGTCGTCACGACCGCCGTCGGCTACGCCGCCGGCCTCACGCCGAATCCGACGTACGAGGAGGTCTGCACGGGCCGCACGGGCCACAACGAGGTCGTGCTGGTCGTCTTCGATCCGAAGTCCGTGTCGTACGAGACGCTGCTGAAGGTGTTCTGGGAGGGCCACGATCCCACGCAGGGCATGCGTCAGGGCAACGACGTCGGCACGCAGTACCGCTCCGGCCTCTACGTCTACTCGCCCGAGCAGCGGAAGGCCGCCGAGGCCTCGCGCGACGCCTACCAGCGCGCGCTGAGCGCGGCCGGCCACGGGCACATCACCACGGAGATCCTCGACGCGCCGGAGTTCTACTACGCGGAGGGCTATCACCAGCAGTACCTCAGCAAGAATCCCTGGGGCTACTGCGGCCACGGCGGCACCGGCGTCGCCTGCGCGACGGGGATCGCCGCGGCCCGGGCGTGACCACCGCGCGGAGGGCGCCCATGCGTGTCCCGCCGCCGGGCGACTGGCCCACGATGAAGCCCGCGGACGCGGGGCTCGATCCGCAGCGGCTCGACGATGCGATCGCGTATCACCTCGCCCACGAGACGAAGTGGCGCCGCGATTTCCGTCTGGCCGACGGCCGCTACATCGGCGTGGCCGACGAGCCGGACAGCGCCGTGCTGGGGCCGGTGCGGCCGCGCGGCGGGCCGAGTGGCCTCGTCGTGCGCGGGGGCCGTCTCGTCACGGAGTGGGGCGACACCGAGCGCGTGGAGATGTCCTTCAGCATCGCCAAGAGCTATCTGGCGGCGCTGGCCGGTGTCGCCGTCGGGCGCGGCCTCATCAAGAGCCTCGACCATCGCGTGAGCGAGGCGGCGCGTGACGTCGACTTCGACTCCGAGCAGAATCGCGCGATCACGTGGCGCCACCTCCTGCAGCAGACCAGCGAGTGGTCGGGCACGCTGTTCGGCAAGCCCGATTCGATCGACCACAACCGTGACCTCGGCAAGGCCGACTTCGGCCAGACCGACAAGGGCGTGCCGCGCCCGATGCGGCCGCCGGGCACGCTCTGGGAGTACAACGACGTCCGCGTGAACCGGCTCAGCCTGTCGCTGCTGCAGCTGTTTCGTCGCCCCCTTCCCGACGTCCTCCGGGAGGCGATCATGGCGCCGATCGGCGCGTCCTCGATGTGGGAGTGGCGGCCGTACGACAACGCGTGGGTGGACATCGACGGGCGGCCGATGCCGTCGGTGCCCGGCGGCTCGCACTGGGGCGGGGGCCTGTGGATGTCCGCGCGCGATCACGCGCGCTTCGGACTGCTGCACCTGTTGCGTGGCCGCTGGGGCGAGGTGCCTCTCCTGCCGGCCTCGTGGGTGGACGAGTGCCGGCGGCCCTGCCCGATCAATCCGGAGTACGGCCTGCTCTGGTGGCTCGACGTCGGCCGCGCCGGCGCCTTCGCCGCGCGCGGCGCCGGCAGCAGCCTCATCTGGATCGATCCCGACGACGACCTCGTCGCCGTCGTGCGCTGGATCGACAAGCCGCACATCCCCGGCTTCCTGCAGCGCCTTCTCGACGCCGTCGAGCGCTGACCTCGTTGCTTGCCGCGCTCGAGCTCGAGACGGGCCGGGCGCCGACGGCGTCCGTGATCTGGCTGCACGGCCTCGGCGCCGACGGCCACGACTTCGAGCCGATCGTGCCGGAGCTCGACCTGCCCGACTCGCTGCCCGTGCGCTTCGTCTTCCCGCACGCGCCGATGCAGCCGGTCACCATCAACGGCGGCGCCGTGATGCGTGCGTGGTACGACGTCTACGGGCTCGGGGGCGTGCGGCGCGAGGACGCCGCCGGCGTGCGCGCCTCGCAGGCGGCCGTCGAGGAGCTGCTCGAGCGCGAAAAGAAGCGCGGGATCCCGGCGGCACGCCTGGTGCTCGCGGGGTTCTCGCAGGGCGGCGCCATCGCGCTGCAGACGGGACTGCGTCACCCCGAGCGCCTCGCCGGGATCATGGCGCTCTCGACGTACCTGCCGGTTGCCGACACGCTGGCCGCGGAGGCCAGCGCCGCCAACCGCGACGTGCCGATCTTCATGGCCCACGGCCTGCACGATCCGCTCATCCCGATCGAGCGCGCGCAGATGTCGCGCAAGCTGCTCGAGAGCGCCGGCTACCGCGTCGAGTGGCACGACTACCCGATGGAGCATTCAGTGTGCGCGGAGGAGATCGCCGACATCAGCTCATGGTTGCGCCGAGTGCTCGGCGCGTGATCGAGGAGCTGAGCGCGTGATCGAGGAGCGCCACGGGTTTCCCGGGGCGCTCCGAACGCTTGGGGGGGTAGAGGCGCGCCACGGCTTTGCCGGGGTGCGCCGAACGTTTGGGGGGTTTGGGGGGCCATTTCGGGGCCCCCCATTTCACAAGTCGCGCCTCTCCACGACGAGGCTCTGCAGCGCCCGCCCGATGGGGCCGCGGGCGTCGTGCAGCCGCGTGTCGGCGAGACCGACCCCGTTGTCCTCGTACACCGACAGAGAGTCCATGCCCACCCACTCACCCTGCAGCGGCCGATGCATGCTCACGGAGAGATCGGCGTTGATCGCGGTGACGCGCGCGTGCTCGATAGCGGCGCTGACGCCGCTGCCGGAGTCGGCGGCGACCAGCACGCGCTCGAGCGGTGACGTCTCGGTGCCGGCGACGAGCGGCATGCGCTGGCGCATCCAGGCGGCCGCGCGCCCGCTGCCCCAGACGCCGCGCACGAGCCGTGTCTCCATCGCCGCGTGGTAGCTGACGGGATCGTTGAAGAAGGGAAACTCGAACGGCCGGCCGGTCTCGGGCGGCGGCAGCGCCGCATCGTTCGATGGCGAGGCGATGGTGACCGCGGCCGGCCGCACGAGCGCGGCGATCGCGTGCGCGACCGCGCGCTCGCCGTGCAGCAGGCGCGCGACGAGGCGCTGCACCTTCGCCCCCGCCCTCAGAATATCGACGCGCACGCCAAGCCGGTCGATCGGCACCGGCAGCAGGAAGTCGACGGTGATGCGCGCCACCACGAAGCCTGGGGCCTGCGCCTCGATGGCGCGCGCCAGGAGCGCTGAGGGC
>WNFR01006031.1_pt1 | contig 12388 bp, 10 predicted proteins | sample 5400221 | NCBI WGS metagenome assembly WNFR01 (sample SAMN13153357, study PRJNA577476) | soil metagenome | isolation source: 40 cm soil under Madrone tree | place: USA:California | collected 2016-06-14 | reverse complement strand
AGATTCTTTTCAAAGGCACTACGAATCTGCGGGCTCCACTGTGCTTTCCGCTGTTCGATGCGCTGATTAAGGTAATTGATATCGAGCTGTTGCTGGCTGATCCTGCGATCTAAATCCGCACCCGAATTTCGAGTTACTGGGGCGCTCCGTACGTCCGGCCCCGAGATGGCCGTTTCCGAACCCGTCGACACGTTCCCAAGCTTACGTAAGCTTGCTGTTGTAATTATCGAAACCGCAATCGCAATCGCAGAGACGGTTGCAATCAACTGTGGAAAAGTAAGCTGCCATTTTGTCATCCCCAAACGAGCCCAAATTCCCGCACCAGGCTCAACCGTTTGAACGGATTGTCCTTGTACAGCTTCGCGATCAGCGTCGATCGTATTCCGGATCCGAATCCACATTGCGCGTGAGTTTGGGACGGGATCATACTCTCCGCGGTGATCCCTGCAAAAACTTACGATTGCGTCGATATCCTCGCTGACGGAAAAACAAGGTACACAGTCATCAAGATGGGCAGCCAGTTGGCGACGGTCTTCGATGGACAAATCTCCATCGACATAGTCGCTCAGGAGTTCCTGGCATTTCTCGCAATTCATTTTCCTAACCTCTAGCATATCGCGCCCGGCTCTCCCGTGAGGAAAAGCTTAATTTACAAGCGCAACTCAATTAAAGTCTTTAGTAATCCTGGGGAGACTAAAGTCTTTAGCAATCCTGGGGAGACTGCAATCCGAACAAAAACCCAAGCTTCGAACGTTCAACAGGTTCCCCAACCGCAGCATCATCCGCACAACCTTGTGGCCTCAGCTCGTAAAGAAAGCGGACGTAATATGAAGCTATTGCGGCTCATTCTGTTGCCTAAGCAATGTACGCAATTTCATCCTGGCTTTATGCAATTGAGATTTGCTTGTGCCAACGGAACACCCAAGCATCCGAGCGATTTCTTCGTGCTCGTGCCCTTCTATATCGTGAAGTGTGAAGACCATCTTATAGCCTGGCGGCAATTGCTCGATCGCCTTGTCCAACGCTATCCTGTCCACGACCGGCATCTGATTAGGGTTTTCAGTCCCTTTAACGATTTGTACCGGTGTTTCGCCTTCTTCGGTCGTTTGCTCAAGCTTTACACTTCGTTTGCGGAAGTGCATCAACACCTGATTTACCGTCAACCGGTGCAGCCAGGTCGTAAAGGCGGACTCGCCGCGAAAGCTTGATATCTTTCTAAAAAGCTGGATGAAAACTTCCTGTGCCAGATCTTCGGCTTCCGAGGCGTTCTGGGTCATTCTCAGACACAAACTATAAACCCGCCTGCTATGCCGACCATACAAGTCCTCGAACGCTTCCATGTCTCCGACTGCTGCTCGCTGTGCCAGGTCAAGGTCGGACGAATGAAGATTGTCAGTCTCGGGTGCAGTCACGTGTCCGTTCGTATGGGCCAGCAGTAGGGCTGTCATATTTTGCTGTTACTCCCTCTGCTTTGAAACTGCATCCTTCGCGCCTGCCCTCGATGGCATTCGGCGCAACCCTGGGCCGTTCCGGCTGGAGACAGGGCTACCCCCAAATATCCTACGTAGCTTATGATGCAATGCTTTAAGCGCGTCGTTGCCTAGCCCTGGAAACCAATGTCTTCTTTTATTTGTTTACGACATCGGCCTCTCTTGTAGTTCCGGCGCTGAGGCCACATATTCATATCGTATTCCGACATAAAAATCAAAATCAGACGTACCCGGAATTGGCACGAGCGCAAAGGGTTAACCTTGGATACCCCTTTTGTTTGCATGGGCGCTTTTAAGCCTTTGCGGCAACCGTGAGACTGGACCTTTGAATACCCCTTTACTCCCTGCAAGCCGGTTCGGATCTGCTTCGATTGGCTATCCGATTTTTTGTATGAGCAAGCGTTTGGATAAGTTGGCTGCTCGGGGATATTTGGAATTGCCAGAGAAGCTTTTCAAGGCTGCCACCTGGGGCTATTACAATCTTATTACAATCCTTACCGGCCGGTTTTGACCCGTTGGATGGACAATAACTTGAACAACAAGTACCTTGTAATTCCCTCCGTCAATTGGGCGTTCAAACGAGCCCGGGCGCGGGAACGTGAGCCTGGATCGGCCGTAATGCCGAATAACCGCGCGAACTAACTCCGCAATTTAAAGGTTTCCTGCGGCGATCGAATAAATACCGCACAACTGCGTGGTCAAAAAGTAATAATTGAGATGAGCCAAACACTTTATCCGGAAACATCGCGACACTCCGGATTTATAAAAATAATAAACAAATCATTGGCTGATTTATGGTTTTTCCTTAGAACAAACAGGTGGACCAGTTTCACTTCGGAAACCGTCCGTCCGATGTTGATTCTTATTCATGCATTGGCACTGTGCGCCGTTTTTGTGCGACCGACGTGGAAAGACCTGGCCCTGTTTATCTCTCTGTACCTCGCTACAGGATTTGGCATTACCGTGGGATTTCATCGGCTACTAACGCACAAAGGGTTTGATTCGCCAGGTTGGATCACTGCGCTACTGGCATTCCTTGGAACGGCTTCTATGCAGGGCGGGCCCTTGTGGTGGGTAAGTGTTCATCGCAAGCACCATCAGCAAAGTGACCGCGATGCCGACCCCCATTCGCCGCAGTACGGTTTTATGCACGGCCATATGGGTTGGATGTTTAAGAAGGGCGGTCTCGAATCCTATCCGAAGCTTGTGCGCGATCTGGCGACAAACAAGTTTTTGGTGTTATTGGACAGCGGCCCCTTGAGCATTGTGCCCTGGCTGACCACGATTATTGCCTGTTATCTGATCGACGGCTTTCGCGGGATTGTTTGGGGCGTCGGCGTAAGGACCGTTTTCGTCTGGCACGCGACGTGGTGTGTGAACAGCGTCTGTCATCGATTGGGCAGCAAACCGCACAAATTAAGAGACAACAGCGGCAATGTTTGGTGGGTGGGACTGTGGGCACTCGGCGAGGGGTGGCACAACAATCATCATGCACACCCGCGCGCGGCGATCCACGAATTTCACTGGTGGGAAGTTGATCTTTCCGCGTATTTTCTTAGAATTCTGGAGAGTGTCGGGTTGATTCGCAATGTTGTCAGAGCAGGCCCGGAGACCGAAATTCAAAAAGGCTAGCTCCTTCGAAGCTGAGGAATTTTCGTGCCCAACGGGATTTCTAAACTTCTCGACGATTTGGAAGCACTGAAACTCGATTTCCAGGCGCGTCGACAATCCAAACTTGAAGCCACGCTGGATAAGTTAAACGCCTCCAGGTTCACGGATGCGGCACAACTTATTCGCTTTCACGAAATACTGCTATTCCTTCGCGCTTACCCTCGATCAAGCCAATTCCTGCAGCGGTCTGAAAATATCCTGGCGTCGTTCGCGAATCGTGTCCGGTTGCTTCGTGAACAGGACATCGAACTCTTTCCCCTTACGCAACCGCAAGTCTCCGGAATATCCGGGGCCGAGTTGACCGGAGTCTTTACTTACAACATCGCCCGATATTTGGCGCATGCCTATCCTTCCCAGGTTTCGATCGACTGGAACGAATACGACCGTGGCGACCAATTTGCCCTGGTAATGCGCAGATTCCTGCCTCTCCTTGAAGAGGACTCGTATGTAGAAACATATTATTCCTGCGTAGAATGGCTTAGGGCGGCGATGGGGAGAAACAAGAATGACCTCGTCTGGATCATCAACCGATTTGAACGTTTACAGGCACCGGAACGGGAAAAAGGCGAACTGTTCGATTCGTTGAAATTGTGGATACGCTGGCAATTCCATCCGTCTTCAGATTCCAGAACCAATCTAAGATGGCCATCGAACAAGACCTTCTACCACGATGCGCCGTTGATTGGTCGAAAGGAAGTGTCCCTGGCAAGTGAACTTGAAGGTCCGTCGATGCCCATAAAAAAACTCAAACAGACGACGGGCCTTCGACTTCTTGACAAGGGCCGCGCCACAATGTCGATGCGATACAGAGAGCTTCACGGTTTTACCTATGGCGATTCGCGACAGGTATGGCGTGCCGATGCCGGCAGAGGTCTGGAGATCTTTGTATGGGGTGTCCCGCCTGAAAACAGACTGCCGATTCTTGCATACCACTCTGTTTTGATTGTGAAGAATGAGGTGCCTGTTGGATATGCCGAAGCTCTTTCGCTTTGCGAGAGGACCGAAGTAGGACTGAACTTGTTCTACACATTCCGTGATGGAGAATCTGCCTGGATTTATGCCCGCATTTTGAAGGTGCTTCAGCAACTACTTGGAATTACCGTCTTTTCGGTTGATCCATATCAGCTCGGCTATCTGAACTCGGAAGGATTGAAGTCGGGTGCGTTCTGGTTTTACCGCAAACTCGGATTTCGCCCAATCGATCCGGAACTGGGGAAACTGGTCGAAGCGGAGGAACGCAGGATTGCCGCCCGACCAGGTTATCGTACTCCGGCTTCAAGGCTAGCTAAGCTTTCCTCGGGTCATTTGCTGTTTGAACATCCAGGCTCAGTACCTGGTTGGGACAGTTTTCACATTCGCAATATTGGGCTGGCAGTTCAGCGACAGATGGCTGCCCGGTTTGGTGGTGACGAGTGTCGCATGCGAAAGGCATGTGTTGCGTTGGTGGTTCGTGCCCTGGGAATTGATACGACGAATTGGGGTGACAGCGAATTGAACACGCTGTCCAACCTGGCGCTGGTCCTGGCCACGCTTTCTGACCTTGAGAAATGGTCGCCCCCTGAAAAGCTGGAACTCGTTCAGCTGATAAGAGCAAAGGGCGCAGCGGATGAGTTGGATTACCTGAATCGCATGCAACGTCATCCTCGACTGCGAGCCGCGTTGATCAGAGTTGGGTCAGAAAGCCAGACCGATTGAGACTGCCTACTGCATGCAGTCTCGATTGCTGTAAGGCACAACCGAGCTGAATCGCTGTTGGTACTCGGTACTGGTTATGAACGAGCAAACCATACCGCGATAGTTGTTCGGTTCGCGATTATTTAATACATTCAACCAGAAATCATATCCTTCCTGATCCGGATTGCGTTTTAGATAACCGAAATACTGCATGAGCACGAACGCCGGGTTGTATTCAGACGTGTAGAAAGCGGGGCTGTCGACGACAAGGCGCAACACCCGCGCTCGGCTTTGATGTATCTGGTAATCGTTGATCAGGTCATTCCGCAGGGCGGACAAATCTACCCCGGATCCCTTTTTGACCTTGGCGATGATTCCGTCTATGAATTCCGCCCCGCCCAGACTTTCTGGATAGCTAGCAATGAACGAGGGACGCGCTACCCACTCTTCAGCAAAGCTTAGTTTGCTGGCTTCGAGGCTTGCACCACCGACAACCTTTCCACGATCTGCAGCGAATTGAGCAAAGGTTGGTTGAACGCCGAAAGACGCCTTGTTCAGGAGATAGACGAAGCTGCCCGATTGTTGAAATTCCTGTTCGATGTAAAACGCCGCGCTCGCAGCGGTACGACGATTTACCACGCAATTCCGGTCTGCATCAGCACAAGGGGCAGGCTGATTGCTGCTGGTGCCGGCGATTTGATTTGTCCAATAGTCCCACCCTGCCTGGTCGGGTTCTCTGCTTAGAAAATCCCGATAGTGCTGGCGAACAAAGAACCCGGGATCCCCGATGGGAGATGCATCGCTTGCCGTAGAGAGGAAAGCGTCATAATCATTGTTCGTATCGCCAATCACAAGATTCGAGTAAAGGCTCGAATATCCAACAAATTGTCCTCCTGGGGTAATGACTAGTTGCGAAAAGGCTCCAGGCGAATCGCTTGGAATATCGAGCTTTTGGGTAAGTAACCTTGTCTTGTTCTGCTGAACGTCGTGGACGAAGACATTAAGGCCGACTGTATCCTGGTCGACAAGATCGGTCGCCGTACTTATAAACGCCAAATATCGCCCGTCCGCGCTCAATGCCTGTTCGAAATACGAATCCCAACCCGTACTCCCGGTTCCATATCGATTAGTAGTTATAAGTTGCGTTGTATTGGCGCGTAAATCACGTAAAAAGACATCGCCATTGAAAAATCCTGCTTTGTCATTGGAAACAAGATTGTCGGCGTTGCTGACAAAGGATACATAGTGCCCATCACTGCTAATCGTCGGAAAATCTGAAAAATTGTTACCACTCGCGGTTCCATCGAGGTTGACACTAACCAACGACGTCGACCCGGCTTGCAAATCGCGGACGAAAACGTCCTGGGCGTCGTTGTTATCTGGTATAGAGGTCAGATCCGTCGCCGAGCTCAGGAATACCACATAATGGCCGTCGGGAGTTATCCTGGGCTTTAGTAGCGACGCATGATTCCCGGTTGCAGTTCCATTATAGTTAACACTGACAAGCGACGTAGTCCCTAAAACTGTGTCACGCACAAATAAATCTGCATCGTTGTTGCGGTCTGGCTGCGATACCAGATTTGTTGCATAACTTGCAAACACGACGAATCGCCCGTCAGGCGTACAGGCGAGATTGAATGACAAGTCGTTTCCTCCGCCTGAACCGTCCGAATTTACGCTAACCAACGTCGTCTGTCCGGTCTGTAAATCGCGCTTGAATACGTCTCTTGTGAAGTTTGTATCGTTTGGCACAAGGTCGGTTGCGTCACTGTAAAACACCACGAACCGGCCGTCATCGCTGATCATCGGGTTCGAGGAATTGAAGTTGCCACTTCCTGTGCCCGAGTAATTGGCGCTGACCAGTGTAGTGGTGTTGGTCTGTAGGTCGCGCACAAAAACGTCGTTGTAATTTCCGTTTGTATCCCCAGCCACAAGATCGCTTGCACGGCTTTGAAACGCGACAAATCGCCCATCGGCGGTAATGGCAGCAGCCGATGAACTACCGTTTCCCGAGGAAGTTCCACTTGAATTAACGCTGACAAGCCGAGTAACGCTGGTCCAGCGGTCACGCGCAAAGACATCATGAGCTAAGTCGTCTCCGCGATCATTGTTGTCAGAAATGTTTACCAGGTCAGAAGCATCGCTTGTAAATACAACCCATCTGCCGTTTGCTGAAACTGCGCTAAGGTAAGACGCATCGTTCCCGCTCGCAGTGCCGGCGCGATTAATGCTTATCAACTCGGCAGGCACCTGTGCATCGGATCTGGCATGTGTGAATACGACCAGAACTAACAAGAGGAGCGTGAACGTATGAAATTTCAAACACGCAAATCCATAATTACGGATAAAATCGATTTCCAATCTTCGTATGTATCCGGCAAGAACTCGGTAATTCATGTGAGAATCAACCTTCCTGAAAAGTTTCCGTGAGTAAGCGAATTCAATAAGGCAACTCGGATGCCGCAATTCTTACTCCATTTCGCCGTAAAATGAAGTTCGCCGATAAAACCGCCAATACATATCGGAATAGAATGGACAGAGGTCAAGCGCCCTCAAAAGGTCTAACACCCTCATCCACCATACTCCATATCATTGATTCCGGAACGAAGAAGGGTTTTTTGGCAATCGAAACTTTTAGCATCTCACCGGCTGAATCGTACGAAAGCTGGAGTTGCACTCCATACGGACCCTCAACAAGAACATCATCTCCTTCCGGCACCTTCACACCCTGTTTTTCGAGGGTGGATCGAAGGATGTTCAATTCCTCCCGCGTAATACCTTCGTACAATTTTGAGTCGGACATGTTCAGTCACCTCTGTTGGGTTGGCAAATCCTTGTGATGCTACTTCTATTCGTTATAGCCCTCAACTGTAAATGACTCTGCCCGGGATGCAGACAAACATGAACGGTCTCGAATGCATCTCGGGCAGAGTTATTTAGCTTCTTCCAACTAATCTAAGACTTCGGAATACGGAGAGTTTGTCCGGGATGGATCAGGTTCGGATCTTTGACCTGGTCACGATTTGCATCCCAGATCTCTTTCCAATTTACGCCCCAGTGCGACGCGATTTTGCTTAACGAATCCCCCGGTTGAACGGTATATTCTTCGTATCCGCCGCCCTCGACTTCGATGTTAAGAACCAGATCGCCCGATCGGTATTCCGGATCAAGGCGGTTGTATTCGTCCCACAGCTGCTGTTTTACGTCGCCGCTGTTTGTGGTTCCAGTGATATACAGAACTTCGTCCTGTTCAGCTATCTGGAGATTGCTGACGCCATTTTGATTGGCTAAATCTATCAATGACTGATATTTATCAGTTACTGCCATGATGGTACTCCTTACTTGGCATTTAACTTGTTAACGACTTTCCTGGGATGGGCCTCGTTCGCAGCTTTGACTGCATCCTGCAACTTCGCCTTGGGAATATCACCTGTTAAGGTGACTTCACCACCTGCCACTGAAACGGTAACACCGGTAATCCCGTATTTCGCCAACGCCGCGGTGACATCTGACTTCAACTTTGTATCTTCCGTGACCGGTGGAGGTGTTGCGTTAACAACGGGCGCTCTTACCGTCAAGCTGTTGGTGACGGATTTCACACCTTCAACACCTTTGGCTATAGTCTCAGCCTTGGCTTTATCTGCCTCCGACGGTACGGTTCCAGTCAAGGTTACCGCGCCCGACTTGGCGTCAACGTTTATGTTGGATCTGGCAAGCGATGTATCAGCATACAGCTTTGCCTTCACATTTGACGCAAGTGTAGCGTCATCCGGCCCACGACTACATCCAAGCAAAGCAATACTGAACAAAAGCACGGTTCCAAGCTTCGATAAGGTTTCGTTTCGTTTCATGATTATTGTTCCTCTCAAAGAGAACACTTATCCTTGTTTAGTCATGTGGGACATGACCAGCCCAATTGCCGCAACGCCAATGGTTTATCCACCGTAACCGAATGTTTTCGGGAACAGATGATTCGGTGTTGATCCCCTGTCGTGAGCAACAGGGTACTTTCCATTTCTGATCAACGGTATTCTCAGTTACGCCGAATGCAAATTTAAGAAGAAAGATCGTTGGTTTTGCGATGATATCGAAATAATCGCAAACCCACGAAACGCTGGGGGGCTGTGCTGTATTGTCTGCTTTCGGCACCTTACATCATCTTTCAAAAAACATCAAAATAAAAATTTTGTGGCGGGAATCTGAAAGCATTGGCCGGAGTCCATCGAGAGGATTGTGCTGGCGGTATTCTGATTTGTAGGTTTACGTTACAGGGGATGTCATCGCGATAGCGAGTATATTTCGGAAGTCAAACACTGGAGTCGGACCGTCAAAGCTCCTAAAAGTCTTCGACCATAGCTCGAAAAAAGTGAAGGCTCCAGCAGTTACACGGGAGCCTTCGTTGTTCAAACAAGAGGGTAATTTCTACCGGATAATCAGAGTCAGACGAGGAACAGCTCGTCACTTACAGAGTTCAGCTCCGGATCGGCGTGCCCAAATACCAGGTATTCCCATAAGGGTCAGTAACACTCCCAACCCTGTCGCCATAGTTCTGATTCGCGGGCGCGGCGGCGGGCTCTGCACCTGCTTCCACCGCGCGTTCAAACCAACTGTCAACATCGTCAACGTAGAGAAAAAATGTCCGAGGTGCCGGCTGGTAAGGGCCATGTGCTTCGCTTAAGGCAAATAACGAGTCACCAATCCTGATTTTGGCATGTACCACGGTACCGTCAGGAGACTCTGCCCGGTAAACCTGTTCAGCCCCGAACGCCTGCTTGAAGAAATCAATCGCCTGAGACGCGCCTTTGAAATTTTGTATCGGAGTTATTGTTCGAAGATCCGAGGGATTATGCTCCAGTGGTCTTTTGGTTGTGATATACCAGATGTTTCCAAACCGATCACTGACACCCGCATCACGGTCACCGTATTCCTGTTCTTTTGGAGCATTTGTTGACGTGGCGCCTGCCTTCAAGGCGTTTTCATAAACCGCGTCAACATCATCAACGTAGACCAGAAGCGAAGCCGGTGCGGGCGTCCCTTTCCAGGCGCCTCCTCCGCCGATCATCACCATTGAATCGCCAATTCGAACCTCGCAGTGAATGCCGCCCGCCGATCCAATTGTGCGAAACTGCTCAACTCCCTCAAACGCATCCTTAACAAACTCGATCAATTCAGCCGCCTCGTTGACAATAATGTACGGAGTAATTGTGTGAAACCCCTCGCGAAAGACTGGTGCCGCTTTTGCACTCATAGTTGTGATTCCTTTCAAAGTCTCTCTCAATTGTTCCTTAAAATTCTCTCGGGGCAATCCCCTCAGTTTCTGCGCGATGCCGGCCAGCTGAACGATCTCTTCATCACGAGGGAGCGCCGCTCCGTCGTTTACGATGAGCGCATCGATTGCTTGATTGAGTTGTTCGCTCAAGCTTCGCTTAGCCATCTGACCTTCCAATGTTGATCCGAAGAGTTTGCAGGCCCCGAAATTGCAGTTGCTTTACTGCTCCTTCTGAGCGCCCAAGTTCCTGTGCGATCTCGCGAATGCTCTTCTCTTCCGCGAAGCGCATTGCAATTACCCGGCGCTGGTCAGCCGGAAGAAGTTCGACCTGACGAAATAGCAACGCACGATGTTCGAGTTCCTCTAAGTCGTTCGGTAAGTCATTCGGTGCTGAAGCCTCAACTTCCAAATCGACGTCAGAGACATCACGCTCTCTGGCATTTCGTTTCCAGCGGTCGGCGATGATATTGGCGGCGATTCGGAAGAGCCAAGCCGAAAATGGCACACCCCGCCATTTGAACCGTGGGAGATTTTCCAGCGCTTTGTGAAATACCTCTGAAGTCAGATCCTCGGTTTCATGCCGATCGCGAACGCGCTTCAAGACAAAAGCATAAACACGTTCAAAGTTCATTTCATACAGTTCCGCAAACCTGGCTGGGTCTTTCTGCGCAGCCTCAACCAGGAGGCGCTCTTGCGCCTCCACAGCTGACCCGTTTTTTGCAGGTTTACCGTCGACCATTGGTACTCTGATACAATAACGGCGATTAGACTAAAAAGTTACGGTTGGCAGACAAACGCTCCGTTCGGAGGTCTTTCAGGCTTGGTACGAATTCGGGCAGAAAGGCGCTATATCAAAGCAATCCGCTTCGTTGAAGCAATTCGACCACGCGTGGGTCATTATTAAAGCTCGATCCCAGCATGTTCGCGTTTCCCAGTTTTCGTTCCGCGTCAAAGAACACGAGTTCCCCGTTTCCATCTTCACATGCTTTTTCCAGCCACTCGTATGCGTGGTCGTCATCCCCCAATGCACTGTACACACGCGCAACATTAAATGCCGAGATATACTGATATTTCCCCAGTCCAAGTAAAAGCGTAAGAAGTCCGGAAGCTTCGTCTCGCTTGCCCATTAAAGCGTAAGAGGTACTTAGAACCGACAGAACGACCTGCCCGCCGCCAAGGTCGAGAGCCTTGCGGTAGGCATCAACCGCCTGTTCCCATTGTTGCCTGGCCTGATGAATCGAGCCACGCAATAAGTAGGCGCCATAATGTTCCGGATCCAGCTCTATGGCCTTTTCAACCTGCGCCATAGACGTCTCAAACTGCTGGCTTAAGCGAAACACCACTCCGGCAGAAACCGCGATCCGTGCAGACAGCGGATCTAACCTGAGTGCATGACCGATCGTTTCAATTGCTTCCTCTAGTCGATGCCTGGCAGCAAGAAACAGGCTGTAGTATTGGAAAGCGGCTGCATCACTTGGGTTCAACTTGATCGCATCCAGGTATTCCGATTCCGCCTGCTCCCATTTCCAATCAACATAGAAACTTAGATTGGCCCGATTGAAATGACCCTCAGAGTTGGTCGAATCGAGCATGAGGGCCTTCGAGGCGGCATCCCTCCACTGCGGAACCGATTCCTGTGGCGAGATGACTCCATTCAACGACAGCAGCCCCATTCCGGACGCAAGACCTTCATGCGCTGCTGCACATTCCGGGGATTTCTCGACCGCCTTTTTGAAGTATTCGACCGCCTTTTTCCACTGCTCGGGGCCACGTTCGTCGAGATGTTTCAGTCCCTTGAGGAAAAACTCGTACCCTGATCGATCAGCACGACATTTATTCGTTGGAAAGGCGCTCTCGTCCACATTGAATTCTTTTTTCAAAGCGGATGCGACTGCATTGGAAATCTCAATCTGAATTTCAAATACATCCTTGACTGAACGTTCGTATTCATGAATCCACAGTTCGGCGCCCTTGAGAACATCAAACAATCGCATAGCAACTTTAAAGCCGTTTTCTGACTCGTGAATGCGACCTTCAATGACAAAAGCGACCTTTAACGTCCTGCCGGCGTCAATTACATCAATCCCCTTACCACGAAACGAGTTCGCTGATACGCGAGCCGTTATTGCCAGTCCTTTTATACGAGTTAATGCAATTGGCAATTCATATGTCAAGACGTCACAGATATATCCCGTTTCGGGGTTTCCACTGATATTTAAAAACGGAAGCAAAGCAACGCTTGCTGACTCCTCAGCATAATCGGATTCGGTTACAGCTTGTCGAG
>WNFR01017748.1_pt1 | contig 12390 bp, 9 predicted proteins | sample 5400221 | NCBI WGS metagenome assembly WNFR01 (sample SAMN13153357, study PRJNA577476) | soil metagenome | isolation source: 40 cm soil under Madrone tree | place: USA:California | collected 2016-06-14 | reverse complement strand
AGTAGCTAGAGCGACCCTTGGAGAGCGAACGGATCGCAGTGGCGTAACCGAAAAGTTCCGCGAGCGGTACTTCGGCGTGAATGATGGCGAGATGTCCGCGCGTCTCGATGCTGTTAATACTGCCGCGCCGGCGGCTTAAGTCACCGCAGATGTCGCCCTGCGATTCTTCCGGCGTGATGTTTTCGACCTTCATGATTGGCTCAAGCAGAATGGGTTTGCCCTGCTTGAAACCGTCTTTCATCGCGAAAATCGCCGCCAACTTGAACGCGAGCTCATTCGAATCGACTTCGTGGAAGCTTCCGTAAACGATGTCTACTTCAACATCGACAACCGGATAACCGCCCAACACGCCGTTGAGAACCGCTTCATCGATCCCCTTCTTGACCGCCGGGATGTATTCGCGCGGAATAACGCCGCCAACGATTTTGTTTTCGACTACGAGACCTGTACTGCGACTGCCGGGGCGCAGGTCGACTTCGACGTGGCCATACTGACCGCGGCCGCCGGATTGCTTGATCAGTTTCCCCACGCCGTGCGCGTTCGTCGTGATCGTTTCACGATACGCGATCTGCGGTTTGCCTGCGTTCGCGTCCACTTTGAACTCCCGAAACATGCGGTCGCGAATGATTTCAAGGTGCAGCTCGCCCATGCCGGCGATGATCGTCTGCCCGGTATCTTCATGAGTATAAACGCGGAAGGTCGGATCCTCTTCCGCGAGTCGTTGCAACGCGATTGCCATTTTTTCCTGGTCCAATTTCGTCTTTGGTTCGATCGCCATTGAAATGACCGGATCGGGAAACGTCGGCGGTTCGAGCAGGATCGGATGATCTTCATCGCATAACGTGTCGCCAGTCGTGATGTTTTTGATGCCCACGATCGCTGCGATGTCGCCTGAGTAGCACGTCTCGATGTCCTCGCGCTTGTCCGCTTGGATTTGAATCAAACGGGAGATGCGTTCGCGTTTGTTCGTGCGTGGATTGTAAACCGTGTCGCCCTTTGAAAGTGTGCCGGAATAAACACGGAAGAAAACGAGTTTGCCGACAAACGGATCGCTCCACAATTTAAACGCGAGAGAACAGAATGGTGCGTTATCGTCCGTCGGCGCCTCCATTGGTTCGCGCGTGTCGGGCTCCATCCCTTTGGCCGGCGGGATGTCGAGCGGGCTCGGCAAATAATCGACGACGGCATCGATCAGGTACTGGATACCTTTGTTCTTCAACGCAGAGCCGCCGACGACTGGAACGAATTTGTTCGCGATCGTCTGCCGGCGAATGCCCGCTTTCAAAAGCTCCGGCGTGACTGGTTTCTCTTCCAGCACAGTTTCCGCAACTTCGTCGTCGAGATTTGAAATTTGCTCGACCAGATCGTGATAAGCCTTGTCGACAAGATCGACATATTCCTTCGGCACGTCCGTCAACTCATAGGTCGATCCAAGCTGGTCGCTGTCGGAATAGATGACCGCCTTTTTGTTAAGGACATCGAGCTGGCCCTTGAGCTGATCTTCCCGGCCCAGCGGAATCAAAACGGGCCACGCATTCGCGCCGAGCTTCTTGTGCATGCTCTCGATCGACATCTTAAAATCGGCGCCGACGCGGTCCATTTTGTTGATGAACGCAATGCACGGCACGTTGTATTTGGTCGCCTGTCGCCAGACGGTTTCCGATTGCGGTTGCACGCCGGCCACGCCGTCGAACACCGCGATTGCACCGTCGAGCACGCGCAGCGAACGTTCCACTTCGGCTGTAAAATCGACATGTCCCGGCGTGTCGATGATGTTGATGCGCTGCTTGATTCCTTCGAAAATTTTGTAAACGCCTTCTTCCTTTGGTTGTGCCCACGCGCAGGTGGTTGCGGCTGACGTAATCGTGATGCCGCGCTCACGTTCCTGGTCCATCCAGTCCGTCACGGTCGTGCCTTCATGCACCTCACCCATTTTGTGGATCATTCCCGTGTAAAACAAAACGCGCTCGGTCAATGTCGTCTTGCCGGCATCGATGTGTGCGGCAATCCCAATGTTGCGCGTCCGCTCGAGCGGGAATTTTCGGTTTGGCGAATTCGGATTCTTCGCGCCCGCGGCTGATTTTTGCTTCTCGAGTGTAGCGGGCATAATCGTTACCAGCGGAAATGCGCAAAGGCGCGGTTTGCCTGCGCCATCTTATGGGTGTCTTCGCGTTTCTTGATTGCGTTGCCCTGGCCCGATGCAGCGTCTTTGATTTCGTGCGCGAGAGCTTCGGCCATCGGCATTCCGCGGCGGTTGTCTGCGTATTGCACGATCCAACGCATGGCCAGCGACATCTGCCGGGCCGGCGCCACTTCCATCGGCACTTGATAAGTCGCGCCACCAACGCGGCGCGATTTCACTTCCAAACGCGGGCGAACATTCTCGAGCGCCTTGTTTAAAACTTCGAGCGGATCGACTGAATCGGAACCTTCACGCGATTTATCGATCGCGGTGTAAACAATCCGTTCCGCCAGCGATTTCTTGCCGCGCTTCATCACGGTGGAAATAAGGCGTGCGACCGCCGGACTCCCGTAACGGGAATCGACACGTTCTTCCTTTTTGTAAACTTTCCGCCGCCGTGACATTGTCGATCTTTCTATCCAAAATTATTTCTTTTCTGCGCCTTCCTTTGCCGCAGGTTCCTTCGCCGCTTTCGGTGCGGCCTCCTTCGCGCCACCTTTCGGACGCTTCGCGCCATACTTGGAGCGACTCCGACGGCGTCCCTCCACGCCTAGCGAGTCGAGCGTGCCGCGCACAATATGATAGCGCACCCCCGGCAAATCTTTCACCCGTCCGCCGCGCACGAGCACAATCGAGTGCTCCTGCAAATTGTGCCCTTCCCCCGGAATGTAGGCAATCACTTCCTGGCCATTCGTCAACCGCACTTTCGCCACTTTGCGCAAAGCGGAATTCGGCTTCTTCGGCGTCCGCGTCATCACCTGCACGCACACCCCGCGCCGCTGCGGACAATCGGTCAGCGCCGGTGACTTCGATTTCACCGACACCTTCCGGCGTCCTTTCCGAATCAGCTGATTAATCGTGGGCATTTCTTTAAACAAAGCGCCGCCCGAAAATTAATGTCCCGGACGACAAAAAAACCCGCCCAGGTCGCGTAATAAACTGTCACGCGCCTGATGCGGTGAGCGCGAAATATAGAGGGAAAATGAGCTGCTGCAAAGGATAATTTGCGCGCGTTCAGCCACGACGTCTGCCTTCCTATCCTTGTAGCGGAAGCTTTTACCTTCCCGATTTTTCGAAACGTTTTTTGTTAGGGAAGCTAACACCTTCCCCTACAGTTGCGGCGTGTTCGAACTTCTTGCACAAGATCGACAAACACGAGCGCGGCACGGCCGGCTAATGACCGCTCACGGCGTGATTGACACACCTGCGTTTATGCCGGTGGGCACGCAAGGCAGCGTGAAAGCAGTCAGCCCGCGCGAGCTGCGCGAGTCGAATGCGCAGATCATTCTTGGGAACACCTATCACCTCTTCGTTAGGCCGGGACTCAAGGTGATTAAACATTTCGGCGGATTGCATCGGTTCATGAACTGGGACGGACCGATCCTGACTGACAGCGGCGGTTACCAGATTTTTTCGCTGGCGAAGCTGCGCAAGATTTCGGAGGACGGCGTGCAATTTCAAAACCATGTCGATGGAACGCTGGCGTTTATTTCCCCCGAGATCGCGATGGAAATTCAAGCGACGCTCAGGAGCGACATCTCAATGGTGCTGGATGAATGCGCGCCGTATCCGTGCGAATACGATTACGCCGCGCGCAGTGTTGAAATGACAACGCGTTGGGCGAAGCGCTGCAAGGCGAAAGCAGAGAGCGGAGACCGGAAACCGGAAATCAAGCAATTACTTTTTGGAATAGTTCAGGGCGCGACGTTTGACGATCTGCGCAAAGCAAGCGCGCAGGCGATTGTCGATCTTGCATTCGACGGTTACGCAATCGGCGGAGTGAGCGTGGGCGAGCCGGAGGAAGAAATGATGCGCGCGGTCGAAGCGAGCGAGCCATTTTTGCCTGACGACAAGCCGCGCTACGCGATGGGACTGGGCACGCCGCCACAATTGCTCGAGATGATCGCGCGCGGCATGGATATGTTCGATTGCGTCCTGCCGACGCGGCTCGCGCGCAACGGGACCGCATTTACAGCCGGTGGAACGCTCAATTTAAAAAACGCGGAGTTCGCGCTCGACAAAAATCCGATCGAAGAAAACTGCGCCTGTCCAACGTGCCGGGACTTTTCGCGCGGCTACATTCGGCACCTGGTCAAAGCGGAGGAAATTCTCGGACTGCGCTTAATCACAATGCACAACCTGCATTTCTATGTCGATCTGATGAAACAAGCGCGCGACAAGATCGACAACCGAACGTTCGGCCAATTTCGGCAAAGTTTTGTCGCGAATTACAAAACGCGCGAAATCAGTTTTGCAATGCTGTAGCGGCCCCGCCGTTGCGGGGTGTCAAACGCCGAATCAGGTAGATAGGCGCTTGGCACAAGCGCCTCTACAACGAATGACAAGGTGATTTGTAGGCGGCGATTTTCGCTGCCAATTTATTTGATTCGGCGGCCAGCATGGCCGCGCTACAATACTATCGTTTGGGACAGCGGCAGCTACAACGCCGCCCACTACAATTGAATTGCGGCGGACGGTTTCGCGCTTAAGCTGCGCTCGCTTTAATTTTTCGCATGTTTTCTCTACTCCTCGCTCAGGCACAGACAGCCGCACCGGCGCAGAATCCGGCCAGCGGGATCGGATTTTTTGTGCCGTTCATTTTTATTTTCATCATCATGTACTTCGTGATGTTTCGTCCGCAGAAGAAGCGGCAGGAACAGCAGCAACGTTTGATCTCAAGTATAAAGACCGGCGACCGCGTAGTGACGAACGCCGGCATTCACGGCCTGATCGCAAACGTGAAGGAGACAACCGTGATCGTAAAGGTGGCCGATAATGTGAAGATCGAGATGGAAAAGTCGGCGATCGCGAATGTGGTGAAATCGTCGGAGAGTTAGAGCGTTGAACCGTTGAAGGGTTAAAGCGATGAGCACGATCGACAATCCGCAATCCGCAATCCGCAATCCGCAATCAAAGTGACTCCCGCGCTCACATTTTTCCTTGGTCTCGGCCTGCTCGTCCTATTCGGCTGGTATTTTGCGACCGATCAGGGCGTGCGAAAGCGCCTGCTCGCGGCGACGCTCGTCATGCTGCTTGTGGCTTTCAGCATCGCGACCATTTATCCGCCTGAGAAAAAAATCACACTCGGCCTCGATATTCAAGGGGGGACGTCGTTCCTCATCCGACTGATGGGCGGCGATAAGGAAGTGAACAAGGGCATGCTCGACCAGGCGGTCGAGGTTATTCGCAAGCGCGTCGACCAGTTCGGCGTCAGCGAACCGGTCATTAGCCCGGTCGGCAACGATCGCATCCTCGTCCAAATTCCGGGGCTCGATACCGCGAAGATCCAGGAAGCGCGCGATCAGCTTTCCCGCGTGGCAAAGCTCGAATTCCGCCTTGTTTATCCGGACAACGGCGAGCGTTTGCGGGCGATCGATGATGGCAAAGAAGTGATTCCTCCGGAGTACCGGATCGAAAGCTACACCTTGCGGACGGAAGGAAATGAAACGCCGCGGGTGGAACGCCTCTTGGTGAAAAAGAAAGCCGACCTCGGAGGTGACCGGGTAAGTGAGTCGCACGCTTATTTCGGGAACGAAGGCTGGACCGTGCAGTTGAAATTCGATAGCGAAGGCGCCAAGAAATTCGGCCAGATTACGGAGCAATACAAAGGACACCGGTTTGCAATTGTTCTCGATGGCGTGATCCAATCCGCTCCGGTCATCCGCGACGCGATTTACGGAGGTGATGCCGTCATCACCGGAAAGTTTGATGAGAAGGAAGCGCGCGGACTGGCCAGCGTGCTGCAGAACCCGCTGCAGACGCCGGTCAACATTGAAGAAGAGCGCAGCGTTTCGCCCACCCTCGGCATGGACTCGATTCGCGCCAGCATCATCGCCGGTCTGATGGGGCTCGTGATCACCCTCGCGTGCGTGCTCATCTATTATAGACTGGCGGGACTCATCGCGAGCCTCGCGTTGATCATCAACCTCATTCTGCTGCTCGGCGCGCTGACGATGTTTCGGTTCGTCCTGACGCTGCCGGGAATCGCCGGCATCATTTTAACGATCGGCCTATCGGTCGACGCGAGTGTGCTGATTTACGAACGGCTCCGCGAGGAAATGGCACTCGGCAAATCGCTCAGAATCGCCGTCCAGACAGCGTACGAAAAAGCGTTCAGCTCCATCTTTGACGCCAATGTCACAACACTGATCACTGCGCTCGTCTTATTCTGGCAAGCGAGCGGTCCAGTTAGAGGCTTCGCGATTTCGCTAACGTTCGGGATCCTGGCATCGCTTTTCACCGCTCTCATTGTTGGCAGGAACTGTCTGGGTTGGTTTGTCGATACCGGACGCGTGCAGAAGGTGTCGATGTTGCATTTGATTTCATCGAAAAATTTCAACTTCCTCAGCAAAGGCTTTCTCGCCTGCATGTGCTCACTGGCCCTGATCCTGGCCGGCGCGATTTCGTTTTATGTTCGCGGCGAGAAAAACTTCGGAGTCGATTTTCGTGGCGGCGATTTGATAACCCTGAGCTCGCCGAACAACATCGACGTTGGACAAGTTCGTGACGCACTTAAACCGATTGGCTTCGCCGATGCGTCGATTCAGGAGTCGGCCCAGGGCGGCAAAAGCTATATCACCGTGCGCACGCCGCTCAACACGAGTGACAAGGGCATTCTAATCTTCGTCACTTTCCGGTTCGAACTTTCCTTTGCGGTAGGGGCCATCGTTGCGCTGCTCCACGATGTCATCATCACCGTCGGTGTGTTCTCGCTGCTCCATCGCGAATTGACCCTCACCATGGTCGGCGCCGTGCTCACGATTGCTGGATATTCCATCAACGACACGATCGTTGTTTACGACCGGATCCGGGAAGGTCTGGCCAGCGGCCGGCGCGGGACGATCGAGCAGATCATGAACGAAAGCATCAACCAGACACTTAGCCGCACCATTCTTACCAGCACGGTCACTCTCATTCCGATTTTGTGTCTGTTTCTGTTCGGCGGGGCCGTCCTGCGCGATTTTTCGCTGGCCATCATTGTCGGTGTTGTCGTCGGCACTTACTCATCGATCTTTATCGCGTCACCCATCGTCCTCTGGTGGACGCGCGCCCGGGGCGGCAGCGCCACCGCCCTACGCCGCGAGATCACCCAACGAGCAACCACAGCTAATCCAGCCGCTCGTTAACCCAGATCGCCATTTTACCAATTGTCCAGAACCCCATTCGCCGTGTTGTTGAGGCCGCTTGCATTGAAAAGGAGCGTGCCATTGCCATTGGCCGTATTTTGAACGCCGTCTGTGTTCCTAAGGAGCGCGCCAGCACCAGTAGCTGTGTTGTTGAAACCGGTGGTGTTGGACCTGAGCGCGAACGCGCCGTTCGCCGTGTTATCGTTGCCGGTAGTGTTCCTGTACAGAGAATTAAAGCCGATCGCTCTGTTGTCTCCGCCGGTTGTGAGGCTGAAGAGGGCGTCGGTCCCCTCTGCCGTGTTGCTGTTCGGATAGCCTCCATCCGGTGGTAGGGAAAGCGCTCGACTCGCTGGCGCAAACGCAAAGCAAGCAAGTAGAGTGAGAAGCAAACCACGCCGTAAAGGTAACGGGTCCAGTTGATTACGAGTTATCGTTAAAGGTGGATTCGGTTCGAATACTGTGTTCATAATGGGTTCCTCACAACCCTTCCACGGGATTTGTTTGGCAAAGTTCTAGAAAAATGAAGTTTTTTCGTTTCCTCGCTAAATCGGCAGTCAAGGAGCGCAAATTGGCGGCGCCAACGGCCCTTTTTCAGGAGTTATTGACAAAAGTTGACGACCCTGCCTGGCCCGAGTAGGCTCCGCCTCGCCAATCAGGCAATTTTTAGGAGTGATTATTGATGCCAGAAGTGATCGTTCGAAAAGGTGAACCGGTGGATCGGGCGCTGAAACGGCTCAAGAATAAGCTGGACGCGGAAGGTATTCTCGAGGAAGTGCGGCGTTTGCGCGCGTTCGAGACGCCGAATCAAAAGAGCCGCCGCAAAGCCAAAGCCAACGCTAAACGTGGCCGCATCCGGTTCCGCTTTAATCCGTCTTAAGATCGACGGGTTACAAAGTTAAATCGTTAGATCGTTAAAACGGCGTCTTCCGTTGTGACCATTTAACTCTTTTAACAATTCAACGTCTCTCACTCGCACTCGCACGCGATCCGGAATCCGAGATCGTTGCACGAATAACTCGGGACATTCGACCCGCGTGCGGTTGCTCTTAAATTGTTGAAGCGCGATTTCCAACTCCCGCCACGATAAACGCGCCGCGCCCCTGCGCCCGGTCCTCGTGGATTCACCTTCGGCGCGCCGCGATATGCCTCATAATAATCGAGGCACCATTCCCAGACGTTCCCCGCCATGTCCTCCATCCCGAAAGGACTGACGCCGAGAGGAAACGCGCCCACCGGCGAGCTTTCCGCATAACCGTCGTCAATCTCGCGATCGCTCCAGGCAAAAACGGTGTTGCGATCGGCAAAGTTCGCGAGATCGCCGCGGCCTTCGTGATTGCCCCACGGATATTTTCTTCCATCGGTCCCGCGCGCGGCGTATTCCCATTCGGCCTCGGTCGGCAACCGATATTTTCTCCGCTCACGCGTGCTCAACCACTGGCAGAATTTGATTGTATCGAGACTGCTGACATGGACGACGGGATGATGGTCGCCCGCACCCGGCATCCGCTTGCGCATGTGCGACGGATCGAACTTTTCGTAAGTGGCATTGGTGATGAGATGTCGCGACAAATAAAAACGGCTGACGGTGACCTGGACGAGCGGCCGCTCATTTGGCGATGCATCCAACGCTTCGCTTCCCATCACAAGCTCAGCCGAGGGGATGAAGAGCATCTCGTCGCCGAGGGAATTTTGGAAATTAACATGGCGTCCATGCTCGGTGGCGACATTGATTTCCGTGGAAATCGGTTCCGCGTCTGCGAGATTTGCTTCACGCGCTTCAGATCGGCTCGCTCCATTACGCGCCGCTCCCGCACCAGGTTGCGTCTCTGAAATGGCGTCTGCCTCTTCCAGATAAAGATCGACAAGGTCCTCGGCTTCCCCCGATTCGATGCCGAGACTTTCCGCCATGTTGATGAAAGCGTCGCGCTGATCGTCGGTCATTCCGGAACTGCCGAGCGCGCTCAAGCGCAACATGCGCAGAAATTCGTCCTGCGGGTTGGATGATGGCGGAACTTGCGATGGAAGCGGCGTCGCCGCTGAAGGAGCTGGCGCCGACTGCGCGCGTTTTGCGCCGCTCTTCTTCAGCTCCGCCTCGATTTGGGACATCATTTGCGACTTCGTCAGTCCGTGTTTGAGGCCGAAACGCATCAGATTTTTTTCTTCATCCGTAGTCAGGGATCCGTCGGCAATGGCGAAGGCGAGATATTTTTGAAATTCCGCTACCACTTCCTCATGTTCCTGGGCTGCGAGCTCGTCATCCATCGCGCGCCGCCGTTGTGGATCGAGAAGTTCGACGCGGGCTTCGGTCAGGTAACGGGACGATTCATCCAGGCCGGCGCGGAGCAACTGCGCCAGCGGATTGCTCGGTTGATTTTTGAGCGGCAATTTTTTCTGCCACCAGCGCAGGAGGTCGCGGCAGCGCTCTTCGATCAGCTCGTTGCTCGGATTAGCATGCGGATCAAGACACAGCCGCTCGTAAAAATTCGGCGACTTGTAATTGTTCCAGCCCGCCCACTTGCGTGGATCGTCCGGAAGCGGAACAGGAAAAGTGACGTTGCATTTAGGCATTCGTTACTCAACGCTCAATTTCTCAAGACTGGAGATGGCTTTGTCGATTTCGTTTGGCGCCAGGCCGGTGTTGCGCTCGATCGACACCTTCGATTGACTGCCGCATGCTTCCACCGCGACCTCCAGCACCTGGTTGGCGTTGTAGCGATATGTGAGCTCCACCGGAGAGCCTTTCGGCAAAAACGGCGGCAACTCAATGTCGCAAACGCCCAATGGCGTGCATTCCCCCGGCAGCGAGCTTTCGCCTTCCACCACCTTGACCAACGCATGCTGCATATTTGCGCTGGCTGTGCCAAATGAGTTTTTTGCGCTCGCCGGAATGGCGGTCCGCTTCCTGATCATGGGGAAAACGTATTCCTCGAGATTCGATTCATCCCACAAGACGACGCCGAGCGTATGGGACGTGATATCGGTGACCTGAATCAACCGGCCATCGCGACAGGAAAATTGCTGCCGGGTATTATCACCGAGCACTTTCTCGCCCGTTATTTCTTCCTCGCGCAACATCGACAAGGTGGCTTGAATCGCCGCGCCCATCGCGACCGCTTCATCCGGATTGACGTCGCTGACCAGCGGCGCAGAGGATAATTGCGAAATCATCTCTCGCACCATCGGCATGCGTGTCATGCCGCCGACGAGAAGGATCTTGTCGATGTTGTCCCATTTCATCTTCGCTTCCTGCATCACGATCTCGCAAATCGTTTTGCACTTCTCGGCCAAATGACGGGTTCGTTTTTCAAAATCTTCCCGGCTTACTTCCACCTTCACACTTTTGCCATGGTGGTTATGCACGATGGCGGTATGCGCGCGGCGGGAGAGCTGCAGTTTGGCCGCGACCCCGCGGGTTTGCAGGTCCTGGTAACTCTGCAAATCGAGCAGTGGATTTTCATCGTGCGCATGATCGAACTCCTCGGCCACATAATTGACGATCGCGTCGTCCCAATCTTTGCCGCCAAGCCGGTGGTCGCCGTTGGTCGCGATGATATGGATCTTTTGCTTCTCGATCCGCATGATGGTCACGTCGAACGTTCCGCCGCCGAGATCGAAGACAAAAATCGTTTGATCATGGTCGAGCTTATCGAGCCCATAGGCGAGTGCCGCCGCCGTCGGCTCATTGATAATTTGGAGAACGTTAAGTCCAGCGAGCTGACCGGCCGTGATCGTGGCCGTGCGCTCGGCGTCGTTGAAATAAGCCGGCACCGTTATGACAGCGTCCGTCACCGGCTCGTTGAGATAACGCTCCGCGTCCACGATCAGCTTCTTCACGATGAGTGCGGAGAGTTCTTCCGCAGAGTAAATCTTCCCGCCGAATTTACGATGAAATTGCTCCTTCGGTTTGCCGATTTCGCGCTTCACAAAGTCGACAATCTTCTCCGGTTCGACCACGGAATTATTTTTTGCATGCGTCCCAACAATGACGTTCGCGCCGTCAAACAGGATGACCGATGGCGTGATTCGCTCGCTCTCGGCGTTGGGGATGATTTGCGGTTTGCCGTAGGCATCAATATGCGCCACGGCCGAGAAAGTGGTTCCGAGGTCGATTCCGACTGCTTTGCGATGACTCATGGGTTGAAGATTAGGATGCGGATGCAATTGGGGATTTCCCGGCACTCCCTAAGTGCAGTTTCCATGCCGAAAACCGCCAATTCCTGAGATCGAATTTCGGAAACCGGAAAGATCAGGAACAGGCGCGCTCGGCTTGCATTGTTCTTGGCAATCCGGTGCCTGTTTCCGAAATTAGGTGAACCGTTTCGCGATGACTTCCTCGGGACGTATAATCTCGCCGCGCCAGAAGAAACCCGGCCGGACCCGAATGACGATCCGGCCATCTTCTTCCGGAGAATCCGCCGGTTCGTAACTGACCACGCGGTGAAGGGCACGATCGACACGCTCTGTGGGCTCAATTTCTTTGACCTCGAACCGGTGAAGAATCTCCACGAGCGAATGAATGGCGTTTTGCAAATTGTCGTGCCACTGGGCAAGATCGTTGCGTTTTCCCTTCTCGCGGGCGGCGGTACCCAATTGCTCGGCCAGGCTTTTGAGATGATCGAAGAGAAGCACGAGGTCGTGAATGAACGGTTTCTGAAGCGATTCGTGCAGAAAATTGTCCCGATATTTGAGGAGTTCGTCATGCAGCGCGTCAAAGAGCCGTTGATTCACGCTTTCGCTGTTTCGAATCGCAGCCAGCTGTTCGTCAATTTTTTTGACCCGCGCCGCGAGATCAACTGACCTGGCCGGCGGCATCGCTGCCGCAAGTTGATCGAGGCGCTTGAAAAGCGCGTTCTCAACATTCTGGATGCGATCGTTTAACGCGGAAAACTCCTGGAGCACGCGTCCCAAGTTGCCTTCCGCGCCAAAATGGTTGAGCTGCCCAATCTCGTCCGGTGGGAGCGTTTTCTCCGCCTCGGCGCTCAACTCTTGCATCGCCGTGGCGAATTCATCCGTCACGACGTCCGCCTTACGCATTGCTGGCTCCCTTCGCATAAAAACTTCGGATCGCTTCGGTTAATCCCT
>WNFR01006026.1_pt1 | contig 12394 bp, 12 predicted proteins | sample 5400221 | NCBI WGS metagenome assembly WNFR01 (sample SAMN13153357, study PRJNA577476) | soil metagenome | isolation source: 40 cm soil under Madrone tree | place: USA:California | collected 2016-06-14 | reverse complement strand
GGGGAGCGGGTGTTCTCGCTTCTCCTGCGGGGCGATGGATAAATTCTGCTACGGACAAGTCCGGTAGAATCATCGTCAACTCGAATCTGTCGGTCCCAAGCCATCCTGAGATCTTTGCGATTGGTGACACAGCTCACGTCGTCGCCCGTTCACGCAATCTCTTGGGCATCAAGTCAAACGAACCAATGTTGATGCCAGGCGTGGCTCAGCCCGCCATCCAAGAAGGTCGGTACGTGGCTCGCCTGATTGGTAACCGCGTTGCCGGAACCAAACCGCCAAAACCGTTTTGGTACTGGGACAAGGGAGACCTGGCTATCGTGGGACGTACGTATGCCGTTGCCGACCTGCGATTCCTGCGATTTTCAGGTTTCCCCGCCTGGCTTGTGTGGGTGGTCGTCCACATCTATTTCCTCATTGGGTTCGCTAATCGATTCTTCGTCTTAGTACAGTGGGCACTCGCATTCTTGACGAAACGACGTCGAGTGCGAGTGCTTCCTGAATAGGCACCCATGTTCGGCCGGGTCGGCAATCGGGGGCCATGGAAATGAAGACAACCCGACTCGAAGCCTTCAGCGATGGTGTCCTTGCCATCATCATCACGATCATGGTGCTGGAATTGAAGGTACCGCATGCGGTTGAACTTGCGGCGTTGAAACCGGTCTTGCCGGTATTGTTGAGCTACGTGCTAAGTTTCATTTACGTCGGCATTTATTGGAACAATCATCACCACTTGTTCCAAGCCACTGAGCAGGTCAGCGGCCGGATTCTCTGGGCGAATCTTCATCTTCTGTTCTGGTTGTCGCTCTTCCCGTTCACTACGGCGTGGATGGGCGAAAATCACCTTGCTGCGATCCCGACCGCTATTTACGGCTTCGTGTTGTTGATGGCTGCGATTGCGTACTTGATTCTCGAGCGCGCCATCATCGCCAAACAAGGCCGCGAATCGTTTCTGGCGCTGGCTCTTGGCAAAGATTGGAAAGGCAAACTCTCTTCCGCGCTCTACGTCGCCGCGATCCCGCTGGCGTTTATCAACTCTTGGATCGCCAGCGCATTTTATGTGTTCGCGGCGCTCCTGTGGTTAATTCCCGATCCTAGAATTGAGCGGAAGCTCGAGAAACGGGAAGGGTAACAGAGAAAAACCGACTTCCCATCGCCGGACCTGGTTCCTGTTCGAAGCAACGCGTCGGCAGAATTATGCCGCCGAGGCGCAACTAAGCATTAACTCTCCCAAACGGGGGACAATAGAATCACGCCAACGAGCGTTGGCTGAGATTCCGACCGTCGGCCAGCATTAGCCAACGAAGTAAACGCCTGAATTGAACTCGATTTGAAATTCAAGGAAAGAAAATCATTATGCCTTACGTAACCGTTGGAAAAGAAAGCGGAGCGTCAAAGGGTGATAGGATGTCCAACTCGTTAGGCACGATACAAGGATTGACCACCGTAGAGAGTCGCGTCGGCTCAAAAGAAGCGATGGACCGGTTAGAATCGGCAATTCGTGCGAAAGGCCTGAACACGTTTGCGCGCATTGATCACGCCGCAGGCGCAGCCGAAGTCGGACTGGCGTTGCGGCCAACTGAGTTAATTATTTTCGGTAACGCGCGCGGTGGTACACCGTTGATGCAATCCGTCCAAACCGTCGGCATTGATCTGCCCTTAAAAATTCTTGTTTGGCAAGACGCAGCGAACGACACTTGGATTTCGTATAATGAACCAAGTTGGATTGCCCAGCGACACGGCGTGACAAACGCACAGCTGGTTGCGAGTAAATTGACCGCTGTGCTGAGCGCGATCGTGGAAAAGGCAGCAAATTCTCAATGACAAGAAACTCAATCTCAAAGCTCGGGTTGATTGGCGGAATGTCGCTACTATGCTGCTGCGGCCTTTCTGCACAAAACGAGGCGCATCCGAGCCGAAACATTGTTCTTGTTCACGGCGCCTGGGCAGATGGTTCAGGCTGGAAAGCGGTTTACGACATCCTCGTCAAGGACGGCTACAAGGTTAGCATCGTGCAAGAGCCGGAGACGTCGTTCAAAGAAGACGTCGCCGCCACTAGACGCGTCATCGCTCAGCAAGACGGACCGTGCGTTGTTGTCGCGCACAGTTACGGCGGAGCCGTGATTACCGAAGCCGCGACCGATCCCGAGGTTGTGGCATTGGTTTACATCGCGGCCCACATGCCAGATGCGGGAGAGAATGAGGCCGACGACGGAAAGCGTTTTCCAAGCGATCTAAGCAAATCGAACGCGATTAAAAAAACGACAGACGGTTTCACTTACCTCGATCCTGCACAATTTCATGAATACTTCGCAGCCGACCTGCCAGTTGAACAAGCTGCGTTCATGGCAAAATCGCAGGTGTTCAACCTAGCTGACAATTTCAAAGCCGTAATCAGCACGCCTGCCTGGCGGACTAAACCGAGTTGGATGTTGGTGGCGACGAAAGACAGAATTATCAATCCCGATCTCGAACGCTGGTACGCGGCCCGAGCTAAAAGTCACACGGTTGAAGTCGCGGGCGCGAGTCACGCGGTGTACGTCTCCAGACCAAAGGAGGTCGCCGCTGTGATCGAAGAAGCTGCGTCACACGCTCAGGAATAAGCCCTTAAGCGAGCCAAAACCCTTACCGAAAGATCGACATCTTATGAGCACAAAAATGAAAGTGGCGCAGATCGGAAAAGCGGGCGGGGATTTTGAATTAGTTGAGCGCGACATTCCGCAACCCGGGCGCGGACAAGTTCGCGTGAAAGTTGAAGCGTGCGGCATTTGTCACAGCGACATGATCGTCAAAGAAGGTCTTTTTCCCGGAATTCAATATCCGCGCGTTCCCGGGCACGAAGTGGCCGGAGTTGTCGATCTTGCCGGCGAAGGTGTGAGCCAATGGAAAAAGGGTCAACGGGTTGGCGTTGGCTGGCACGGCGGACATGATTTTGTTTGCGACGAATGTCGGCGTGGCGATTTCGCAATGTGCGCGCAGCGCAAAGTGACCGGCATCGATTTCGATGGCGGTTACGCCGAGTACATGATCGCTCCGGCCGAAGCGCTCGCGGCGATTCCGGACGAATTGCCGGCCGAGGAAGCTGGGCCGTTCATGTGCGCTGGCGTTACCGTTTTCAATGCGCTGCGAAATTCCGGCGCGCGACCCGGTGACGTCGTTGCGGTGCAAGGAATTGGAGGACTTGGGCATCTCGGCGTCCAGTACGCGCGGCGAATGGGATTCGAAACCGTGGCGCTCGGCCGCGGCAAAGACAAGGAGCCGCTCGCGAAAAAACTTGGCGCGCATCATTACATCGACTCAGGCGTTGTCGATCCAGTCGGGGAATTACAAAAGCTCGGTGGCGCGCGGGTGATTTTGGCCACCGCGCCAAGCGCGAAAGCAATTTCGTCAGTGGTCGAAGGTCTCGGCGTAGATGGTAATCTGCTCATTCCAGCAGCGCCAAACGATCCATTGATCGTGAGCGTAATGCCGCTCTTAATGGGGCGGCGGCAAATCTCGGGATGGTACTCCGGCACGGCGCGTGATTCGCAGGACACATTGGAGTTCAGCGCGCTCAGCGACGTGCATCCGATGATCGAAAAATTTCCCCTGAGTCGCGCGGCGGAGGCTTACGAACGAATGCACGACGGCAAGGTTCGGTTCCGCGCAGTGCTGACAATGACGTGAGTCGACTTTCGGTCACTGAGAAAGTTGCCGGCCTGACATGCATGCTCGACATTCAAATCCGGAAAGGCATAACGAGATCATCAAGCGCTTCGTATTTTTTAGCGCGGTCACCTTTTGCGCGTTGTTGCTCGCCGGTTGCGGCCGAAAAGCGCCGCAAGCTGGTCCGGCTGCGCCGGAAGTTTTGGTGACAACGGTGCAGCCGCGCGATGTGCCGCGGGTGCTTGAGCGTGTTGCGACGCTCGACGGATTCATCAACGCCAACATCAACGCGCAGGTACAGGGCTACATCATCTCACGCGATTACAAGGAAGGCAGTATCGTCAAAAAGGGTGATCTTCTCTTTCAAATCGATCCGCGGCCGTTCGAGGCTGCGCTGGCACAGGCCAAGGGAACTCTGGCAAGAGACCAGGCCAATTGGGCAAAGGCCGATGCGGATCAAAAGCGCGCGATCGATCTGTTCAACAAAAAAGTGATCAGCGATCAGGAGCGAGATACTGCCACGGCGGCTGCCGGCTCCAGCAAAGCAAACGTCGAAGCGGACGAAGCGGCGGTGAAACAGGCTGAGATCAATCTTGGCTACACGAAAATTACCGCCCCGATTGACGGTGTCGTTGGATTTGCCAACAATCAGGTCGGCGATTTGGTCGGGCCAAGTACGGGACCACTCACAACCATGTCGCAGATTGATCCGATCAAAGCCAACGTAACTGTTGGGGAGAGTGCATTCACCGATTTCTTTTCGCGCTACCCGGATACAGTCCAACGCGATGCCCTGCTCAAACGCATCGATTTCGACTTGATTCTCGGTGACGGCAAGGTTTATCCGCGAAAAGGAAAATTTTATGCGCTGGATCGAAACCTCGATCCCAAAACGGGTTCGATTCACTATTACGTGACGTTTCCGAATCCGGACGCCATGTTGCGACCCGGACAATATGGCAAAGTGCGATTCGTACCAGACTCGGTGCAGAACGCGCTCGTTATTCCACAGGAATCGGTCACCGAATTACAAGGTAATTTCCAGGTCGCAGTGGTCGATCAAAACAACAAGGTGAGTATTCGCCCGGTAAAAACGGGCGAGCGAATCGGCGCCATGTGGCAAATCACCGACGGATTGAAACCCGGCGACAAAGTCGTTGTCCAAGGCGTGCAAAAAGCGCGCGAGGGTTCGCAGGTGACGGTGAAAGAATGGGCGCCACCGGCGAATCAAGTCGCGTCCGACGGTTCACCGGCGCAAAAAAATCCGTAACGCGTAATGTCCGAGTTCTTCGTTAGGCGTCCCATTGTCGCAATCGTTATCGCGATTTTGATGACGTTGATCGGCGGCGTCTGTATTCTCGCGCTGCCGATCGCGCAATATCCGCAAATCGCGCCTCCGGAAATTCAAGTGCAAACGCACTACACCGGGGCGGACGCGCTCACCATCGAGCAGTCGGTCGCGGCGCCCATCGAGCAGCAAATGAGCGGGGTCGACAACATGAACTACATGTACTCGATCAACGCGAACAGCGGCGACATTCGATTGATCGTCAATTTCGACGTCGCGAGCGACCCGAACATCGATCAAGTCCTGACCCAGCTGCGCGTGGCGCAAGCGCAATCGCAATTGCCGGCGGACGTGAACAACTACGGCTTGACGGTCAAGAAGTCGGTGACCGCGCCACTAATGCTCGTCTCGCTCAATTCGCCGAACGGCACCTACGACAACATTTTTCTCGCGAATTACGGCTACATTAATTTGTTCGATCAGCTCACGCGACTGCCGGGAATTGGAAGCGTCCAGATTTTCGGCGCCGGCCAATACGCGATGCGCTTGTGGGTGAAACCAGATCAACTGGCAAAGCTTGGGATCACCGTTCCGGACATCATCAGCGCGGTGCAAAAGCAGAACAATGTGAATCCTGCCGGCCAGGTAGGAGGCGAACCGATTCCGAGCGGACAGAAATTCACTTATGCCGTTCGGGCGCAGGGACGATTGCAAACGCCCGAGGAGTTCGGCGAAATCGTCGTTCGTGCTAATCCGGACGGATCGTTCGTTCGAGTGAAAGACATCGCGCGGATCGATCTCGGCGCGCAAACTTACAACTTAAGAGGCAGGCTAAACGGCCGACCTGCTGCTATTCTAGCTTTGTATCAATTGCCGGGAACGAACGCCGTCAAAGCCGCGCAGTCGGTTCGGAAATTGATGGCGGAGGCAAAACAACGTTTCCCCGCCGATATAGATTACGCAGTCTCGCTCGATCAAACGCTCTCCGTTACAGAAGGCATTAGCGAAATTTTGAAGACGCTGTTCGAAGCGCTTGCTCTGGTCGTCCTGGTCGTTTTCGTTTTCTTGCAAGGCTGGCGCGCCACCCTGATTCCGCTCTGCGCAGTACCCGTGTCGTTAGTCGGGACGTTTGTGTTGTTCCCGTTGTTTGGATTCTCGATCAACACGCTTTCACTTTTCGGTCTGGTGCTTGCGATTGGTCTGGTGGTCGATGATGCGATCGTGGTGGTCGAAGCAGTCGAGCGTCACATCGAAGAAGGAATGTCGCCACGTGACGCCACATTGCAGGCGATGCGCGAAGTATCGGCACCGGTGATCGGCATCGCACTCGTACTTTCAGCGGTGTTTATTCCGACGGCGTTTCTCCCCGGCATCACCGGCCGATTATATCAACAGTTCGCACTCACGATCGCGATTTCGGTAATCTTCTCCGCGTTCAACGCGCTCTCGCTCAGTCCTGCGCTTTCGGCACTGTTGCTGCGTCCGCGCAAGAAAACCCGCGGCCCACTTGGCTGGTTTTATGATCGATTCAATCGCATTTTCAGCAGGGCCACCCACGGATATGTAAATTGGTCGCGGGTAGCGATTCGGAAAGCGGTGCTGAGTTTCGCATTGCTGCTCGTTGTGGCGATTGGTGCCGGTTTTTTTGGGAAACGGCTGCCGAGCGGCTTTTTGCCGGAGGAAGATCAGGGCTACGTTTTTCTCGCGCTTCAATTGCCGGACGCATCATCGCTCGAGCGCACCGATGAGGCGTGCCATAAGATCGAAGATTTCCTGAGCAAAACGCCCGGGGTTCAGTACACGACCAGTGTCATCGGGTTCAGCCTGCTGAGTTTGGTGCAAAATACCTACAGCGCATTTTTCTTCGTGACTTTTAAACCCTGGAGCGAGCGAACGAAACCGGAAGAGCAGTATCCGGCAATCAAGGCGCGAATAAATCAATACCTCGGCAGTCTCAGCGAAGGTATCGCATTTGCGTTTCCGCCACCGGCGATCCCCGGCGTCGGCACGTCTGGTGGATTCACCTTTATGCTTGAAGACCGTGCGGGCAAAGATGTCCCGTTTCTCGCGCAAAACGTGAAGACATTTCTAGAGGCGGCGCATAAACGGCCAGAGCTCGGCACCTTGATTCCGACATTTTTGCCGAATGTGCCGCAGGTATTCGTCAAGGTCGATCGCGACAAAGTCGTCAAACAGGGCATCGATCTCACCTCGGTTTATCAAACGCTGCAGACATTCATGGGCGGCTTTTTCGTGAACTACTTCAACCGATTCGGCCGCACCTGGCAGGTCTATATAGAGGCGGAAGGCGATTATCGAACCGACGCGAAGAACGTCGGCCAATTTTTCGTTCGCAACGCAAACGCTCAGCCTGTGCCGCTCGATGCCATCTCGACGATCGAGAACGTCGCCGGTCCGGAATTTACGGTGCGTTACAACGAATACCGCGCGGCCCAGATCAACGGTTCGGCCGCACCTGGCTACAGCTCGTACCAGGCAATGAACGCGCTCGAAGAAACTTTTCGACAAACCATGCCGAACGAGATGGGCTACGACTACCTCGGCTTGTCGTTCCAGGAAAAAAGAGCGCAGCAAGGCGTCTCGCCGACTTTGGTTTTTGGAATGTCGCTCTTGTTCGTGTTTCTGATTCTCGCCGCACTGTATGAAAGCTGGTCGTTGCCGTTCAGCGTTTTACTCGGCACGCCGGTCGCGGTGCTCGGCGCCTTCCTCACGCTTTGGCTGCGCGGAATGGAAAATAATATCTACGCGCAGATCGGATTGATTATGCTCATCGGACTGGCCGCAAAGAACGCCATCTTGATTGTTGAATTCGCCAAGGATGAATACGAAAAAGGCAAACCCCTGCTCGACGCGGCACTCGAAGGCGCGCGTTTGCGCTTACGTCCGATCCTGATGACTTCCCTTGCATTTATTTTCGGAATGTCGCCGTTGTGGTTCGCCAGCGGTTCCGGCGCAGTCGCGCGCCGCATTCTCGGTTCGACCGTCATCGGCGGAATGATCGCCGCATCGGCCATAGCGATCTTCCTTATCCCGGTGACGTTTTACGTCATCGAGCGATTCGCTGCTGGTCACGAAGGTAAAACGGAAGTGCCGGAGGAAACGAAACCAGCGACATGATCGACAATCTTCCAAAGCCTATCGCGCTTTACGTTGAAGCTGAGAACACTGGCGACATGAAATTGTTCGACCAATGCTTTGCCGAGGACGCGGTTGTTCGCGACGAAAATGAGACACACACCGGTTTGGCGGCAATCAAAGAATGGAAGGCGGAAACGAAAAGGAAATATCAGCACACGGCCGATCCGCTGCGGACCGCAGAACGTGACGGCAAGTTCATCGTCACAAATCGACTGACCGGAGATTTTCCGGGCAGTCCAATCGAGCTCGACTTCGTGTTCACGCTGGCAGGCGACAAGATCACTTCGCTCGAGATCCTTTCGTAAGCGTTTGGCAGCGATGAGACCGCAGCCGGATTTCATTCACGAATTCGTTGCCGGAAAATCAAACCGCACGCTGTTGCTCTTGCACGGCACTGGCGGCAACGAACGCGATCTCATTCCGCTCGGTCGCGAGCTCGATCCCGACGCCTCGCTGCTCAGCCCGCGCGGCAAAGTTTCGGAGAACGGAATGCCGCGATTCTTTCGCCGTTTGGCTGAAGGCGTCTTCGATTTGGATGATTTGAAAAAACGAACGAACGAGTTGGCCGATTTTGTGACCTCGGCCGCGCAACATTATAAGATCGACAGCAAACGCATCGTAGCGGTCGGTTATTCGAATGGTGCCAACATCGCCGCGAGCATGCTCTTGCTTCGGCCAGAAATTTTGTCAGCGGCGATTCTGTTTCGCGCGATGGTTCCGCTAATTCCTGAAACGACGCCTGACCTTTCGGCGGCGCGCGCTCTCATTAGCGAAGGCGACCACGATCCAATTGTTTCAGCGGCCGAAGCGGGACGCCTCGCGGGTCTGTTGCGAAGCGCGGGCGCGGATGTGACGATTCGCTTTTTTCAAAGTGGGCACGAGCTCACACCGGATGATGTCGATCTTGCACGTGAATGGCTCTCTCAATTGAAGTAACTTCACGGGCGCAGTCACGGCGCTTCAACGCCACTGAGGATTCCGCCGAGATGACCGGTGAGCGTAATCATCACTAAACCAAGCGCCATCAGAGCGAAATAAGCTGCCGACGGCGAATCGTCTCTCTTTCGCAGACGATAACGTTTCCAAAACAAAGACAGGATGATCGTCGCGGTCGTAATTGCGAAAACGAGATGCAAGCGAAGATTGCCTTTCAGGGCCGCGCCCTCGAGCTGGAATTGCCATGCAGCTAAACCGGTCGCGATGGTGAATGGGATACTGATCGCGGCAGCGAGCAGATTAAAATAGGCGACTGACGCAAACATCGGTTGCTTGCGCCAGACCGCCAACGCTTCGAACAAAGCGCTCATAATAAAGAGCGCGATCGGGAAATGAACAATCACCGGGTGCTGCGCATGTCGCGCCAGAAGCGCGGCCTTAACGTCGAACGCGTTAACTGCTGCGATTAACGAATCCGCGGTCATATTCACTTTTCGACCACGATTGTTCCGGTCATCTTGGGATGAACCGAACAAAAGTATTCATACGTGCCGGGCGCACCGGCGGTGATCGAGTATTCCTGATCGGTGTCGAGGGCGGATGATTTCTGAAACTTCTTCCCTACGCTCACCACGGTGTGTGGCTCTTCATCGTGATTAATCCAGGTGATCTTTTCACCGGACTTCACGGTTATCTTCTGCGGATTAAACATGAAGTCTTTGATTTCGATTTTGTTTGGTTTGCTTCCAGCGCTGGCATTGCCCGCGTCATCAGCGAACACGGCGAGGGCAAAGGAACTAATGGCGCAGATCAGCGCTGCCATTTTAATTTTGTGAAGAAGTGTAGTCATGGTGTGAGTCGTTTGTTGTTTTAGTTGGCCTAACTGAGATTTGAATCGACCACGGCGAGGGACGAGCTGCCTTGTTTGTATTGCACGCTAGTTAACCCAAGCATGCTGCGCAGCTTTTCGGCCGGGACTTTCAATGGACCGGGCGATGGCGCGGTGCCGGGCGCCGGTTGGGGAAAAGCCGTCGACATCGCGGTGTGAAAGGTCACGTTGCCTTCGACCTTTTGAAGGACCTGGTGAATGTGACCGTTCAAGACGGTGACTGAGCCGAAGCGTTTCAGGTAACCGAGCGCGCGTTCGCTGTCACTGGTCCCCCAACCCCATTGCGGATAAACGGTCCACAATGGGATGTGCGCGAATACGACGATCGGGGTGTCGGCGCCAAGACCTTTGACGTCGTCTTCGAGCCACTCGAGCTGGTCGTCGCCAAGTTGCCCCAAGCCGCCCGCTTGAAGATTCAAAACGTTCACGAGCCCGATAAAGTGAACGCCATTTTTGTTGAAGCTGTACCAACCGGAGCCTTTAGCCTCGACGCTTTTCAAGTACCGGTCGCGATAAAGCTTGCCACCATCGTTCAAGACATCGTGCTCGCCGGGCACATAGAACACATCTTTCGTCCGGCAGCTCTTAACTAACTGATCGAAGGTGTCGAACTCCTCGGGTTTCGACAATTGCGTGATGTCGCCCGTATGAATCAGGAAAGATGGCGGCGTTGGCATCGCGTTGATGCGATCCAGCGCGATCTTGAAAGTCTCGGTGACGTCTCTGTTGGCGTCTTTGTTGAAACCAATATGGCTGTCGCTGATTTGAAGAAAGCTCAGGTCACTGGCCGGCAATTGGCCGCCCGCCTTCGCAATTTGGGCCAGCGTCGTTGACGCCAGAACGCCCCCTTTGATTGTCCAGAGCAGACCGGTGCCCGCCCAGGCCATACATGTTAGGAAGCCGCGACGATCGATTCCGTCGTGCTCGTGATCGTGAGAGATGTAGTCGGACATAGTATTTTGTTTATTGGGTTAGTTGTTAGGTGCTTTCACTGGTCGTTACCGACTTGGCGCGTGTTTATTCCCGAATTCATGGGACCAAATGCGTGAGTCCTGATTACCCTTCGCGTTTTGCCTCGTCCGCTTCGGCGGCCAGCGACCTGATCAGCTGGAGAAACTGCGGAGACTGTCCGATGAAAAGACCATCATCAATAAAGCTCTGAATTGCGCCCGTTGCGTCGAGCTGTCCTGGGCCCGTCGGCCGGATGATCGCGCACGGCGGTAAATTCGGACTAGTGAACTCGCACGGCTCAGGCATGATCAGATTGGACTGCAACGTTTCAGACTGATTCGTAGTTAAATCATTGAATGTGACGGTGGAATTGTTGACCGGATCAAAGTCGGTCAACGGCGTCGCGTTCCCGGCCTTGTCCTGCCAGGTCTGAAAATGCATGATCTCAGATCCGCCGATACTGATTAAGATCCGGAGAACTTCTGGATCGGTTACTTTTTGCGCAAGCGTCGCGTAGAGGCTCGTTCCACCCTGCTCGATGTAACCGAAATGAAATCCAGCGGTGAAAGCGATGGCTTTGATATGGTCACTCGGATTGTTAGGGTCGTCGAGTTCGGCATCGTTCCGAGGAATTGCGGTGTGCTGGCCGCTTCTCAAACTCGGGACTGCATCGGCGAAAGCGGCGCCCAAATCAGGATTCGTCGTGCTCCGATACCTGGTCCACCAGCTGGTATCGACCGAAAGCTGTTTTAGATTCGTCAGCCGTCGAGTTTGGGGAACAAATGATACCTGGCTTGGAGCGAGGGTGGCAGAATGACTTAGATCGACCTGCGCTTCGCCCTTCGATTTCAAATACGCATTCAGGAAAGCGGCGTGACTGATCTCGTCATCCGTGTTGTCGGAAATGTATTGGAGTTGATCGCCATCGAGAATTTCCAGGCCGGCAGTGTAACCTGAGGTCGGCGCGTCCACACCGCCGAGTTCATTGTACTGTTGCCAGAGATCCGCCTCGATCAGTTCCGCGGCAGCAAGGAGCTGAAGAATCGCAACGTCCCCACGCGGAAGACGTTTATTGCTTGGTTTCGGCTTACTAGGCGCTCCGAGGACCTTGGCGGAACCCGTGAGCAAGCCGGCCCCCGGCGCAAGGAGAACTGCGCCGAGGCCGACCTTTCTCAAGAAAGTTCGTCTGTGAAGTCGGTTCACACGAGGAAGCGCGCTCGTCGGCTTAGCGATGTCGTTGTCAATGCTGCCTTTGATGTGAGGTGTATCCGACTTCATAATGTGATCCTTCCGGTTTTGTTGGTTGACTGCTGGAGCTGTGATGTATCGATCCTTACCGACTCTGGGCGCATTTATTCCCGAAACTTTGTGCGTTTCCATTATCGGAGTTGGTCGGAGTAGTTCCTGCCGGGGAATCCATGACCGCCTGGTCGTTCGCATACTGAACCAGCACGGGATCGTTGAACGCGTCCTTGACGGACCGCGCGATGTTGTCGAAGAGATACCGAGGATTTAGCGATAGATATCGC
>WNFR01006025.1_pt1 | contig 12395 bp, 8 predicted proteins | sample 5400221 | NCBI WGS metagenome assembly WNFR01 (sample SAMN13153357, study PRJNA577476) | soil metagenome | isolation source: 40 cm soil under Madrone tree | place: USA:California | collected 2016-06-14 | reverse complement strand
CCGGGGGGTGACGCGCAAAGTCCGCTTTGCGGTGGAAGGGCCAACGCCGCCTGCCAAGGATCCCTGGGGGAACACTCGGATTGGGGTCTCGGCGAGCACCAAGATCAATCGCAAGGACTTCGGTTTGACGTGGAACGCTTCACTCGAGACCGGCGGAATTCTGGTGGGTGACGACATTACCATCATCCTGGATGCCCAATTCGTGAAGGCTTAAGCGTCAGCCAGACGTCTCATCCGCAATAGAGTTGTTCCGGATCGAGGTATCGGAAGACGCACTCGCGGCCGAGAGGAGACAAGCCGGGTGCTGAGTCGAGGGGCCAAAAGCGTGACGTTGGCGGGCGGAGGCATCGGCATTCGCGCCCGCTTGGACGGCGAGCAAAGTCTCGTACTCTCTGGCAATCATTTAAAATCGCCACCCCAACGCGACGGTCAGCCTCGGCGATAGCCAGCCGGGACTCACCATCGCATGAGTGTCCGCATGCGAGGATCGATGGTGCCCTTGAACCGCTATTGATCACTGGCACACAATGAAGGCTAGCAGAGAACGAAACATGCGCCAGACTGCCTGCGACGATCAATCTGCTCCCTTTATGGAATTGGTGTAAATATTTATATAATTACCCAATCGTACGCTTTTGCTTGGAGGCGGCTGTAGTGTATCTAAGGTTCAAGGTTGCACGACCGCCCTGGCGTGCTGTCGCTTCGTTAACCCGGCTGCGCCAGATTAGTCGTGTCGAATTGTTAGGCCAGCCCATGCGGCGAGACACGGAAAGACTGGATCGCCGATAGCCCTCTGACTGTTTATGCGAACCGCGCATGATCGCGGTCTGCATTGTAAAAATGGCTCATTCAGCACGCAGGATCGCGCTCATCTACGATGCAAGGCTAACCTATGATCTTAAGGTGATGACTGGTGTTGCCGCGTACCTTCAGGAAGGCCATCACTATAGTGTCTTCATCGAAGAGAACGCGTTGAAAGACCAGCGGCTGCCTGACCTGCGCTCGTGGGAAGGTGATGGGATTATCGCAGACTTTGATGATCCTGCAGTCGCCCGACTTGTCACACAGTCCCGATTGCCAGTCGTCGGGTTCGGCGGCGGGTATGGATGGTACGTGGAAGGATCTATCCCCTATTTCTACACAAACAATAACGCAATCGCGACGCTCGCAGCGAGTCACTTGCTCGATCGAGGGTTCAAGCATTTCGCGTATTGCGGTTACGCACGAAGTCCAATCAATGGCTGGTCGCAGGAGCGCGAGGACGCGTTTGTCAAGTACATCAAAAAACGAGCTGCATCCTGCGCTGTCTTTCAAGATCTCGATCGGTTGAACGATAACCGGGCCGCCCCTAACTGGGCCGCTCTGCAGCGTTCATTGGGAGAGTGGTTACGTACACTCCCCAAGCCGCTTGGCGTTATGGCGGCTAACGACAACCGCGGCCGGCAGGTGCTTGAGGCGTGCCGCGCGTACGAATTGGCAGTGCCCGACGAAGTCGCAGTCATTGGAGTGGACAATGACGAGCTATTGTGTCGCTTGAGTAGTCCGCCTCTGAGCAGTGTGGAGCAAGGCGCCCGAAAGTTAGGCTACGCCGCGGCCGCCTTGCTGGATCGTATGATACGGGGCCGACATCCGCGAAAGCGACACTATGTTATCGATCCTATGAGTGTCGTCACGCGACAGTCGACCGACGTGTTGGCGATTGATGACCCCAAGGTGGCACAGGCAATGACCTTTATTCGTGATCACGCGTCAGAGGGAATCAAGGTCCCGCACGTCGTGAGTGCCGTCGCCATTTCTCGTTCCGGCCTGGAAACCCGTTTCGCGTCCGTTCTGGGCTATTCCATCCGTACAGCTATACGTCACACACAGCTTGAACGCGCGAGGCGGCTGGTAACAGAGACGGACATACCGCTGAAGCAAGTTGCTTCCGAGACGGGGTTCAGATCGGTACAACACATGACTACGCTTTTCGTGAAGGCATTTGGGCAGTCCCCAGGCAAGCATCGTCGCGGGGCGACGGTGTGACTCAGCCGTAGGAAAGTCAATGGGCCAACGGCCCCCGTTTATCCCCAGCCCGGCCATGAGGTTCGACTCGGGATTGACGGTCTGGGCGACCAGCGCCATTCCGTATTTGCTCACGACGCTAATCCCGCAGCGGTTTATGCAAATCTGTAAATCACGAACCCAATTAAGTAAACGAGCACTATTGAGCCAGTCTGCTACTAAGCAGTAACCTACATGGTCTGCTTCGCGGTGCAGCTGTGTGGCCGTCGCAGGTTGGGTAACACGACATGAATACGACACGAAACAAGTTGGAAGGAAGGGCGGCTCTCGTCACGGGTGCAGGTCGCGGGGTTGGAAAAGGAATCGCCCTTGAACTGGCGCACGCAGGTTGTCGTGTAGCCGTCAATTACCAGTCCTCGCCTGATCTGGCGGAGGCGACGGTGGCCGAAATCAGAGCTATAGGTGGAGAGGCGTTTTCCATCAAAGGTGACGCCGGAGCCGCCTCCGACGTGCGGGAGATGATAGCCGGAGCGGTATCGCGTTTTGGTGGACTCGATGTCTTGGTTAACAATGCCGGAGTCCAAACATGGAAGCCCTTCCTCGAAGTCAGTGAAACCGACTGGGACCAAGTCATCAACACGAACCTCAAAGGTTGTTTTCTGTGTTCGCAGACTGCAGCCCTCTATATGAAGGACCATGGCGGCGGCGCAATTATGAATATCGGATCTGGCTGCAACAAACTGCCCTTCCCCAATTTGGTTGCCTACACCGCGAGCAAGGGGGGAATCGAGATGCTCACGAAGGTTGCGGCAGTGGAGCTTGGCCGTTACGGCATTCGGGTTAATTGCATCGCCCCAGGCGCAATCGAAATCGAACGCACGCGGTTAGAAAATGGAGACTACGCCCGGCTTTGGGGCGAGATAACACCCCTGGGACGCGTGGGTACTCCCGCCGATGTCGGACAGGCAGTCGTCTTTCTCGCGAGTGACGAGTCATCATTCATTAGCGGGCAGACAATATACGTTGATGGCGCCGTGTTCACGCAAGCAACTTGGCCGTATCGGCGCGAAAGCGAAGATGAGAAACAGGCTGAGGCCGCAAAGGATCAGCAGATTGCTTTCTGAACTTGATCAGCTCTCCCCATGTTAAAGCTGAATTCCAAGACGGCGCTCATAAGGAGAGGTCTATGGCATTCAATCGCAGGCAGTTTCTTTGGGCCGCTTCGGCAGGTGCTGCAGGGCTAGCACTGCCGAGTGCCAGATTTGCACAACCAATCAGACCTCGCGCTAAATTCAAACTGGGTTTGGGCACCTACACTTTTAGGGTCTTGGACCTTGACCACCTCATTGGTCGTTGCAACGAAATGAATCTGGACTTTATTTGAGCTATCTCACCCCCAATACATGTTGCCGCAAGCGAAACTCGATGAGTTTCGTTCCGTCAGTGGGCAACTGAAGTCAGGCGGAGTGGACTTGATGTCGTGGTTTTGTGGACATCTCACCGAGAGCTCGGGAATTGAAGCTATGGTGGAGGGTGCTCGATCTCTTGGAGTGAAGACCGTGTCGGAGTCAGCTGAGCGCTCTTTGTTGGACGAGATCAACACAGCTTGTGCCAAAGCTGGCTTAGGTTTTGGGATTCATAATCACTATTTTCGTGACCGTAAGTTTCTTTATGAGTCACCTGAAGATGTCCTTTCGGCGATCAAGGGACACCAACATATCTTCTCTACCCTGGATACGGGGCACATGATCGCATTAGGGATTGATCCGACGGACTCTTATCGCAAAATGAAAGGACATGTTCGGATTATTCATGTTAAAGACGAAGATGTTCCCGGACACACGGTCGTGCTGGGCAAAGGAAAGGGAAACATCGCACGGTTCATCGGCCAGTTGCACATGATTCATTCCCGGGCCTCGTCGCGATTGAATACGAGGAGGGAGATGATCCAAAAGAAGAAGTCTCAGAATGCGCACAGTACGTTCGCGGGCAAGTGCGTCTCGAATCGTAACGAATTACGGCACCGCATTCGTTGCTGAGGCAGTGCGAGCATGATTTCGCCCGAACTTACTGTGACAACGCGAACGCCACATAGCTAGCCCCGGAGGGCGCCCCCCACTTGCCTCCCCCGGCGGCAATGACTACAAATTGCCGCCCGTTCACTTGGTAGGTCGCGGGCGTAGCATTGCCGGCGGCGGGAAGGGTCGTCTCCCAGAGAAGCTTGCCGGTATCTTTATCAAAAGCACGAAACTTCTTGTCGTAGTTGGTAGCTCCAATAAAGAGCAGGCCTCCCGCTGTCAGCACCGGACCACCATAATTTTCGCTGCCCGTTTGCTTCAGACCCTTCGCGGCGAGTTCGGGATACTCTCCCAGAGGAAGCGTCCAGTCAATTTTTCCCGTGTCGAGATTGATTGCGTTGAGCGTCCCCCAGGGTGGCTTGATCGCCGGGTAACCTTCGGAATCGAGAAATTTGTTGTAGCCGTCGCTGGTGAATTTCATATCGTAAGGCGACGGAGCGCTCCCTTTCACGCTGGTGTCGATGCCTCGGTACACATAGTCGATGACCGCATGCAGCTGGTCGTCTCCAAGCCCCGCAAAACTTGGCATACGGCCCGATCCCTGTGAAACTAGCGACCGGACGCCGGACTCGGAGCGGCGGTTCGAGAGTCCAACCAACGTGGGAAACTCCGGCGGGGAGCCTTGCATGTTCCTTCCGTGGCAGGCCGAGCACGCGTGCATATAAATGCTCTGACCGCTCATCTGTTCGGTCGCCGGCTTTTGCTCTACCAGGCGTAGAATCCACGCCATCTCATTGGCATTGACATAGAGACGGTGGCTCTGCGGATCGAACGCAGGTCCTCCCCACTCTGCGCCGCCATCGTAACCTGGAAAAATGATCGTGCCCTCACGGCTGCCAGGCACAAACTGACCTCCGCTGCGTATCTTGCGAAAACGCTCCAGCGCTTCCTGATGAGCTTGCGGAGTTCGCTCGGTCAGTATCTCCGCTGTAAGCTTCTGGCGCGCGAATGGAGGCGGCGCCAAAGGCAGCCCCTGCGTGGGAGAGGTAATTTCTCCCTCGATATCCGAGGGGGGACACTTGCGCCTTTCAATGGGAAACAACGGCGCACCGGTCGAGCGGTCAAACAGGAATACGTAACCGGACTTCGTAGTCTGCGCGAGCGCGTCCGCCAGCCTGCCGTCACGATTCACTGTGACCAGCACGGGCGGAGCCGGTAGATCACGATCCCAAATATCGTGCTGGACCGTTTGATAGTGCCACACCCGTTCGCCGGTTGCTGCATTCAATGCAATCACAGAATTGGCAAACAGGTTATCGCCTGTGCGATTGGCACCATAAAAATCTGAGGCCGCCGATCCCGTCGAAGCGAACACCAGCCCCCGCTGCTCATCGAGAGAAAGGCCTGTCCAGTTGTTGGCCGCGCCGCTGTATTTCCATGCGTCTTTCGGCCAGGTGTCGTAGCCGAATTCTCCCGGATGCGGAATGGTGTGAAAAGACCAGCGCAACTCGCCCGTGCGTACATTGTAAGCTCGAATATCGCCCGGAGGCGTGGGTAGCGTTTCGGCTAGCGCACTGCCCACAATCAAAAGGTCTTTATAGATGATCCCGGGACTCGTCATGGTCGCCCACACCTTCGGTTCGCGTCCCAAGTTGTCGCGCAGATCGATGCGGCCACCATCACCGAAAGTCTTTATTGGGTTTCCGGTCGCGGCATCGAGTGCATACAGATACTGCCGCACCGCAAAAAAAACGCGTTGATCTTTGTCTCCATCTGACCAATAGGTCACGCCACGGCTGCGCATTTTGGCGGTCACCGGGTCAGTGCGGTTGGGATCAAACCGCCAGAGCAGCTTGCCCGTGGCCGCGTCGAGTGCGATGACGTTCAGCTTTGCCGTGGTCGCATAGAGTACCCCGTTCACGATGACCGGATTGCACTCCATCTCCGAGTCGGGGAAAGCGTCTGCGGCATCGTAAGTCCAAGCCACTTGCAACTGGCTCACGTTTTTGCGATTGATCTGTGCCAGGGGTGAGTAGTGTGTGCTGTCGGCTCCGCCGTTATACACGGACCAGTCCCAATTCCCTCCAGCAGCCGATTGCGCGTGCAAAGTCACGCCGCCCGATAGCACAAGCAGCCAAACAAGCAGATAGGAATTCATCACTTGTCGAAATTAGCCTCGTGTGTCGAAACTTTATTTGGATTTCTGGGAGCGGCCGTCCACTTCGGCCCGTCGATTGTCTGCTACAGTCCAGTCGATGTGGACTGGCTGTGGGCCCGGATGCACGTTAGATAGAACAGCCGCCACCAGAACGACGTGCACTTTATCAGAGGAAGTTGGCAGTGCGCCATATTCGAGCACTGGCGCACTGCGTAGTGGGACGCAATTGGTACCGGTGACTAGAAATCGTACCTCAACGCAAATTGCGCAATTCTCTGGTCACCCCCGTCACCGGCAGATCGAATCTGACCAAACGTGGGAGATACCAAAGTGCGATCTGGGGCGTTCAGGTTAGTCCAATTGAGCACGTTGAATAAATCGGCTCTGAACGTTAGCCTTCCCTTGTCGCCGAAGACAGGGAAACTCTTATTGACAGAAATGTCGTCGGTGAGAAAGCCTGGGCCAACAACTGAGTTTCGTGCAGAGGTGCCGAACGTCCCAGCAGCGGGGGTTGAAAATGCCGCGGTGTTGAAATATTCAAGCTCTTTCGCTTGGCGGGAGCGGCTGTTTGATAGGACGGGATTTCCCACAAGATTCGGCCTCTCGCTATTTCCGTTCGTGCGACTCCCTCCGATCAAGGCGGTGTCCTGACCCACTATTATGTTCACAGGCTGGCCGGTGTTATAGCGGAAGATACCGGAAATCCGCCAACCTCCCGCGATAGCGGTCAAAAGTCCTCGACCTTTCAGAGCCGGCAGGTCCCACAGCCCGTTCATGGAGAGAATGTGAGTTACGTTGAAGTCCGATGCTGCTCGTTCGCACCTGCAAAACCAGTTGTTTGGATTTTGCGCACTCTGACTGTTGTTGTCTATCGTTGTGGCAGACCGGTTGTCGATCGCTCTACCCCAGGTGTAGGCCCCTTGAATGGAATAGCTCCTGGCAAACGTCTTTTGTACTTGAACCTGGAGAGAGTGGTAGTTGGAATTGGCGTCGGAGAATAGGCCGGGCATGTCGGCGTAGTACTGTGGGAAGATCGGCCGCCGGGATTGCGCGTTGGCTGCGGTGGCGCCTGGTCCGAATACGGCGGCGTTCAGCTCACGCGCGTCGTAGAGGTGATGTGATATTGCCCCAACATACGCGACTTGAGCAAAAAGGTTGTTCCAGAACCGGCGCTGAATGTTGAGATTGAATTGTTGCGTATCCGCCTGTCTGAACTTCGGGTCCAGGCTAGTTAGAGTGGTCGGAAAAGAAAAGGCTGGGTGCGCCGGATCGTAAGGCAATGGGTCTACGGTATTGGCATAGGGATTGGCGGCGTTGAAAGGTACTATATTGAACGAGACCAGGTAAGGCTCGTTGTTGGTCTCGACGGCCTCGACTTCCTGATTGACAACAGCGTGATAAATTCCCCATCCCGCCCGAATCGAAGTTTGGCCGGTTCCCGTGGGATCCCAGGCAAGGCCGATCCTGGGGGCGAAGGGCGTTTTAAAAGTAGCGTAAAAACCTGGGTGAACCCCTTTGTCTCCAGGAACTACCAATCCGGGAGGCGCCGTTGGGTAGACCGTGGATTGCAATCCGGCAATGTATGTTGATGCGATGCCGTGCCTTTCTGTCCAAGGTGTTTCCAGATCGTAACGGAGACCAATGTTTAAAGTCAGGTTTCTAGTTACCTTGTAGTCGTCCTGAACGTACGGATGGTACAGATCGGACCAACCGTCGTCGTGGATTGTGCTCAGCCCACTGAGGTTTACGGGACGGCCAATCAGGAAGTCCGCACTCGGATTGCCTGTAATCGTCCCATCGTATGTCACTCCGGGCCAAGCTGGATACGCAAGATCTCCATTGCGCTCATGCATGTACATCATACCCACTGTCAAGGAGTGCTTTCCATGAGTCCACAAGAGCTTCTCGTCACCCTGGACGAACGAAGAAGGTTCGTCCACCCACCAACCGGTACCGAAGCTGAAGGCGCCATTCACAGACACGTTTGGCGTCTGGGGGAACGGGGCGGCCTGATTGGCATTCATGCCAAGGTCTTTCGCTGATTTAGTCGGGGCATATATCTGCGGAAGTCCTTCCGGTCGCGAGTAGGAGAGTTGGAACTCGTTAATAAGGTTAGGAGTAAATGTGTGTGTTTCGGCAGCGGCATAGCTCTTGAAGGTTGCGCCACCCGTAGCATGGAACGCTGGAAATTGGTTATAGAAAGCATTTAGATACTTGGTCCAGTAGTAACGGCCCCACAACCTATCTTTCTCTCCCAATGTTTGGTCTACTTTGACCGTAACTTGGTTGCCCGTAGTCGGGTTGGGTTCTAAGAGCGACAGTGTGACGCCATCTGGCTGATTGGGCAGGGGCATATACAAGTCAATGGTATTCTTCGCAAAAGTGTCTATTTGGTTGGCGGGGATTTGATTGCCGGGATACGGTAAGCCCGTATTGGGATCGGTGATGATCGTCGAAGGCAGTAAAGCCGAGAAGTCCCCAGTCCGTTCGGCGGCAGTCAGTGGGCGAGAAACTTGTATGTTTTCTCGATGGATTTGAAGGTGCTCGTAAGCCACAAAGAAAAAGGTGCGATTCTTGCCGTTGTATTTAGGGAGAAGGACTGGCCCACCGACATCGAATCCAAACTGATGTTGCCGCAGAAAGGGCGTCCCCTGACCTTCCGGCGTGAATGCATTGGTGGAATCGAATGCATTGTTGCGAATATACTCCCAGGCGCCTCCGTGGAATTGGTTGGTACCCGATTTGGTGACAGCGAGGATGACACTACCGGCCGCCCTTCCATATTCCGCGCTGAAGTTGTCGGTGAGAACTCTGAATTCCGATAGTGCGTCAACAGAGGGGAACTGCTGGCCTGTATTTGCAAGTGCGTCGGTAAATATGGAGCCGTCAAGCATCATGGCGCCGGCATTGGTCCTGCTTCCGGAAATACTGAATGATGGGCCACCGCGCGCGCCGGTAACAGCAGTTGGCGCGTTTGATGTGTTTACGCCGGGGAGCGTCTGCAAAAGCCCCATGGCATTCCGCCCATTCAACGGGAGACTGTTCAAGCTAGCGTTGTCCACAGTCGCCCCAAGTGTCGCGTTGGTGGTCTCTATGTTGACCGCATTACTAGCGACATTGATCGTTTGATCCACTTTCCCAACGTCCAACTTCACATCCACGCGGATGTTTTGGCCGACCGGAACCAGCACACCGGACCGAGTGAAGGTCTTGAATCCGCTGGCTTCAACGGAAATCGAGTAGTGGCCCAAAGGCAGTAACGGAATCAAGTACGACCCCTCTGAAGAAGGCTTTACAGCCACGGTAAAACCCGTATCGGTATTTGTGGCTTGCACTGTGGCTGACGGAATCACAGCACCGCTTTGATCGGAAATCTCACCGAGAATAGTCCCTGTTGTCTGAGCCCATACGTTGAAGGACGCGAGGAGAAAAACTGCCATCGTGAAGATCAGGCGAATACCAACCGACGAAATGGTGTTGCGTCGTACCATCCGCTCTTCTCCCGTAAGAACTGCAAAGGTACTAAGCCTTGTCCACAGCATTGTTGCCTCCCGGTCTGCCAACCCAACATTGAGCCATAGCAGCAAACTTGCTTGCGACTAACTGTCTCGTTTATCTACGGTGTGAATATAGAGACACCGTGTTGCCAAATCTCGTGGCACACGGATGAAAGTCGTAGTACCTGAGCCTGTATCGGAACGGCGAAGCGCAACGTAGACCACAACGGATACGGGTTCTCTCGGATTCTCCGAAAGAACAACTCGCTCCCTAACGATCGGCGTTCCAGAAGAGCTTCTAAATTGATTCAGCGCCATGCTTCCACGCTGTGCAAGGGTTAACGACATGGTTCCCCGAGATTTGGCGCACGATAAACGCGAAGTTGAGTAGTTCCTGCGCGCCGAACGGGAGAGTAGGGCAGGGTGTTCGCAACTATCAAGCATGCTGCTTTACAAGAGTGCTGTAGATCTTTACATAATTCCACAATCGCAATTTCTGGGAGCGCGGCTCCGAGTCTCCCCGCATGTCATGGCACCACGATTCTCGATTCGCTGAGTGCGCGTATGAAACGTTGCCAAGATGAACGCATGAAATTGCAACATTCGGGGTGGCGACTGCAGACAAGAGCAAACATTAAACTTTTTACGAACTTTGTCCTTCGTGGTCGGTTATTGTTATCTTTCAATTGCCGTCTTATCCGCAATGAATGTTTGGCCAGGGAGATCAGAAAGGCAGTGCTGAGATCGCACGGAAAAATCAATTATGAAAATCGGCCTAAACTCCGTTCTCGAAAGCGCCGACACTGTACTCGCTGAGGTGCGCACGCATGCACCCGGACCTCCGGGTAAATTGGATATCACTCCCGACATGCTGCCCGCAGTCGCTCGACGTCGTAGATATGGTGCAGGGGCGCCGTGAACGGCTGTTTCCTATCCTTTCTTACTGCTTGACGTACCCGCTCGAGCGCGCTGGGCATGCTTTCCCGGCTCTGAGTCCGGAGCGCGTTGCGCTCGGGCGAGTTCCCCTTGGCCAGCTCCCTTCCCTCCATCGCTTGCGCTGCCGGTCCCTCGACTTGGTTCGGCGACTTCGCAGGTACTTTGGAGCTGTCCGACTTCCCACGTTCGTTCATCATCGGCGTACGTCCTTCGACTTCCCGATACGGTCTGCAGTTCTCTCGCCTGCAGGCAAACGTGGGATCTCCCGGTTCCCGCACAAGGTGCTTGCGTACATGCACGGGGTCTCTGACCGCGCGGGATTCTGGTGCGCCTGGCGATGGCGGTGCACCCGATGTTGCCTTCCGCAAATCTCCACTGCGTCGGCATCCCGGAGTACCTGCGGCTTGCGCAGCAGGGCATGTATTTCGTGGCTCAATACCCGACCTGTACGTCCCCCTGTCAACGCTTCGACGCCGCCCTCGCGGGCGGCTCCGCATGACTCGGGGCCGTCGTGGTTCGCTACACCTTCAACGTATGAAACTTTCATTCACTACACCTTACCGGTTTGACCAGCGCACGGAGACTTCATGAAAACCCTGCTCCATCTCAACTCCAGCCCGCGTGGCAACTACTCAGTCTCGCGCAAGCTTAGCTCAGAGGTCGTCGCGGCTTGGAAAGCCAAAAACCCGGAAGGCAAAGTGATCGAGCGCGATCTTGCCAAATCACACCTCACGTTCGTTGATCTTGATTGGATTATAGGCGCTTTCACGCCACCTGAAAATCACTCCGAAGGTCATAAGAAGGCGCTTGCTGTCTCGGATGAACTCGTTGCAGAACTTCTTGCTTCCGATGTCATTGTCATCGGAACTCCCATGTACAACTTTGCTGTTCCCGCAGCCCTCAAGGCTTGGATCGATCACATCGTCCGGTCTGGAAAAACGTTCTCCTACAAACCGAATGGTGTGGAAGGGCATGTGGGTGGACGCAAGGTCATCGTTACTGTAGCCAGCGGCGGCGTCTATGCCGGAACCCCATTGGAAGCGTATGACCACGAGATCCCATATCTGAGGCACATCCTGGGCTTCATTGGTATTTCGGACGTTACGTTTATCCAAGCGGGCGGTACGAGCGGCGTTGCACAAGGGAAGATTTCGGAAGCCGAATTCCTCCTTCCCTTCTTCGAGAAGGCGCGTAATGCGATCCAGTAACTGCCAGGACGCCCATACCGCCCAAAACCTCCTCACCGGAAACTCCAGAAGGACCGCTTTTCGAACCCGGACTGCTGTCGCTGATTCTATCGACGCTAACCGGTGAGCACGATTCTCAAGGGCATCGCAGCTCCGAGAATCACTGTTGCAACGGATTGCACTATGGTAGGAGGGCTCGGTCAATCCAACCTTTACTTCGAGACATTTCATCATGTCTCGCCTAGGATATTGCGAAATGGAAAATATGAAAGTAGTACAAGTCCACAACTACGGAGGGCCAGAAGTGCTCCGCTTCGAAGATGCACCGCGCCCAACCCCGGAATCCGGTGAAATGTTGATAAAGGTCCATGCTGCCTCGGTGAACGCCATCGATTGGAAAGCCCGAGCAGGCTACCTGAAAGATGTCTTTCCGCTTCCCCTGCCTCACATTCCGGGCTGGGATGTTTCCGGCATCGTCGAAGCAATAGGCCCTGAGGTGACCCAATTCAAGAAAGGCGATGAGGTCTATGCTGTCCCGGATGGCGCCCGCAGCGGCAAAGGCACTTATGCGGAATATGTTGTGGTCATTTCACAG
>WNFR01006021.1_pt1 | contig 12399 bp, 8 predicted proteins | sample 5400221 | NCBI WGS metagenome assembly WNFR01 (sample SAMN13153357, study PRJNA577476) | soil metagenome | isolation source: 40 cm soil under Madrone tree | place: USA:California | collected 2016-06-14 | reverse complement strand
CGTAAGCTTGAAATCGACGTTCAGTTTCTCTTTCGCGTAGGTAACTGCGACTGCGTCCGCCGCAGCTTTGGCGCTCTCGAAAGTGTCCGCCACCGCAAGCGCGACGTATTGGCCCCAGTAGCGAACGACATCGTCCTCGAACGGCGGCCGCCTTTCGATGCAGATACCGTTGATGCCTTGCCCGAAAGTCGAACGGAAAATCTTCCCTATGTTTTGACGATGAAGAATCGCGTGGACGCCGGACATCTTCTTTGCGGCGGCGGTGTCGAGCTTCGTGATCTTCCCATTAGCAATCGTGGCCTCGACCGGAACGCCGTACAACAATCCGGGAAAGTGGAAGTCGGAGGCATACTGCGCTGTTCCGGTCACCTTTAACGGCCCATCGACGCGCGGAGTGTCGCGACCGATCGGCGATGCTGTAGTTTCCTGTGGCATGATTAGGCGGGCTGCGTCGCGAGTTTCAAAGCATGAACGAGGCAGCGCTTGGCCAGTTCGACCTTGAAGGCGTTTTGGCTTTGCGGCTTTGCGCCGCGCAACGCGGCGTCGGCTGCTTTGCGGAAAGTCGCTTCGTTGGCGGGCTGATCGGTTAGTTCAGCTTCGGCCTCGGTCGACCTCCAGGGCTTCGTCCCTACGCCACCGAGCGCAATCCGCGCGCGGGCGATCTTTCCATTCGCTGCCGTGATCACCACCGCCGCGGACGCGAGCGCAAATTCATACGAAGCGCGATCGCGCAGTTTCAAATAAAGCGAGCGGTTTCCGGGCGCGGGTGGTGGCAGGGTGACATGCGTGATCAAGTCACCCGGCTCGAGCACCGTCTCGCGTTGTGGCGTGTTGCCGGGCAAAAGATGAAAGTCGGCGATCGGAATGCTCCGCTCGCCTTGTGCGCCGCGTACATGAACGGTCGCTTCCAGCGCGGCCATGGCCACGTTCATATCGGACGGATTGGTTGCGATGCAGTGTTCGCTGGTCCCGAGAATGGCCAACCCGCGATTCATGCCATTGATCGCCCCACAACCGGAACCAGGCTCGCGCTTGTTGCACGGCATCGCCGTATCTCGGAAGTACATGCAGCGCGTGCGTTGCAGCAGATTGCCCGCCGTCGTCGCCATGTTGCGAAGTTGCGCCGTTGCACCGCTCAAGATCGCTTCGGAAAGGACCGCATAATTTTTCCGGACGAGCGGATGAAACGCGAGGTCCGAGTTGCGCGCGACTGCGCCAATGGTTAGGCCGCCATCGGGGAGTGCTTCGATTTTATCGAGCGGCAACCGATTGATGTCGATCAACGTCTGCGGCTGCTCGACGTTCAGCTTCATCAAATCGATCAGCGTCGTGCCGCCGCCGATGAAGCGGATCTCTGCGCCTTGCTGTGCAGTTTTCGCCTTGCTCGCTGTTGCTACAGCTTGAGCTGGATCCGTTGTGTGGTTAAGGGCGAAAATTCTCATCCGGATTTTTTTCGTACATTTTGAATCGCGGCCACGATGTTTTGATACGCACCGCAGCGACAAATGTTGCCGCTCATGAATTCTTTCACGTCCGCGTCCTCTGGCCCGCATGGTTCTTTCAAGAGCGCGACGCCCGACATGATCTGTCCAGAGGTACAATAGCCGCATTGATAGGCATCAGTGGCGACGAAAGCCGCCTGCATGGCGTGCATATTTTCGGGCTGACCAATGCCCTCAATGGTCGTGATCTCATTGCCTTCCTGCATAGCGGCAAAGCAGAGACATGAGTTCATTCGCCGGCCATTGATGTGCACCGTGCACGCACCGCACTGCCCGTGATCGCATCCCTTCTTCGATCCAGTCAGGTGCAAATGCTCGCGCAGGCAATCGAGAAGAGTCGTGCGCGGATCGATTCGCAGATCGTGCTTTTTTCCGTTAACCGTGAGGGTAACCGGGATTGCATCCTTTGACTCCGCTAGTGCTGACTGCTCTTTCACGGAAGATTGACCGAAGGCCGTCGTAACACGAGCCGTCGTGGCCAACAAGCCCGCCATGCCTAAGCGTGAAATAAAAGTGCGACGTGTAGACTTCCCGAGTTCGCAGCGGCTCGCCGCTTCAGGCTTTTGGTCACGCTCGCTTCGATCGGACATCCAAACCTCCTTTCCACCGAAATTGAGCCATCCTTGCCGTCCGAAGCAAGCTTGTTCTTAAAGTCGGGACTTCGGTTTTCACTTAGTTCTCCACGGTCTGCTTGGACAGGGCCTCCAAAAAATGTCCTACATCACGCGGCCCATCGTAACGCTCGCCATTGATAAAGAACGTCGGCGTCCCGTTTACGCCGCCTCTTACGCCGCTCTTGAAATCCTCTCGAATCCGGAGTGCGTAAACGCTCGACGTGACTTCCCGAATTAGTCGCGTCTCATCGAGGCTGAGTTCGCCCGCATACGCTACGAGATCCTGGTCTTCAAGCGCGCTCTGATTTTCGAAAAGCAGATCGTGCATGCCCCAAAAGTTTTCCTGGGCGCCGGCTGCCTCTGCTGCCTCGGCCGCATGCTCCGAGTGCGGATGAATATTTATTAGAGGAAAGTGGCGAAAGGCGAAAAGTAAATCATCACCCAATCGTCTCTGGATCTCTTTGACGATCGGTTGGGCGTCAGCGCAGAACGGGCATTCATAATCGCCATACTCCAACAATTTGATCGCTCCCTTAACGGACCCAGAAACATGGTCGCGTTCGGTGTCAGGTAGCGTCAGCGATTTGGTCATTTTGCTGCATCAGTCGTTTCGCTTTTCGTCTGAAGATCTTCCAGTGCCGACAAGATTCCGTTGGCGCCGGGGTTGACGCCGATCGGCGAGACATAGCTCCAGCGAATGACTCCGTCGCGATCAATGACAAATAGGGCGCGTTCGCAGGTGCCCTCTTTTTCGTCGTAAACCCCGTAAGAGCGCGCAACCGCTCCTTTCGGCTCAAAATCAGCTAGAAGCGGGAAGTGCAGTTTGTTCTGCTTGGCGAAGGCCGCGTGGCACCACGCGCCATCAACCGATAAGCCAACGAGTTCCGCTTCAAACTCCTGAAACTCATTCAGCATTTCATTGTAGAGTGCCATCTGATCGCCACACACTGGACTGAAGTCGGCTGGATAAAATGCGAGCACCACTGGTCGCCCGCGGAACTCGTTCAGTGACACGGTTTGGTCTGGCGTGCACTGGAGCGTAAATTCAGGGGCCTGCCTACCTGCGCCAAGGACAGATCGATAAATATTCGTCTGAGGGATCATGGTTGCAGTGTCATCAAGCAGCCGACTTGCGTTCGTGCGATTGAAAAATGTCGAGCAGTTCTGCGAGGCGGGACTCGTACGAATCGCAGGTAGGGCAATCTCCGTTTCGCTCAATCCATTCGGGATGCTGCTGGCGTAGGGCGTCGTGAATCTCGTGCTGAAGCTGAACGTAAGAGTGAACTTCGCCAGCGCCGTTGACAGGCGTGTTCCTTTTCATGTCCGATGATATGAGTGATCGACAGCTCGCGGCCACGACGCGTCAGGCGGATTCTCTGCTACCACTTGCGGGATAATTCTCACTCCCTCGTTGGAGGTAGAGAATTCATCCTGCGTCTTCGTTTGCGGGAACTTTTGCTGTTGAGACCGCGGTTCGTGGCGGCTGTATTATCAGCGGGTGACGTTTCTACAGTTGACTCGTTTTACTGATGTCGCGCTTCTTCTCTTGCGCGTCATGGTGGGACTCGTGTTCTTGACGAGCGGATGGAATCACCTCAGAGACCCGGCGGGCCGAAGCAAAGACATTGGCCTGAGCAAAAGGTTCACGATTTTTCTGGGCACAGTCGAGCTCGCCGGGAGTCTCGGGATAATCCTTGGCGTTTTTGCCCAGCTCGCTGCCGCCGGTTTAATCTTGATAATGCTCGGGGCGATCCAAAAGAAGATTTTCGTTTGGCGCACTGGCTTCTGGGGGAAATCAGGGACAAATGGGTGGAGCTACGACACCATGCTCATCGTGATGAATCTGGTGATAGTCACAACCGGAGGTGGAAATCTCTCGCTCGAAAAGTGCCTCGAATAGCTCTGATTCGCCGCGAAACTCGCACGCAGTCTGGCGTCCCTGCGATCCCTACTTAAGTGCCAGCACGACGGCACCCGTCAGAACAAGGCCGCCGCCGAGCCAGTGATGCCACGTCACGTTTTCGCGAAGAACAACCGCAGCCAAAATAATTGCAAAGAGAACACTAAGTTTATCCATCGGAGCGACGCGTGACGCCTCTCCCAGTTGGAGGGCGCGAAAATAGCAGAGCCACGAAAGGCCGGTCGCGAGACCAGACAACACGAGAAAGAGCCATGTTCGTGATGAGATGTTCCCGAAGGACCACTGTGATCTGCTGAATGAAGCAATCGCCCAGGTAAAAAGAAGAATTACGGTGGTGCGAATCGCCGTCGCCAAATTTGAATCAACACTGGTAACACCAATCTTCGCGAGGATTGCGGTCGCCCCGGCGAAGAGCGCAGAGAGCAGTGACCAAGTGAGCCAGTTATTCATTTGCCGTCGAGAGCCAGACGCGGGGTCATCGAAACAAAATCTTCGCCATCATGCCCTTGTCCTCGTGCTTTAACAGATGGCAGTGGAAGAGCGACATGCCGCGAATGATCGGGTCGGTGAAGTCCATTACCAGATCAACGGAACCGCCATAGGGGACGTTCACGGTATCGACCCACAATGGATCTCTTAACTGATTTTCGCCGACGCGATACACCAGAAAGTGGACTTGGTGGATATGAAAGGGATGGACCTCTCGAGTTGAATTCATGATGCGCCAGTGGTGTAGCGCACCGATATCCACTGTCAGCATCGGGCCGGAAGTCATTTCGAATTTCTGGCCGTTTATGTAAAACCCCTGTTTGTCTTCAGTGAAGGTGACAACAAATTCCGGCTCGCTGCCTTCGACGTGTTTTAGATCTGCCTGTGAAAAGGTTTTATAAACTGGAGCGCCGGTGGTCGCAGATTGACTTTGAAGGGTCGGCTGCTGCGCCGGAACAATATCGGCCAAAACCATTGCTGGATTGGAATCTCCATCCGGACCGGTATCAAAACAGCGGGAGCGCAGAGCAGCGTGCGAATCCGCTGATGGTCCCGTCACTATAGCTTCCACTCTCCCAGCCGGTGGAACCAGGATATGGCTCATTGATCGCTTGCGAATGGAAGGGTCGTGGTAGGCCAAAGGCATTCCATCGAGAGCTACTACTTCGAAAAATCCCGAATCTAATTCCAAATCGGCGTAGAGATCTGGGCTGGCGTTCACGATTCGCCAAAACTGCCGCTCTCGGGGCGAAATATCGATCTGGGGACGGACACTTCCGTTGATGGTGAAGGCTCGTTCCGGGCCCTCTTCCGCGCTGCCGCAGTGCGTTGTTTGCATCGCGACAGATGCCATTACCTTTTTGCGCTGAGCGGGGTCGTCAGGCAGGACCAAATCGCGCAGCACCAGGATTCGCTCACGCATTTTCGCCACCTCGGGCACGTAACGCTCGATTCCTTCAACGACGATGGCCCCTGACATTCCATCCAAGTCTTGAACGTAACTCTCGCCGTGCGAGTGAGTATGATACCAGTAGAGTCCCGGCGGTTGTTGCGGGGGGACCCGCACTGAGTAATGCAACGTCTCGCCCGGCGAAGCCATCATGTCGAGGACATCGTCTTGTGGTGCGTTAGGCGAGACGTGCAGTCCGTGAAAGTGAAGATTGGTCATCTGCATACACGGATGACCGAAGCAATCCTCTTTTGATTGAGGGGCGAGTTCATTCTTGTATTCCACATTCAAAACAGTTCCGGGCTCGACACGAATCACCGGCGACGTGTTGTTATCTCCGTAACGAAATTCGGATTTGCCGGTGACTGGATGCGTCGCGGCAATTAGAGTGATGGGAGACCTTGCCTCCGGCAGTTCCGGAAGTAATCGATCTTGCGCAGCTGCCGCGGCCGCAACTAATCCAATAGCTGCGACCCAGGTACAAATGAATAGCGCGATCCTTTGCGAAGTTTGCACACGTAAACTTGGCGGTTCATGAGCACGATTGCGATGGCGCGTGCGGAGGGCTTTGCTGTCTCACCGCCGAGGTGATGTTAGCTGCCTCTTTCGAGATAGTTTAGGTTCTGCGCCCGATCAAGTTTGTCTAACGCGCTCGCGTGCATGGTCAGATTGCGTCGGGAACACCAAGAGCCGCTTTCGGCCGAGCAAAGGTCTGCCGTTTCCGGCTTGCCCACCATTCGCGGAGGCGGTCGAAGTAGAGGTAAACGACCGGCGTAGTGTAGAGGGTAAGCGCCTGACTAAAGATAAGACCGCCGACTATCGTTATGCCGAGCGGTCGCCGGAGCTCGGAACCCATCCCGGTAGATATGATCAATGGCAACGCACCGAACAAGGCCGCCGTTGTCGTCATTAAGATAGGGCGGAGACGCAGCAAGCACGCTTGATAAATAGCTTCGCGCGGCCGCATGCCTTGCGCGCGTTCCGCTTCCAGCGCGAAGTCCACCATCAGGATGGCGTTCTTCTTGACGATACCGATGAGCAGAAGGATACCAATAATGCCGATCACGCTGAGATCGGTGTGAGATATCATTAGGGCCAGGACTGCTCCGACACCGGCGGATGGCAGCGTGGACAAAATCGTGATTGGATGAATGTAGCTCTCGTAGAGAATGCCTAACACGATGTAGACGGCAACGAGCGCGGCGAGAATAAGGAACGGTTCGCCGGCTAACGAAGTTTGGAAAGCCTGCGCTGTTCCGGAAAAGCTTCCATGCACGGTACCAGGCATCACGATTCGTTGCTGCATCTGCTGAATCGCAGCCACTGCATCACTCAGCGCCATGCCTCCCGCAAGGTTGAACGAAATGGTAACGGACGGGAACTGGCCCTGGTGATTCACGGCGATTGGCGCAGTCGTCGGTTGGTAACTCGCGATAGCGCTCAAAGGCACAACCGGGGTTGGCGAAGGAGTCGGCGTGGAACCACCACCCGAATCCGAGGTTGAAGCAACGGCATTTGAAGCAGGAGTAGCCTGGGGAGCGGGAACAAAGCTCCACGGTGCAGGAGTTGGCGACGTTGTGGGAACCAGTAGAAGATTGGCAGGTGTGGTCGACGGCGTGGCGATGGCTATGGCTGTGGGAGTCGGGGTCCCAACAGTGGTCGATGACGTAGTAGCCGCGCTTGCGCTTGGAGTTGCCTGAGAAGGAGCAAATAGGGTCGACGCTGTAGGTGTGGGCGTCGCCGATGGCGTAGCAACGGCGGCCGGTGTAGGAGTCGGCACAAAACCGGGAAATGGGGCTGGCGGCGTTGGAGCGGCAATCGGCCCAACCGTAGGGAAAGGACTGGCAACGGAGGGTGCAGGAATGGGCGTGGGTGGCGCAGCATACTGAGAAGTGGAAACCGTGATCGCGGAACTAGCACCACCGGTCGGTGTTGGACTTGGACTAGGTGCTACGCTGGCGCCTGTCGTGTTTGGCCGAATGTAGATTGCATCCAATCCGGTCGGACTTTGCCAATACTGCGGGTCAACTTCCATCACGACATGGTATTGGTTGAGCGAAGTAAACATGGTTGAGACCTGCCGCTGTCCAAACGCGTCGTAGAGCGTGTCGTCGATTAGTTGCGCTGAGATACCTAAGCGTGCTGCGGTCTGCCGGTCATAAGTCAGCGACGCTTGTAGGCCGGCATTTTGCTGGTCGCTGTTCACATCGGTGAACCCGGGCAGCTTCCGCATCTCTGCGAGCACGATCGGTCCCCATTTTACGAGGTCTTGCAGGTTTTCGCTTTGAATCGTGTATTGGTATTGGGCGTTGCTCTGTCGCCCGCCGATGCGCACGTCCTGCCCGGCTTGCAGAAATGTCATCGCGCCAGGGATAGCACCGAGCTTCGGTCGAACACGGTTGATCACTTCACTCGAGCTGACTTTCCGTTCATTCAGCGGTTTCAGCGCGACATAAACAAAACCGCTGTTGGTCGCACTATTGCCGCCGACAAAGTTGATCACCGCCGCGACCGCTGGATCAATTTTGATCGCATTATTCACCCGCAGTGCCGCGTCTTGCATCGCTTGAAATGACGCGTCCTGCGAGCCTTGCATACCACCGAACACGGTTCCGTTATCCTGCTCTGGGAAGAACCCCTTCGGTACGACGATGAAGAGGTAGCCAGTCGCCGCGATGGTCGCGATCAACACGCCCAGCGTGATCGCCGGATGCTGCAAAACAACCTGCAGGCTTCCTCGGTAGCGATTGGAAATCCACGCGAAGACATTTTCGGTTAGCCGGGAAATTGGGCCGGGCGCTTTCGCTTGCCGATCCTGGCGAAGTAACCGCGCGCACATCATCGGCGTAGTAGTTAACGAGATGACTAACGAGACGAGAATGGCGGTCGAGAGAGTGACCGCGAACTCACGGAACAATCGTCCGACGATGCCGCCCATGAGGAGGATCGGCGTAAACACTGCAACCAGTGAAAGACTGATCGAAAGAACTGTGAACCCAACCTCGCGTGCGCCTTTAAGTGCAGCTTGCATCGGCGGCACCCCCTGCTCGAGATGGCGCGTAACATTTTCGATCACCACGATTGCGTCATCGACCACAAACCCGGTCGAAATGGTCAGCGCCATCAAAGAAAGGTTGTCCAGGCTGTAGCCACACAAATACATCACGCCGAAGGTGCCGATCAGTGAGGTCGGAACAACAACGGCCGGAATCAGTGTTGCACGCCCGTTTCGCAGAAAGAGAAAGACGACGAGGACCACCAGAAGAATGGCGATGACAAGCGTGCGCTCGACTTCGAACACCGATGCCCGAATAGTTTGCGTTCGATCGAGAACTACTTGCATGTTGATGGCAGCAGGCATGGACGCTTTGAGTGAGGGCAGCGCTGCCTTCACGCGATCGACAGTTTGGATGATGTTTGCGCCAGGTTGGCGAAAGATGACCAGCGGAATGGCAGCTTTGCCGTTGAGGTAACCGGCTGCGCGAATGTTTTCGACCGAATCCCGCACGCTTGCGATATCCGATAAGGTGACGGGCGCGCCGTTTCGATACGCGACGATCAGTGGCTCATAGTCCTTCGCTTTGAGCAACTGATCGTTAGCTAGAATATCCGCGGTCTTTCGTTCGTCGGCGAGTTGTCCTTTGGGGATGTTCGCGTTTTGCTGGCTCAACATCGCGCGCACATCTTCCAGAGTCAGCCCGGTGTTGTTCAATTGGGTTGGATTGATGTCCACTCGGACGCCCGGCAACGCGCCGCCTCCGACATTGACCTGACCAACACCTTCAATTTGAAGCAGTCGCTGTTGCATGATGGTGGATGCCGCGTCGTAAAGCTGGCCGCGGCTGTAGATGTCCGAGGTAAGCGCTACGATGATAATCGGCGCGTCGGCCGGATTAACTTTCCGATAAGTCGGGTTTTGCGGGAGGTTCGAGGGAAGATTTGCGCGTGCCGCGTTGATCGCCGCCTGCACATCGCGCGCCGCGCCGTCGATGTTGCGATTCAAATCGAACTGGAGCGTAATCGATGTCGAACCTAGATAACTTGCCGATGTCATCTCACTAAGACTGGCGATATGCGCGAACTGACGCTCCAGCGGCGCGGCCACCGCACTTGCCATAATGTCCGGACTGGCGCCCGGCAAGTTTGCCGAGACGTTAATTGTCGGGAAGTCTACCTGCGGCAACGGTGCCGTCGGCAGTTGTAAGAAAGCTACAAATCCCGCGAGGGCGATCGCTGCGGTCAGCAATGCTGTCGCAATCGGTCGGCGAATGAATGGCGCGGAAATGCCTTCCTCGCCGCTGGTCCGTGCCGGACTGGCACCTGGCGAACGCGGATTCATGCCAGCGCCGCCTCAGGAAGGCCGCCCGTGCTTTGTTCCGCCGCGCGCGAGTGGGAGAACTTCGCGGCCAGTCGATCAAAGAAGAGGTAGATAACTGGCGTTGTATAAAGTGTGAGCACCTGACTAACTAACAACCCGCCAACGATAGTGATGCCAAGTGGGCGACGTAACTCAGCGCCGACGCCATTACCGAGCGCGAGTGGTAGGCCGCCAAAGAGGGCGGCGAAGGTGGTCATCATGATTGGCCGAAAGCGCAGCAAGCACGCCTGATAGATCGCATCGAGTGGTTTTTTGTGTTCGTGCCGCTCAGCATCCAGCGCGAAGTCGATCATCATGATCGCGTTCTTCTTCACGATGCCGATGAGGAGAATGATTCCGATCAAGGCGACTACGCCGAGATCGCTGCGGCAGACCAGAAGCGCTAGAATCGCCCCAACACCGGCCGACGGCAACGTCGACAATATGGTGATCGGATGGATGTAGCTCTCGTAGAGCACGCCTAGAACGATGTAGACGGTGACGACCGCTGCGAGGATCAACCACAGTTCGTTCTTTAGTGATGCTTGAAATGACGCGGCCGTCCCTTGAAAGGACGCCTGCACACTCAGCGGCATTTCAAGTTCCTTCTGCGCGCGTTCAATTGCTGTCGTCGCCTGGCCGAGTGCCGCTCCGGGAGCCAGATTAAAAGAAATCGTCACGGACGGAAACTGGCCTTGCCGATTGATTGCTAATGGTGCTGTGCCGGATTCGAAATGAGTAAATGTGCTTAACGGCACCACTCCGCCGCTACTCGATTTCACATAGATCTCATTGAGCTTCGCCGGATCTGTCTGAAAATCCGGCAGCGCTTCCAAGACCAAATGATACTGGTTCAACTGCGTGAAAAGGGTTGTGACTTGGCGCTGACCGAAGGCATCGTAGAGCACGTTATCAATCGCCAGCGGGGTAATGCCCAACCGCGAGGCTGTCACACGATCGATCACCAGCTTTGCCTGCGACCCGAGCGTTTGTTGATCGGTAGCTACATCGCTCAACTGCGGTAGCGTTCGCAACTTATCGACTAGCTTCTTCGTCCAGGTATTTAACTCATCAGCATTGGCATCTTCCAACGTGTACTGGAACTGCGTCCGGCTGACGCGATCCTCGACCGTCAAATCCTGCACTGGTTGCATATAAAGGGTAATCCCTTGCACCTCGTCTAACTGCGGTTGTAAGCGGCGGATCACATCAGAGGCGCTGACCTTGCGTTCATTCAACGGCTTGAGATTGATCAGCATCCGTCCGCTGTTCAGGGTTGTGTTCGTTCCATCTATCCCTATGAATGACGACAAACTTTCCACCGCGGGATCTTTGAGAACGACATCGGCCAACGCCTGCTGCTTCTCGGACATCGCGCTGAAGGAAATGGTTTGCGGCGCCTGGGAGATGGCCTGGATGATTCCGGTGTCCTGGACGGGAAACAATCCTTTCGGCACAATCACGTAGAGGAAAATCGTCAATACCAGCGTGGATGCAGCGACGAGAAGCGTTGCTGTTTGCCGCTTCAGCACCCATTGCAACGTGCGCCCGTAAAAGGCCACAACACGATTGAACAGACGCTCCGAGGCGAGGTAAAGGCGGCTTTTATTCTGCTCGGATTGCCGTTTGAGCAACCGCGAGCACATCATCGGCGTAAGGGTGAGCGAGATTACTGCCGAAAGCAGAATGGTCACACTGAGCGTGACCGCGAACTCGCGGAACAACCGGCCAACAACGTCGCCCATGAAGAGCAAAGGAATCAGCACCGCGATCAATGACACGGTTAACGAGATGATGGTGAAGCCGATCTGCTTCGCTCCTTTAAGCGCGGCGTTGAGCGGCGTTTCGCCTTCTTCAAGATAGCGAAAGATGTTCTCGATCATCACAATGGCGTCATCGACCACGAAGCCGGTAGCAATGGTCAGCGCCATCAACGTCAGATTGTTGAGACTAAATCCGAGTAGATACATCACTCCCAGTGTGCCAATGAGTGAGAGCGGCACGGCCACGCTTGGAATGATGGTGGCGCGCAGGTTTCGCAGGAATAAAAAGATCGCCATCACCACAAGCGCAATCGTGAGCATGAGCGAGAACTGCACGTCACGAATCGAACCGCGAATTGTCACGGTGCGGTCGGTCAAAACCGAAACGTCAAGCCCGGACGGCAAGTTGGCCTTCAGCTGTGGCAACAGCTGCTTGATCCGGTCAACCACCTGAATGGTGTTCGCGCCCGGTTGCCGCTGAATGTTTACGATAATGGCCGGCGTTTCGTTCATCCACGCCGCCAGCTTCGTGTTCTCAACATCGTCGACCACTCGCGCGACATCGGACAAGATCACGGGTGCGCCATTGTTATAGGCAATAACTAACGACTTGTAGTCCTTGCTCGTTAGTAGCTGGTCATTCGCGTTAATCTGATAAGACTGATGTGGTCCATCGAAGCTTCCTTTTGCCTGGTTGATGCTTGCCTGCATCAACGTCGTCCGAAGATCGTCGAGATTTATTCCATACGATAACAACGTGGTAGGGTTCGTTTGCACACGCACGGCTGGTTTATGTCCGCCGCT
>WNFR01008313.1_pt1 | contig 12405 bp, 11 predicted proteins | sample 5400221 | NCBI WGS metagenome assembly WNFR01 (sample SAMN13153357, study PRJNA577476) | soil metagenome | isolation source: 40 cm soil under Madrone tree | place: USA:California | collected 2016-06-14 | reverse complement strand
TTCCTTACTCGCGCTTCTGAGCTACCCGTTGCTGATTGAGCCGCACATCGCGGCGCGCACGCAAGCAGCGTTGTGGTCGGCACTCTTTGTGATTTTCGTGCTGCTGTGCGCAGCGGCGGCATGGTTCGCGCGAGGCAGCAATGTCACCGTTGCCGCAGCGCAAACGAACGAAACCGAAGCCGAAAGGCCGCCGACGCTGCGCGAGAAACTACTCTGGCTCGGTCTCGCGGCTTGCAGCTCCATGCTGCTGCTTTCGATTACAAACAAATTACTGGAAGACGTCGCGCCGGTTCCGCTGCTGTGGGTGCTGCCGCTGGCGCTGTATCTTCTGACGTTTGCGCTCGCGTTCAGCAGGCAAATCTTCTACTGGCGCTGGCTCCTGGTTCGCTTTCTCGCCGTGGCGCTGGGCAGCCTCGGCTACGCCATTTATGAACCGATGTATACGGAATCGGTGCAGGTCAGCGTGCCGGTTTTCTGCGTGGGGCTCTTCCTGTGCTGCTGGTTTTGCCACGGAGAGCTGGCGTTGCGGCGGCCCGCGCCTCGCTACGCGACCTCATTCTATTTGATGATTTCGCTGGGCGGAGCCCTTGGCGCAATCTTTGTGGGGCTTATCGCTCCTCATCTCTTCACCGCGATTTATGAACTACCGTTCGCGCTGGTTTTCACGGCCGTGCTGGCCGTCGCAGCTCTGTGGCCGCAGGGCTGGCTGATTCGGCTTTTTTGGATGGGCGCCGCAGTGTCTATGATTTTCGTGCTGGTTCGCAATGTGCGCGAGTACGATGCGGACACTATGGTGCGCGTGCGCAGCTTTTACGGGGCGCTGCGCGTCCGGCAATTCACAAACTGGCTTAAGGAGCCGTACCGCACGCTCTACAACGGCAGAATCGAGCACGGCGCGCAGTACGTAAATCCTCCGTCGAGTCTCTTACCCACTACGTACTACGGCCCCGATTCCGGTGTGGGACTGGCGCTGAAGCATTGCTGCCCCAATACAAAACGCGTCGGGGCGATCGGTTTGGGTGCAGGGACGCTGGCAGCGTACGGCAAGACCAGCGATTACTTTCGTTTCTACGAAATCAATCCGCAGGTTGTAAACATAGCGCAAACTTCGTTCAGCTATCTACGAGACTCGCCCGCGCGGATCGATATAGTTCTCGGAGACGCGCGCGTCTCGCTGCAAAACGAAGCCCCGCAGGAGTTTGACGTGCTGGCGGTGGACGCTTTTTCCGGCGATGCAATTCCCGTGCACCTGCTGACGCGCGAAGCGTTTGCGTTGTACCTGCGTCACCTGAAACCGGACGGTGTGCTGGCCGTTCATACGTCCAATACCTACTTGAATCTGCCTCCGGTGGTGCAGCTTCTCGCTACGGACGCGAGTTGCGAAGCGGAAATGATTGCGAATGACGACGAGCACCGCAAGCTGATCGATTCTTCCGACTGGGTGCTGGTCACGCGCAACCGGCGATTTCTCGATTCCATCGACTCGACGGTGATGATCGAGCCGATTTCCGTGCCACCGAATCTGCGGGTCTGGACGGATGATTTCAATAATCTTTTTCAGATTTTGCGGCCGGTTAAATTCAGACAGAGCAGCCCGCGCTAGCGACGCACGTGAAGTCCTTACAGAAATGATAAGGGATTAAATCGATTTATATCGACCTAATTAGGTACTTTCCATACGGAAATGTGCCCATTTTCATTGACTGCGAGTCTCGTTCTGCTAGACTCCGCGCAATTTCTGGTTTTCGGTCTGGTGTCCTTCACGTGGCCCATAGCCGGAAAGAAACAACGTCAATCGGTGGGGAGGACTAGGCTTGCGTGGCATCGTGAAATGGTTCAACAACACGAAGGGTTACGGCTTCATTGGACGTGACGACGGCCCCGATGTTTTCGTTCACTATTCGGCCATTGTGGCCGCCGTCCCCCCATTCCTGCCGGCCTTTCCCGTCTCACTCCTTCCAGCCTTATAATCGGCGCATGGACAACAAGACTATCGCCCGCATACTTCGCGACACCGCACAACTTTTGGAAATCGACGGAGCCATTATTGGCCGGTATCGGAGCTACGAAAAAGCCGCCGAGCTGATTTCCGGAATGCACGAATCGATTGAGGAGTTGGCTAAGGATCCCGACAAGCTGGAAGAGCTGCCGGGAATCGGCGAGCGCATGGCCGAGCATCTGCAAGAAATCTTGAAGACAGGCGACTACGCTCTTCGACAAAAGCTGTTGAAGAAATATCCGGTTACGCTGTTGGATATTTTGCACTTGCAGTCTCTGGGGCCGAAGAAGGTGGCGTTTTTGTGGTCGAATTTTAAAGCCGCGACGGTTGCAGACGTGGAAAAGCTTGCGCTGGAAGGCAAGCTGCGCGATGTGCCGGGCTTCGGCGAAAAGAGCGAGCAGAACATTTTGAAGGCGGTTGAGGCGTTCAAGCGCTCCACGGGCCGCTTTCGACAGGACGTCGCTGAGGCATCCGCAAATGGAGTGATCGATCACATTCAGAAATACGGGAAAGGCGTCGCATCGGTCACGACGGCGGGATCGCTGCGCCGCGGAAAAGAGACAGTGGGCGATCTGGATTTGCTGCTGACGCTTGCGGACGGCTTCACCGCGCAGAAGCACATTGATGCCATCGCCGAACACATCCTGAAATATCCGCGAATCAACCAGGTGCTGGCGCATGGGGAAAACAAGGTGAGCTTCACGCTGGACAACGGCATTCAGGTGGACGTGCGCCTGCTGGACAAGGAGTCCTTCGGCGCTGCGTTGCTCTATTTCACCGGGTCGCGCGAGCACAACGTCAATCTGCGCGGCCGCGCGAACGACATGGGCTACACGCTGAACGAATACGCGCTGGCGACCTTGAAGGGTGAGCGTCGCGTCGCCGGGCGCACGGAAGAGGAAATTTACGCCAAGCTGAAGCTCGATTTCATTCCGCCGGAGATCCGCGAAAACACGGGAGAGATTGAGGCGGCGGAGCAGCACCGTCTGCCGAACCTGATTCGGCGCGAGGACATCAAAGGCGATCTGCACATGCACACTACGGCCAGCGATGGTAAGTGCTCCATCGAGGATATGGCGGAAGCCGCGCGGAAATTGGGCCACCAATATATTGCGATTGCCGACCATTCCAAATCCGTGACCATCGCCAACGGGCTGGATGAGAAGCGCATGGCCGCGCACATCAAGAAATTACGCGCAGCGAACGCGAGCGGCTTGGGCATTCGGGTCCTGGTGGGCGCGGAGGTCGACATCCTGAAGGACGGCGAACTGGACTACTCGGACGAGTTGTTGGCGCAGTTCGAGGTCGTGGTGTGCTCGGTTCACTCCTACATGAACCTGGATCGCGCCGCAATGACGGACCGTATGCTTCGCGCGATCGAGAATCCGTATACGCAAATCATTGGCCACCCCACGGGACGGCTCCTGCTGCGGCGCGAAGCGTTCGATTACGACATGGCGAAAGTGCTCGACGCCGCCGCAAAGCATGGTGTGGCGATGGAGTGCAACTCCTACCCCGACCGGCTGGACCTAACGGACGTTCATTTGAGAATGTGCAAGGAGCGCGGGGTCAAAGTGGTCATCGACACAGATTCCCACAACGTGCCGCACCTGCAGTTCATCCGGCATGGTGTAACTATGGCGCGCCGCGGATGGCTGAAAGCGGCGAACGTGATCAATACCCTGCCCGTGGACAAGTTCCTTGCCGCACTGCGCCCCAAGCCGGGAAGCGCCGGGACCAAACAAGCCGTTACCAAACAAGCCGCCGCCAAACGCTAGCTACGGAACTTTTCGCCTCGGGCTCTCGTATCTTGTCTCAGAAGCACAGGTTACGGAGGATTCAACGATGAATGTGGTCTCGAATCGCACGCTGACCAGGCTGGGACTGATCGGGGTCACGCTTTTTACTGCGGCAACGCTGACGACTACGGCTCGCGCGGAGGAATGGACAAAGTCGTACACGATTTCCGGACGCGCACAAGTACGAGTCGATACCAACGATGGCGCTGTGCGCATTGCTACTGGAGCATCAAAACAAGTCGAATTTCGCGTGATCTACGAGGGTTACGAGCTGAACAAAACCCTGCACATCGATTCGCGCCAGGACGGGGACAGCGTGCAACTCAATGCGCGGGTTACCGGTCATTGGGGGTTCTCCTGGGGCCACGGGCGGCGCGGGCCACGCATTGAAGTCAGCATGCCCAAGGATGCGGATTTGCAGATTGACACCGGGGACGGCTCGGTGGAGACGCAGTCTGTGAGCGGGCACGTCAAGATTCATACCGGCGACGGTTCCGTTCATGTGCAAGCGGTAGATGGCAGTGTGGATATCGATACAGGCGACGGCAGCATCACCGTCGAAGGCGCAAAGGGTGACATTCGGCTGCACACCGGGGACGGACACATCGAAGCGCGCAATCTTGACGGTCGCGTGGATGCCAATTCTGGGGACGGACACATCAAAATTGACGGGCGGCTGGATGCCCTAAACGTGAAGACGGGCGACGGCAGCATTGACGCGCGCGTCGAGCCCGGCTCCCGGCTTAGTGGCGGATGGAGCATTCGCACCGGGGACGGCAGCGTGGACCTGGTGTTACCGGCCGATTTGCAGGCCAACATAGATGCGAGCACGAATGACGGTCACATCAGCCTGGGAATCCCTGTCACAGTGGAAGGAACGTTCAGTAACTCGCAAATTCACGGCAAGATGAATGGCGGGGGGCAACCGCTCACGATTCACACAGGAGACGGGTCCATCCGACTCAGTAAGTCTTCTTAATAAACAAGGGGCTCAATCGAGAGCGCGGCGGCAGGGAAACTGCCGAAATCACGTAGTACTATTACCATAATACTGTAGCGTGAAAAATTGTCGCCATCGCGCTGACATTTGTACAATTTCTGCGTACCATGGGCGTCCTACTGTGTCCCTAACCCATTGAAAATACGGGGCAAGCTTTGGTCCGTCGCGTGCCAATCAATGGGCGGGAGCCGTTATGATCATTTTCATTCTGACGTTTGCCATCGCAGCATTGTTCGCTCTTACCCTCACCGGCTCAATCGCCTCGGCTACGCGCCGTCGCTCCTAGCGTCTGCGCTGGCCGCATTTCGCTCCGCGCAACTGGCTTGGCAACACTCCACCTGACAAAAATAGCTGTGACTTCGCAGCCATCGTCTGAATCGAATGAGGGTGCGGCAACCGCCATGGTCAGAGTGGAACTGTGCGACGTTTACGCCAACTAGCACGCCTTTCCTCTCCATCCTTTTGGGCTGAGGTTCTGATTTTCCCGGCCATTTTTTCTTGCCTCTTGGCCGCTCCATCCACCCTTCGTGCGCAAGGTGATTCCATGGACGGCATGCACGCTGGCATGTCCACGGACGCGAGCAACCCCGTGGACCCTGACACAACACCAGAAAAACTGCTCGCTGATAAGCGTGAAAGCGAGTTCAACCACCATCTGGCAGGGTTGCTTGTGCTTGTCGCAGGACTTTTCCTCTTGGCCGACGGGAGTATTCGGGAGCGCTGGCTCGTCGGTCGCTACCTGTGGCCGCTTTGCTTTCTTCTCTCCGGTGTTTTCCTATTGGTTTTCAGTGATACGGAGTTGTGGCCTTTCGATACGCAGAGTTGGTACTTCGGACTTACGCATCACATGGAAGTTTTGCAGCACAAAGTGTTTGCGGTGTTATTGCTGATTGTCAGCGTTATCGAACTGCGGCGCGCACGCGGAACGTTACGAGCGAGGTGGTCCGGCTGGGTTTTTCCCGCAGTTGCGCTTACGGGATCGGTGATGCTCCTTTTTCACGATCATCAGGGGGAGATGCATGGACCAGATCACATGGAGCTCATGCAGCGAATTCAGTTTGAGCATTTCGGCTTCGCTGTGACTGGGTTTGGGATCGCGCTATCGAAGGGTTTGTCAGAGACGCCGATTGCGTGGCGGCCCTTCTTTCAGCGCCTCTTCCCTACCCTATTGATTGTTCTCGGTGCGCTCTTATTGGTCTATGTGGAGTAGAGCAGAACCTTGTGAGCTGCCGCCCACCTTTTCCTAAAACGAACCCCTTACTACGAATTTGGAAAGGCGACGGACTGTTTATTCATAGCGCAGCGCGGTCAACGGGCTCACACGTGTTGCTCGACGGGCGGGAATCCAGCATGCCGCCATGGCAATGGCCGACAGCAGAACGATCACACTTGTGAATGTGACTGGGTCCGTCGGCTTAATGCCGACGATCAGATTGGCGATGGCGCGGGTTCCAGCGAACGCCGCGGCCAAACCGATTCCTAGGCCGAGCGCGACAATCGCGATGCTTTGGCGCAGAACCATATTTAGTATGTCGCGCGGCTCGGCGCCGAGTGCCATTCTGATGCCAATTTCATGAGTGCGCTGGGCTGCCGCATAGGACACGACGCTATAGACGCCCACTACCGCGAGGATCAAGCCGAGCAGCCCCATCGTCCCGGTTAGTTGCGCGCCAAAGCGGAAAAAGAAAAAGCCGTTCACGCCCTGAAGGGCTTGCGTCATCGTTTGCACCTGCGATAGCTGGGCGCCAGCTCTCGCACTTGAGCTTCAATTTGGCGCTGCAAGGATTCCGGGGACACGGAGGTCCGCACGTGAATTGTGCGGTAGGCCACATAATTCTGTGCGAGCGGCACGTAGAAGAATGGCTCCGGCGGATCCTCGACTATGTTCTTGTACTTTCCGGTCTGCACGAGGCCGATCACTTCACGAAACGGTCCCTGCGGGCCTCTTGTGCTGAAGCGTTTGCCCAACGGATTCTCATTAGACCAAAACTTCGCGGCCATGGCTTGATTGATAACTGCAACATCGGGCGCTTTCTCGTTGTCGGCCTCGGTGAATTTGCGCCCGCTCTGGAGCGGAAGGACACTCACCTGGAGCAGCCATCGCCGTTGGCATCAGGCCAATTTATCGGTGATATACTTCCGGCTCGATTTACGTTTCGCCATGGAAAAGTACGATCTCATCGTTATAGGGTCGGGGCCGGCGGGCCAACGCGCGGCGATTCAAGCGGCGAAATTCGGCAAGCACGTGGCGCTGGTGGAAAAGCTCGAGGTCATTGGCGGCACGGCCATCAATACTGGGACAATCCCCAGCAAAACCATTCGCGAAGCGGTGCTGCACCTTTCCGGCTTCTACTATCAAAGCATTTACGGAGTGAATTATCGCGTTAAGGAACAGATCACGATGGCCGATCTGTCCTTTCGCGCGCAGCACGTGATCAAGACGGAAATCGATGTGATCCGGGCGCAACTCTCTCGCAATGGGATCGAGGTGCTTACCGGCGTTGCGAGCTTCACGGACCCTAACCACATCCACGTAGTGAGCTCGAAGAATCAATCGGACTACGAAGCCGCCAACGTGATCATCGGCACGGGAACGAAACCTGCGGAATCGAAGCTGGTTCCCTTTAACGGCCGCAACATCATCAATAGCGGTCAGATTCTGAGCATGCCGGAAGTACCCAAGACGCTGATTGTGGTGGGCGGCGGCGTGATTGGCGTCGAGTACGCGTGCATGTTTGCGACGCTGGGCGTCCGCGTCACTTTGATTGAGAAGCGTCCGCGCTTGCTGGAATTTGCGGATTCCGAGATGGTGGAGGCGCTGTGCTATCACCTGCGCGACCGCCGCGTTACCTTGCGCCTCAATGAAGAGGTAGAGAGTGTTGAGGACACACCTGACAATTGCGTGGCCGCGGTGCTCAAGAGCAAGAAGAAGGTTTCTGGCGATGCGCTCCTGTATGCGGTAGGGCGCCAGGGCAACGTAGAAGAATTAAATCTGGCTGCTGCGGGATTGGAAGCTGACTCGCGCGGACGCATTGCTGTGGATGCGGATTACCGCACCAAGCAGCCGCATATCTTCGCGGTCGGCGATGTCATCGGCTTCCCTAGCCTCGGCTCCGTCTCCATGGAGCAAGGCCGCATCGCCGCGGCGAATGCGTTTGGGATTCCTATCCATTCCAATCGGGCAAATTATCCGTACGGCATTTATACGATTCCGGAGATTTCTTTTATTGGGAAAACCGAAGAGCAACTTACGGAAGAGGGCGTTGCCTATGAAGTGGGCATCGCATTTTTCCGCGAGATTGCGCGTGGACAAATTCGGGGCGACACAACCGGCCGGCTGAAACTGATTTTTCAACCCGAAACTAAAGAACTGCTTGGCGTGCACATCGTCGGAGAAGGAGCCTCGGAGCTGCTCCACATAGGTCAAGCAGTTTTTGCTTTCAAGGGGACCGTGGAATATTTCGCGGATGCCGTCTTCAACTATCCGACGCTGGCGGAATGCTATAAAGCCGCCGCGTTCAACGGTCTGAACAAGCTGAGGTGAACGGCAACGATGCCCAAATCCGTCGGCGTACTCGTCATGGAACACATCGCGGTTGGTCTGGTGGAGAACAACAAGCTCGCCGGCCCGCTCAATATCTATCCTGAAAAAGGGACTTCGCTGGACGCGCTGCAATCCATGCCAGCGGAAAATATTGGCGACTGCATACGGCAGCAAATTGACAGCGTGGCCAAGGGCCAGAAGATTCATTCCATCGGGCTCGGATTTCCGGGAGTGATTCGCGACGGAATCATTGAGGATTCTCCCAACTTGCATCAGGTGAAAGGCTTCAACTTGCAAGCGGCGCTGTCGGCGCGCGGCTTGTCTGCTACGGTGCGCGTCTTCAATGACGCGGATGCCATGGCCGCGGGGGTTGCAGCCACACGCGACAAACTGCAAAAGCTTATCCGCGTATGGACGCTTGGCAACGGCGTGGGCTTCGGCCGATATCCGTGGGGCGAGGGAGTGTGGGAAGGCGGGCATTCGGTTGTGACGCTCGATCCCAAAGAAAGTTTATGCGGATGCGGTGGGCGCGGACACCTGGAGGGAATCCTGGGCCACCGATCGATGCGTTTGCGATTTCTGGATCTCGAACCGGAAGAGGTTTTCGACAACGCCCGTGCGGGTGACACTCGCTGTTCGGAATTCGTTACCCTATGCCATCGCGCCCTGGCCGCCGCGACGGCTACCAGCATACATATGGATGGGCCCGGGCAGTTCTACGTCACGGGACGCAATGCGAAGTTCATCGACATCGGGCTGCTTGATCGCTTCGTGCACGAGATGGTGAAAATGAGCCCGCTGCAGGGCAGCCGCTTCGAGGTTGTATCCACCAGCGACGAAGTTGGCATCATCGGCGCTGCTCTCAACGCCGAGCGCGCAGCCTCTGTGTCCTCCTAGGACACCATTCTGATTCCCGATAATTCCTTTCTGAGCGCCGATTACGTCAATTTTTTAAGGAGCTGATCGAGCCGCGCACGGTCTGGGTAACCCATATCGATGAACGCAACGGCCATGCCTTCGCCGACTTTGACATTTTTGACGATAGCTCGCGCGCGCACTTCGCCGCTGGGTACATCAAATACAATCTTCACGACAGTACCGACCGGAGGCGTGTCCGAAGTCGTGATAAATAATCCACCTAATCCCAGTGTCGCGATCCGGGATACGTAACGCCCGCCACTGTGCTGCCAGGCGACAAGCATGCCCTTTGGCAGTGCAACACGCGCGAACCTGCGTTTTACCGGATGCGAAACTTGCGCCATAGGGCAGCCTGTTTCCTATGCTGGGATGCTTTCATTGTGGTCGCGACAAGGAATGCTGGCAATATATTGTAGAGAACAGTTCGTCGTAGTCGGCAAGGTCGCAAGTTCAGGTATGCAGACCTCTCCCATAGATGACGCCAGCTACTCGTTGCGGAGGGCGATAACCGGATCGACCTTTGTGGCGCGCAGAGCTGGTACGTAGCTGGCCAGGAAGGCCACAGTCAGCAGCAACGCGGAAACAGCTGCCATGGTGGCGAGGTCAGTGGACTCGACTCCGTAGAGCACGCTGTGCAGGCCGCGAAATAGCAGAAAGGCCAGGACTACGCCAACGGCTGTGCCAATTAGCGCCATGCTCATTCCCTGCTTCAACACCATGCTCAGAACGTTGGAGCGCTGAGCGCCGAGCGCAGTACGAATGCCGATCTCTTGTGTGCGCTGGCTAACTGAGTAGGAGATGACCCCGTAGACTCCGACGGACGCGAGTACTAAGCCAAGCAGGCCAAAGGCACCGACGAGCATGGCGCCGAGACGCGCAGGCAAGAGAGGTTTGCCGTAGTGCACGTGGGCGTCCATGGTCGTGATGCCAAAGACTGGCAAGCTCCCGTCGATCTGACTGATCTGGTCTCGAACGGAAGACGCGAGCTGGCCTGGATCACCGACGGAATGTACAAACAAGGTTGCTCCAGAGGAGTAGCGTTGGTTCATAGGAAAATAAACGTAGAGTTGCGGCGTTTCATAGAGGTACATGTACTTTCCGGTATGGGTTAGACCGACGACCTGAATCGCCGGACCGGTCTTATCGGTACGAAAGGCTTTACCGACGGGATCCTGACCGGGCCAAATCTTCTTGGCGAAGGCTTCGTTTACGATAGCGACTTGGGGCGAGGTTCCCGTGTCCGTCTCGCTAAATTCGCGGCCCTGGACAACCGGGACGCCAGCAGCACGAAAGTAGTCTGGCTGCACCAGGTCATAAAAAGCCGAGTCAGTTTTAGATTTTTCGTCGACGACCTGGCCCTCGGGAAAAACATTGACGATCGAAGCGTCATAGCCCATCGGGATGTAGGAAGCGAAGGCGGCATTGCGCACGCCAGGAAGCGCTTTCACGCGGTCGCGTAGCTGTTTATAGAATTGCTGGCCGCGCTCTTCGCCATAGCCCTGCAGACCGAGATCGACGTTTATCATCAAAGTATGGTCGACGCGAAAGCCCATGTCGACATGCGCGGAATTCTGCAAACTGCGGATGAAAAATCCGGCGCAGGCGAGCAGCAGAAGCGAAACCGCGACTTGCGCCACGACCAGCACGTTACGGAACCGATGGTGGCCTTCGGAAGCCCCGGAGCGGCCACCCGCCTTGAGGGTGTCGGCAAGATTGGTGCGGGACCCCTGGATTGCGGGAACCAAGCCGGCGACGATGCCCGTCATCGCAGCTGCAAAGAAGCTGAATCCGAAGATCCGCCAATCCATCCGGAGGTCGAACAAGCGCAATGGAAGATCGGTCGGAATGTGGATGGACATCAGCGCCCAAGCGGCCCAACGCGCGAAGATCAAGCCGAGGAGTCCGCCGCAGAGCGCGAGCAGGACGCTTTCGGTGAGAAGTTGGCGCACCATGCGCCACCGGCTGGCGCCTAGTGCTGTTCGCGTGGCAATTTCTTTGCGGCGTCCATTGGCACGCGCAAGGATCAGGTTCGCAACGTTCGCGCATGCGATCAGCAGGACGAGCCCTACAAGCAGCATAAATACGATCACCGCGGTGGACATGAATCCGCCGAGACCGGGTTCGGGGCGGGCATCAAGCTCGGGCAGGACGAGCAGCGAAACCTCTTTGTGACTATCAGGAAATTCCTGGGCCAGGCGTCGATCGACTGGTTCGGCAGCGGCCATGGCTTGTGCCGGCGTTACACCCGGCTGGAGGCGGCCCAGAACGCGAAGGCCTGAGTCGTCGCGCTTGGTTAAGAACCCCGCAGCAGAGGGATCGAGCAGGCTGATCGTGGTGATCGGGAGATAGAAGTCCGGCTCGAGAAAATAATAGGCACCGCGGTAGCGCTCCGGCGCTACGCCAATGATGGTGAACGGATGGTTGTTGACCTGGACAGCGCGGCCGATGACGGTGGGATCTCCTCCAAAACGACGCTGCCAATATTTGTAGCCGAGGACAATGAGCGGATCTTTGCCAAGCACCCAGCCTTCCTCGGGCGTGAAGGTGCGGCCGCGCACGGCTTCGAGACCGAGAACGGAAAAGTAATTGCCGCTGACGAGTTCAACCCAGGCGCGCTCGGGGCGGCCTTCGGCGCCGAAATTGACCGGACTGGGCGCGTAGACAATCAAGTCGGAGAAGGCGGTCTTAAGCTGGCGGTAATCCTGGAAGTCAGGGTAGGAGAGGTTCAGAGGGAAATCGACGTCGCGCGATTTTTTGGCCAGGACCACCAATCGCTGTGGGTCCTTAACGGGCAAGGGGCGCCAAAGCATACCGTTGAACACGCTGAAAATGGCCGTGTTGGCGCCGATGCCGAGCGCGAGCGCCACCACTGCAATCAGGGTGAAACCCGGGCTCTTGACGAGCATGCGGAAGGCGTAGCGGAGGTCTTTCGCGAGCGTTTCCATGGGACACCCTTTCTTCAGGAAGGCTACTGACCTATATACGAGAGCGCGGGCAGAAGTGTTTCGTAATTCGACTGACACATAAACACGGCTCAGGCTTGGCGGCCCCCTGAGTTCCCGAGACTCGGCAAACCGCTGAAAGCCGTGCGATACTCTTGACGAAAAAGGACATCTTGCAGAAAGAGAGCGCAGCGGAATGTACA
>WNFR01006016.1_pt1 | contig 12405 bp, 12 predicted proteins | sample 5400221 | NCBI WGS metagenome assembly WNFR01 (sample SAMN13153357, study PRJNA577476) | soil metagenome | isolation source: 40 cm soil under Madrone tree | place: USA:California | collected 2016-06-14 | reverse complement strand
CGTCGTGGACGATGACGAATCGTTGCGTCGCTCGCTCAGGAATTTCCTGCGGTCGGTAGGCTTCCGAGTCGAGACGTTCGCCTCGGCGGAAGAGTTCTTGACATCCGCCGAGCGCGAGAACACCGGTTGCCTCGTGCTCGACCTGCGGATGACCGGAATGACCGGCCTCGACCTCCTCAGGCATCTTGCGGCCGCGAACGTCCGCATGCCGGCCGTCATCGTGACTGCTCACGGCGACGAGGAGATGAGTCAGCGGTGCCTCGGGGCCGGTGCCGTCGCATTCCTCGACAAGCCCTTCCATGGTGATGCGCTGCTGGACGCGGTCCAGACGGCTCTAGGCGGACATGATAGGCGGAACGGAGGATAGAGAGATGGCTCTTCAAATGGCTCTCGAACCCGAGACGGCTGCCGTTGCTCATTCGCGGCGTGTAGACCGGGATCTCGACCTTCTGGCAGCGCTCCGGCGGCGCGAGCCGATGGCAGCGGAGCGTCTCGTCACCACGTACGGGGACCGCGCGTATCGCCTGGCCACGAGCATCACGGGAAACGGACAGGATGCGGAGGAAGTCGTGCAGGACGCGTTCTGGACCGTGATTCGAAAGATCGACGGTTTCAGAGGTGAGTCGGCCTTCGGGTCATGGCTCTACCGGATCGTGGCCAACGCCGCCTATCAGAAACTCCGCGGCCGGAGCCGGCGTCGCGACCTGTCCTGGGAAGAGGTGATGCCGGTCTTCGATGATCGGGGCCGCCACGCTGGGCCCATGCCCGATTGGTCGGCGCGCGTGGACGATCCCTCGATCCAGGCCGACTTGCGGCTGGCGCTGACCTCGGCGATCGAGGAATTGCCCGCCGCGTACCGGAGCGTGCTGGTGCTACGCGACGTCCAGGGCCTGTCGAATCTCGAGATCGCGGAGCTCCTGGGCCTCAGCGTCCCCGTCGTGAAGACTCGCGTGCATCGCGCCCGGTTGTTTCTCCGGAAGCAGTTGGACGATACCGTGACGACGTTGGACATGACCGACACTCACGACTGCGCGTGATTCGGGTCGCCATGGCCGACGTGACAACGACTGGCGGCATCCAGGACAACTTGCAGCGGGAGCGGCGCCTGGCAGAGCTCAGCGCCGCGGTGCACATGAGTCCGTATCACTTCGGGACGCCCTTACACAACGACGGCAGGGCGACGGGTTGCCGCCCCCGTCAAAGCGGGTTTGGACCGACGACTTCCCAGCGGTAGCGCTCACGGAGTTTGTCGCGTTCGTCGTCGTTCATCGGTCCGGGGCGTTCCAAGAGCTCCTCGACGTAGCCGCCGGCGGAGGCCGGGGTGTACAGAAACAAGACGCGGCCGGTTTCGCTCCCGGTGTTCTTCCAAGCATGCGGGACGTCGCGCGGGAAGAACGCGCAGGTGCCGGGCCCGCCGACGGTAACATCCTCGCCGATCTTAAAGGTGATCTCGCCGGCGAGTACCCAGGCGACCTCGTCGCTGTCGCGGTGTAGATGGAAGAGGCTCTTGGTGCCGACGGGTACGGTTTCCTCGAACAGCATGATGCTCTCATTGGTCTCGTGGCCGACGAGCTTCAAGGCGGCGAAGCGGCCGGGCGCCGTCATGTCGAGATGCTTCCCGCCGCCCGCGGGCACGACAAAACCTTTTGTTGCGGTCATTTTGGTGTCCTTCCCGGTGGCGGAATGAGGATCAGCGTCGGCACCATGAACATCAATGTACACGAGCCCGCTCGTCCGGGCTCGATCTGAGCGCCGTAGTGCCCGAAAACTAGGAGGCCGAAGATGACAGACGCCTATACGAAGGCCGTTCTCACTGTAATTGCTTTGGCGCTGGTGGTGTTGGCAGTCCGGCCGATCATCGAGCCTGGGCGCGTAGACGCGCAGGGGCCAAACGTCCGCGGCCAGTCCGGCCGCGAAGGCACCGACGCCGCGTTCGAGCTGCTCTCGCGGCGCGTGGACAAACTGGAGCACAACACCGAGGTCATACGCTCCGCGGGCAACACGAACGCACATCGGACGAATGTACGGTTCTCGCGTGCCGGCTGGGGCGTCGACGTCGTCCTCGTCGACGCGGACGCCGCCGGGGTGATGGGCGCGCGCTCAGAGTCCGCGATCCAGCCGTCCGAGCAGCCGAACCCGTTCTGATTCGGGGACGAGGAACGCGGATCGAGCAGCGTTGCGCGACTATTTCGTCACGGCGTTCAAGTGCGTTAGAGTGACGGCGACTCGCTGAAGGAGGACAATCGCCATGCCGTTCTACGAAAGAGGCCCGGTCCGCATCCACTACCAAGAGGTCGGTTCCGGCTTCCCCCTGCTGCTCATCCCGGGCGGCGGGCTCAATTCGGCTCTCTCATCCTGGCAGACAGCCTCGCCCTTCAACCCGATGGAACGGTACAAGGACGACTTCCACTGTATCTGCGCTGACCTGCGCAACGCCAACCCCGGCCAGTCCCGCGGCCCGCTGGAGATCGACCGCCCCTGGGATGCCTATGCCGACGACCAGCTCGGGCTGATGGACCACCTCGGCATCCGGGAGTTCATGGTCATGGGCTTCTGCATCGGCGGGCCGATGATTCACAACCTTATCCGGCGGGCTCCGGAGCGCGTCGTCGCGGCCGCGATGATGCAACCCAGCGGCTTCAGGCCCGAGATCCCGGACCTTTTCTACCAGAACAACATCAAGGGCTGGGGGCCGACGCTTTGCGAGAAGCGCCCCGACGTCACGATGGACATGGTCCATGACTTCCTCACCAGCATGTACACCGACCGCGCCGACTTCGTGTTCACCGTGTCGCGCGATTTCGTGCGCTCCATCCAGACGCCGCTGTTGATCGCGCCTGACGACGTGCCCGCGCACCCGTACAAGGTCGCAATGGAGGTGGCCGGCCTCGCCCCGAAGGCCGAGGTGACCATCTATCCCTGGAAAGATTCGCAGGCGCACATCGACGAGGTCGTGGAGCACGCGCGGCGCTTCCTCAAGGCCCACGAACCCGTCGCAGCCGGGCGTCAAGGACGAGTCTAGCCTGCAATCCATCCTGGTCGGATTCGGGTCGGCCGTCGGGGCGGGCGCTGAGGAGATCACGCTCCGCCTGCTGTATCAGCTCATCACGATTCTGGTGGCAACACGCGTCGTGACCTGGCTCGTTCGTCGCCTGGGTCAGACCGACGTGTCCGGTGAGATCCTTGCGGGCCTCCTGCTCGGTCCCAGCCTGCTCGGGGCGCTCTTCCCGGGATTCATGCACGGGCTCTTCCATCCCTCGACGGGCACGATTTTCACCGGGCTCGCTCAGGTCGGCTTGATCTTCCTCATGTTCCAGATTGGGCTCGAGTTCGAGTTCAACCGTCACCTGGGCGGCGACCGCCGATCCGTCATCGTCATCAGCCTGTTGGGCATCGCAGTTCCGTTCGTGATGGGCTATTTCTCGGCGCCATGGTTTCACGCGCGGCTGTCCGAGGCCGTGCCCTTGTTCGGTTTCCAGCTGTTCTTCGCGGTTGCCATGTCGATCACCGCCATCCCGATCCTGGGTCGCATCTTCATGGAACTCGGGTTGTCGCATACGCGGACAGCGGCGCTCACCATCGGCGCCGCCGCGATCGATGACGTCTCCGGGTGGATGATCCTCGGCGCGATCTCGCTGCTCGTGAAGGGCGCGTTCAGCTGGGGCTGGGCTGTCCCGCGTGTGATCGGCCTCGCGGCGTATCTCGTCCTCGTGTTCTTTGTCGTGCGGAAGCCCCTCAAGCGGGCCATCGCGACGCACGTCGCGCGATACGGCGAGCTCCGGCTCACGGCGATCCCGTACATCGTGACCCTCCTCTTCATCTCGGCCGCCATCACGAGCAACCTGGGTATCTTCGGGATCATCGGAGGCTTTGTCGTCGGTATGGCCCTCCACGATGACCGGCGCTTCGTCGAGGAGTGGAAGCGGCGCGTTTCTCCGATCGTCTGGGTGTTCTTCTTGCCGATCTTCTTCGCCTATACGGGGCTTCGTACGGACATCGGCACGATTCAGGGATGGTCGGGCGCCTTGACGCTGATGCTGGTCCTGGCCGTGGCGTTCGTGAGCAAGTTCGGTGGCGCCTACCTTGCCGCCCGGCTCGTCGGCGAGGATCATCGGAGCGCGCTGACGATCGGCGTCTGCATGAACACGCGGGCGCTGATGGAGCTGATCGTCTTGAACATCGGCAAGGATCTGGGGCTGCTGCCGACCGACATTTTCTCGATGCTTGTGATCATGGCCCTCGTGAGCACCTTCATGGCCACCCCGCTGATTCGCTGGCTGATGAAGGGGCAGACGAGCCGGGCCACGCCGCTCGGAGAACCGTCCCCGGCACGTGCGGCGACGTAGGGAGGGCCGCTGGAGCTCCCGGTCAGGCTCGTGGTGACCTCAGCGGGCGGGCGTCGGACTGCCGGGCGCCTGGTACTCGCAGAAATTGAGCGCAGCCCGCCACACGGCGCCGTTGTGCTCGCATTCAGCCTGGGCACTCGTAGCGGCCGGCGACGCCGAAACAAGCCAGCGTTGCATTGACCACCCCTTCGCGCCGTAGCGCATCACTGCGGTTCGTCCGTTCTCGGAGCTGCCAGAGTGATCCCGTACGTCAGGCGTTGCAATGTCGAGTGACGCGCACCGGTAGCAGTTCGGCCAACTGTCTGCACTCGCAGCAACGCTCCTCAAAAACGCGCTCTTTCTTTTTCAACGCATCGGGCGTCCGCGAGATTTCCATCCTCGCATCGAGAAGCGCGAAAGCGAAGCAGACGTGAGGCCGATGAGAGGCAGATGAGACGGAGATGAGAAGCCGACAGGTGGTAACCCGCGCCCCCACTCGGCCATCACAACCATGAGCATCACGACACTCTTCAGTGATGCGGCACAGGAGGAGATGATGATTATGCCCGGCTCGCGTGGCGAGCATGACCTGCAGGAGCGGTACGGCAACCGGAAACGAGCCGACGGCTTTTACAGGAATCAAATGCTCAGCTATCTCAACCCGCAGATGCGCGCCTTCATCGCGCGCCAGGAGATGTTCTTCCTCTCCACCGCCGACGGTCATGGCGAATGCGACGTCAGCTTCCGGGCCGGGGAGGCGGGTTTCGTCTACGTCCTCGACGAGACGATCCTGGTGTACCCGGAGTATCGAGGCAACGGAGTCACGGCGAGCCTGGGGAACATCACCGAGAATCCCCACGCTGCGCTGCTCTTCGTCGACTTCATCCGGGACAAGATCGGGCTGCACGTCAACGGCGCGGCCCGGATCCTCTCGAACGAGGAGCTGTTGGCTTCCCCCGATTTGTCCGCCGCCCCGCGAGCCGATATCGCTGAGACGGGCGGGCGCCGGCCCGAGCGGTGGGTGCGGGTCACGGTCGAAGAGGCGTACATCCATTGCTCCAAGCACATCCCCCGGATGGAGAAGGTCGCAGACGAAGCGCGCCACTGGGGCACCGATGACGTGCGCGCCAAAGGCGGTGACTATTTTCAGGCGAAATCTTCGCCCCGGACGACATGATGACCACCTCGTTCACGGAGCCGACCAAGGGCCAGGCGATCTGCCCCTACTGCGGCGTGGGCTGTCGGCTCCTGATGGAGTCAGCCTGCGGCGAGCTGATCCGCGTCACGGGCGTGGCCGATGCGCCGGCCAACCTGGGCGGCATCTGCGCCAAGGGGGCGACGCTACCCGAGGTGATTCACACGCCCGACCGCCTGACGCAACCCCACGTGCGCCCGGCGCGCGGAGAGGAACCCCGGCCGATGACGTGGGCGGACGCGCTCGGCTGGACGGCGGCGCGGTTGCGGGAAATCGTCGAGCGACACGGCCCGGACGCGGTGGCCTTCTACGGCAGCGGCCAGCTCGACAGCGAGGCGAGCTATCTGGCCGTGAAGCTGTTCAAAGGGTCGATCGGCACCAACAACACCGACTCCAACAGCCGGCTCTGCATGGCATCGGCCGTGACTGGCTACCAAACGAGCCTCGGCGCCGACGGTCCGCCATGCTGCTATGCCGACATCGACCTGAGCGATTGCGTGGTCGTCTGGGGAAGCAACATGGCGGAAGCCTTCCCGGTGACCTTCAACCGGGTCAAGGCCCACCTCAAGGCGAACCCCGGCGTCGAGCTGGTCGTGGTCGATCCGCGGCGGACGAACACCGCCAAATACGCCACGCTCTACGTCCCCGTTGCCCCCGGCGGCGACATCCCGCTGATGAATGCGGTCGGCCGGCTCCTGCTCGAGCACGGCGCCGTGGAGCACGACTTCGTCGCGGCGCACACCGAGGGCTTCGGGGCCTACCGCGATTTCCTTCTTCACGCCGACTGGGAAGGGCTGGTCTCGGCCGCGGGCGTGCCGGAGGCGCTCATTCGGGCGCTGGCCGACCGGGTCGCACGCTCGCACGCGCTGCTGACGTTCTACTGCCAGGGGTTGAACCAGAGCACCGTCGGTATGTGGAAGAACAACAGCATCATCAACCTTCACCTCTTGACCGGGCAGATCGGCAAGCCGGGTGCGGGGCCGTTCAGCCTCACCGGCCAGCCGAACGCAATGGGGGGCCGCGAAACCGGACTGTTGGCGCAGGCGCTGCCGGGTTATCGGTTCTCCGAGGACCCCGGACACCGCGCCGAGGTCGAGGCGTACTGGGGACGCCCCGCGGGAACAATCTCGACGAGGCCGGGATTGACGGCCGTCGAGATCTTTCGGGCGCTGGAAGCGGGGCGACTCAAGGCGATCTGGATCGCGGCCACCAATCCCACGGTCAGCCTCCCCGACCTGCATCAAGTCCGGCGCGCGTTGTCCGGGGCCGAACTCATCGTCGTCCAAGACCCCTATCATCCGACAGAGACGACGCAGTTCGCGGACGTCCTGCTCCCGGTGGCGCAGTGGGCCGAGAAGACGGGCACCATGACGAGCAGCGAGCGGCTCGTCTCCTTCAGCGAGCAAGTCGTCAAGCCGCCCGGCATGGCTCTGCCCGACTGGCAGATCCTGGCGCGGTTCGGCGAGGCGATGGGCTTCTCCGGGTTCCAGTTCGAGGAGTCGGGCGCGGTCTGGGACGAGTTCATCGGGCTGACCGCCGGCCGGCCCTGCGACATGTCAGGGATGACCTCCGGGCGGCTCCGGCGCGAGCGACACCTACGCTGGCCCTGTCCGAGCGTCGACCATCCCGGGACCGAACGGCTCTATCTCGACCGAAAATTTCCAACCCCGAGCGGCCGTGCTCGCTTCCATGCGCGGCTGCACCGGCCTCCGCGCGAGACCCCCGATCATGAGTTCCCGCTGATCCTGACGACTGGACGGCTGTATGCGCACTGGCACACCCTGACCCGAACGGGCAAGTCGCCCAAGCTGCTCCGGCTCGAGCCGTCGCCGTTCGTCGAGGTTCACCCCGACGACGCGGCCGAGGTCGGCCTGGCCGCGGGGCAGGCGGCCGAGTTGAGCAGCCGTCGAGGCCTGATCCGCCTCCCCGTCAAGATCAACGCGAGATTGCCGCGAGGCGTCGTCTTCGTCCCGTTCCACTGGGGCGACCAGCAGCGAGAGAACGTGGCGGCGAATTACTTGACGATCCAGGCGATCGGCCGGATCGCGAAGCAGCCCGAGCTCAAGTACTGCGCCGTCCGGCTGGCCCCGGCCCCCGACGCGCTGGAGCCCGCGGCTACCTTATGAAGCTCCGGGAAATCCGCCGTGCCGGCCACCTGCCGACGCTCCTCTGTGCATTCGTCTACTTCACGATCAGCTGCATGGCCTGGATGATGGTCGGGGCGCTGGCCAACTCGATCATCCCCGACCTCGGAGAGCTCTCCGACTCGCGAAAGGGCCTGATGGTCGCGGTCCCCGTCCTCGGCGGGGCGCTGCTGCGGCTCGTCCTCGGCCCGCTGGCCGACCACATCGGCGCGAAGAAGACGACGCTGATCGGGCTGGCGCTGACGCTCGTGCCGCTCCTGATGGGCTGGCTCTGGTCGGACAGTTATCTGGAGGTCCTGCTGGTCGGCCTCTTGCTGGGCGTGGCCGGGGCGAGCTTCGCGGCGGCGCTTCCTCTGGCGAGCCGCTGGTATCCGCCGCAATACCAGGGGCTGGTCCTCGGGATCGCCGGGGCGGGCAACGTCGGCACGGCACTGTCCGCCTTCTTCGGTCCCTGGGTCGCATCGTCCTGGGGCTGGCATGCGGCGTTCGGCATCGTGCTGGTCCCGGTGCTCGCGACCCTGGCCTTGGTCGCGTTCCTGGCCGAGGACCGGCCGATGCACCCCGCGCCAAACACGCTTGTCGAATACGCGGCGGTGTTGAAGGTCGCCGACACCGGATGGTTGTGCTTCTTCTATGCCGTCACGTTCGGTGGCTTCGTGGGGCTGGTGAGTTTCCTGGGCATCTTCTTTCGCGAGCAGTACGCGCTGACCAACGTCCAGGCCGGGGCCCTCGCCATGCTCTGCGCCCTCATCGGCTCGATCATCCGCCCCTTGGGCGGCTATCTGTCGGATCGGCTCGGCGGCATCCGGGTGCTGACGTGGGTCTATCTCGGCGTCGCGGCGACGATGGCGGGCGTGTCGGCCCTGCCCGCGCTGGGCCTCTGCACTCTACTGCTCGTGACGGGCATGACGCTGCTGGGCATGGGGAACGGCGCCGTCTTCCAGCTGGTCGCTCAGCGGTTTCCCGATGAGATCGGCGTGATCACCGGGCTCGTCGGAGCCGCGGGGGGACTCGGAGGATTCGTGCTGCCGAACGCCCTCGGCAGCCTGAGGCAGTTGACGCAGAGCTACGGCGGCGGCTTCCTGGCGTTCGCGCTGGTCGGAGCGTCGGGCGCGGTCGCACTGTTCTTCGTCGGCAAGACATGGAAGGGCACGTTTGTCTGAGCCCTGTTTGGCGCGCCACTCAGGTGGGGCAGGTCGCGGCAGCGCCTGCGCCGCTCACGCAACGCGCGGGGTGGCATCGGTCATGTCGATTTCGACCGGCGTCGTTCGACCTGTCAGTGGAGGCAGAGTCCGGCGGGGCCGGTGGCATGCCGGACGTGAAGGGAGGACATCCATGGGAGCGAAGACGCAGGCACTGGCCAGGGAGTTCGAGGGAAAGGCCCGGGACGCCGTGGCGACGCTGGAGAAGCTCGGCGACGCGGACTGGAAGAAGGTGACCGCGGCGGAGAGATGGACGGTGGGCGTGACCGCGCACCATCTGGCCGGGGGGCTGGAGGCGGTGGCCGGCATCGTGACCGGTATCGTGTCCGCGGCCCCGTCACGCGGCAACTTCACGCGGGCCATGCTGGACGAGATGAACGCCCAGCATGCGAAGGAGCACGCCGGCTGCACGCGGGCGGCGACGCTCGCGCTCTTCCAGAAGGGCGCGGCGACGGCGTTCGCAGTGGTCCGGGGCCTGAACGACGATCAGCTGGCGAAGAGCGGAACGGTGTTCACCGATGTGCCACCCATGACGGCCGAGCAGCTCATCGTGCTCGGCCTGCTCGGTCACATCGACGACCACATGGGAAGCATCCGGAAAACCATCGGCATGTGACGCGAATCTCACGGCCTCTTGAGACGGATCTCCTCGTAGGGCCCCGCGAAGTAGAGTTGGGGGCTGAGGCCGATCGCGGGCTGCGCGACGCGCGGCCCCACGCCGTGCAGCGTCGCCGGCTCCCAGATCGGGCCGAACATCACGCGCTCGTGCATCAGGCGCTGGATCTGATGCAGCAGCGCCTCGCGCTTCTTGCGGTCGCGCTCCTGCGCCTGCTGCCGGAAGAGGTCGTCGATGTCCGGGTAGCCGCCGGAGGCGTACGGCGCGGTGCTGAGCACGAAGCTCTCGATACGGGTGGCCGCGTTGCCGCCCGGCGCCGCCGAGACTGTCGCGATGACGCCCGACAGCTTCTTGCCGCGCCACGCCTCCATGAAGGTCGCGCGCTCCATCGCGCGCACCCGCGTGCGGATCCCGACCGCCGCCAGCGAGTTGGTCAGCGCCTCGCCGAACGTCGTGAAGGGCGGCAACGGGGTGAGATCGCCGGCGTCGAAGCCGCTGGGATAGCCGGCCTCGGTCAGCAGGCGCTTGGCTTGCGCGGCGTCGTAAGGAAAGGGCTCGAGCTTCAGCGCGAATTCCATCCCGCTCGGGATGATCGACCCTGTCAGGCGCGAGAAGCCGAGACGCTCGGCCTCGTTGATGGTCTGCTTGTCGATGGCCAGCGTGGCCGCCAGCCGGACGCGGCGATCGTGCCAGGGCGACTTCGGATTCCACTGCTCCGGGAATTCGAGCCACCAGGTGGCGGGCGGGATCGTCTGGGCCAGGCGCAGCCGGGGATCGGCCTTGATCGTCGCCGCTTCGACGCCGACCATCAGATAGCCGATGTCGGCTTCTCCCGTCTTCAGCATGGCCAGGCGGGTCGTGCGGTCGGCCACGCCCTTGATGACGACGTGCTTGATCGTCGGCCTCTTGCGCCAGTACTGCTCGTTGGCCTCGAACACGACCTCCACGCCCGGCGTCATGCGCACGAATCGATAGGGCCCCAGTCCGACCGGCTGGCGCTTGAAGCCGTCCTCGCCGACCTTCTCGAGGTACTTCTTGGGCACGATCCAGGCGGCCCCGGTGGCCGGCGTCGCGTAGAACGTGAGGAAGTCGGGCCACGGCGCGTGCAGAACAAAGCGCACTCGGGTGGGATCGAGGATCTCCACGGCCTTCACGCGCTCGTGGAGCAGCTTGGCCGCGGTCCCGCGGTAGCGGTGGAAGCTGAACTTCACGTCCTCGGCGGTGAATGGGTCGCCGTTGTGGAATTTGAGACCCTCGCGGAGCTTGAACTCATAGGTGAGCCCATCCGGGCTCTCCTTCCACGACGTCGCCAGGCTCGGCGCCATGTCGTCGCCCGGCATCGGCTTGACCAGCGCGTCGTGCAGCGCGTACAGGAAGACGAAAGGCGTGCCGATCCCGGGCGTTTCGGCCGGATCCAGAAATGTGGGGGCGATCGACGCGTCGAAGGCGACGGTCAGCTGGCCTTCGGGCGGACCCTGGGCAGCCGGCCGCCCGGCTGAGAGTCCCACGACCACCACGGCGACGAGGACGATCGACGCTGTGAGCCGAACCATCTACGCGATCACCCGGTCGGCGCGCAGCAGGATCGCCGGCGGGAGCTTGATCCCGAGCGCCTGAGCGGCCCGGGTGTTGACGACGAGCTCGACGGTGCGCGGCAGCTCGACGGGGAGATCTTCCGGCTTGGCGCCGCGCAGGATCCGATTCACGTACCGCGCGAGGCCCCGGTAGAGATCGCGCAGATTGGGTCCGTCGTTGAAGAGCAGGCCGCTCTCCGCGAACGATGGCCACCCGGAAATGGCGGGCAGCTTCGCTTCGGCCGCGAGCCGGGCCAGCCGTTCTCGGTTGACGAACATCGTGTAGTCAGGAAAGATCACCACGGCGTCGCAGCGCTCCTGCCCCATGGCGGCGAACGCCTTCTCGATCTCGGCCACCTCGCGAATTGGAAAATAGGCGACGGTGAGACCGAGCTTCTGCGCCGCCTCCTCCGAAGCCGCACGCTCACGATGCTCGCCCGGATGCTGCGGTCTGGCGAGGATGGCGATGCGCCGTACGTGAGGGAGGGCCTCCTTCAGGAACTCGATGCGCTTGCCCACGAGATCGCTCGCCAGGTAGCTCATGCCCGTGTAGTTGGTGCCCGGATGCGCGAGGCTCCGGACGAGATTGGCCTGGACGGGGTCGCCGCTGAAGCCGAACACGACGGGCAGGGTGACCTGACTCCGGAGCATGGCCAACGTCGTAAATTCCTGGGTGACCACGACCTCGGGCCCGGCGACGACGATTTCGCGCACGACGGCCTCGAAGTCTTCGGGGGCGCGTGTCGACGTGAAGCGGCTGATGGCGAGATTGCGGCCCTCGATCCAGCCGAGGTCGCGCAGTTCTGCGCGCAGGGCCTCGAGATACGGCGAGGGCGCGTCGAGTGGGCCGAGTCCGAACCAGGCCACACGCCGAACCGACGCCGCGGTCTGCGCCCAGCCCGTCGCCGGACGCATCAGGAGAGCTCCGATCGCGACCAGTGCGCGGCGGCGAGTGAGCATGGTCGCGCGAAGCCTACCGCCGCGCGGTCGTCGGCGGCACGATTCCGTTCATCCGCAGATAGACCACGAGCTGGCCGTGGTGGTTGCGAATCTGGTACAGCGGGCCCTGCCAGAACGTGGCGCGGGTGACCGTGCGGTCGCCGAACGGGAACTTCACGGGCTCGAGGAGCTGGGCGTCGGTCAACGGCGTGATCATTTCCTGCGCGCTCTGGAACGTCTTCTTCAGCAGGGCGATGACCTCGGGCTTCGCCATCGCGTCGTGATGGCCGGCGTCCGTCTTGGTGCCCTTGGCGGTGTCGATGAAGCGCTGGGTGATGCCGGCGACGTGCACGAGCTGGTCGCCGAAGCTCGAGATCTCGGGCGTCGGCTTGTAGCTGTACTTCTCGGCG
>WNFR01006012.1_pt1 | contig 12405 bp, 10 predicted proteins | sample 5400221 | NCBI WGS metagenome assembly WNFR01 (sample SAMN13153357, study PRJNA577476) | soil metagenome | isolation source: 40 cm soil under Madrone tree | place: USA:California | collected 2016-06-14 | reverse complement strand
CTTCCGAGAAACGCTTCCTGATCAAGCCCGCGGTAACGGCGAAAATGCTGCAGGCTGCGGAAATCAAGGACACCGACAATGTTTTGGTGGCCGGCTGCGCGACCGGATATACGGCTGCTCTGGTTGCCAGGCTGGCGGGGCGGGTGACGGCGACCGAAGGCGACCCGGTGCTGGCCGCAAAGGCCAAGGACGTTTTGACCCAGTTCGAAGTTCCAAATGTGACGGTCGGGGTTGTTCCGGCGGCCGAAGGGTATCCGGCGAACGCGCCCTATGATGTGATTGTACTCAATGGGGCGACCGAGGTCACGCCAGACCGGCTTTACCGGCAGCTCAAGGACGGCGGCCGGCTGGTCGGCGTTTTTGCCATGACGCAGCCGCCCCGGGCCACGATCGTGACCCGCTCCCATGGCGATTTCGGGAACCGGGCGCTTTTCGATGCGGCGGCGCCGGTTTTGCCAGGACTTAGGCGGGTTCCCGCGTTCGTTTTCTAGCCCTTTGCGGCCCATAAATCTCGTTCCAGATCAAAAGTGTGGCCCGGATGCCCCATGTGAAGACTTTCCATCGTGTTCCGCCGCCGCGGGGTTCCGTCCCGCTGGCGCGCAGAATAAGGTATGAGGGGACACTGACTCGGCATGACGCGGTAACGCGGTTCAGCCGTGCTCGAGCAGTAACGGTATGGATGGATTACCTGGGATGGGTGGGGTGAAGGTCTTTACCGGAACTGCGGCTGCGGTCGTCCTCATGGCTTACATGGGCCTGGCCCCTGCCTTGGCCGATACGATCGAGGCTGCGCTGGTGCGCGCCTATCAGAACAACCCGCAGCTCAACGCGCAGCGCGCCTCGGTGCGCGCCACCGACGAAAACGTGCCGCAGGCGCTGTCGGGCTATCGGCCCCGCGTCGCGCTCACTGCCAGCGCCGGTTACCAGTATCTAGATACACTTATCATCTCCGGCGGCACTCCGACCGCCATCGTCAGAACCGATACTCACGGCACCAACGCGCCGCGCAGCGCCGGCATGACGGTCACGCAGACGCTTTACAACGGCCAGCAGACCGCCAATCGAACCCGTGCGGCGGAGAGCCAGGTCTCGGGCTCGCGCGAAGCCCTGCGGTTTCTCGAGTCGTCGGTGCTGTTCGCGGCTGCTACGATCTACATGGACTACCTGCGCGATGCCGCCATCGTCGAGGTTCAGCGGAGCAACGTCCGCGTTCTTGAACAGACGCTGAAGCAGACCCGCGACCGATTCAATGTGGGCGAAGTGACGCGCACCGACGTAGCACAGTCCGAGGCGCAACTTGCCGCTGGCAAGACGCAGGAACTGACCGCTGAATCCAATCTGACGACGACGCGAGCGAATTTCCGCCGCATCATCGGCAACGATCCGGTGGCTCTCGCCCCGGGCTCGCCGGTGGACCGCTATTCGCCGGGAACGTTGTCCGGCGCAGTCGATCTCAGTCTGGTGGAAAACCCGAACGTGACTGCCGCGATGTTCGGCATCGACGTCAATTATCTGCAGGTCAAGGTGAACGAAGGCGCGCTGCTGCCGACGGTGACGTTGCAGGCTTCGGTGCAGCAATCCAACGAACAGACCCTGGCGATCAACAGATCATTTGGCGCCTCGGCGATCGCGCAGCTTTCGGTCCCGTTATATCAGGGCGGCGCCGAATACTCGCTGATCCGCCAGTCGAAGGAAACATTAGCGCAGCAGCGTCTTGTTCTTGAGCAGACCCGCGACCAGACCCGCGCCAATGTTGTGACGGCATGGGGGCAATTAGTGGCGGGCAAGGCCCAGGTGGCCTCGGCGCAATCGCAGGTGACTGCCTCCGAGATCGCGCTCAACGGCGTGCGTGAAGAGGCCAAGGCCGGACAGCGAACCACGCTCGACGTGCTGAACGCCCAGCAGGCGCTGGTCAACGCTCGTGTCGCGCTCGTCACCGCGCAGCATGATCGCGTGGTCGCGTCGTATTCCGTCTTGAACAATGTCGGCCGGCTGTCGCCGCAAGTGCTCAAGCTCGCAACCATCGTCTACGACCCGAGCGTGCATTATCAGCAGGTGCGCGACAGCTGGTCCGGTGTTCGTACTCCCGACGGACGCTGATCGGCGCAACGTCGCCGATTGCGTCGAAAGAACCGATAACGCCCATAGAGCGCGATCGGCAAAAGTGAATCCGACCTTCGTTTGTGCCGAGATCGCGCTGCAAACTATTGAAGAGCGCATGATCTTTTCGCCAAACCGCCCACACCCTCGGGTCATCTAGCGCGAAAAGCGCTTCGCGCTTTTGCCCGAGGGCATGCTTTGGCGGGTCATGCGCTGGGCGTTGCTTGCAATCGATTGTTGCCATGACATACCTTTCTCAGCGGCAGCAGAGCGATTCGCGCCGCATCCAGCGTTCTTAGGCCGCGACGCTTCGGTGCCCTGAGCAAGGGCGGGGATCCCGCGCGATGTGTCGAGCGGCGCTTGATCTGGGGACAAGTCAGGGTTGTGCGATGAAAATCCCTGGCTGCGTATCCGGAACCGGTAAATCTTGTCATGCTCAGTATAAAATGCATGCGAGGGCGTGGATGATGTGGAGTCGGAAATGACGCAGCCTGCAAAGGTCCAAGAGCCCTCGATGGAGGAGATTTTGGCGTCGATCCGGCGCATCATTGCCGACGACGAAGCAAAGCCGCCGGCTGCCGAAAAGCCCGCCAGCCCGGCAGCAGCACCAGCGAAGCCGGAGAAGCCGTCCGCAGCGGCGCCGGCTGCCAAGGCGCGGGTGATGAATGACATTCCTCCGTCAGCCATTCCGGCTGCGCGAGCCGCCGCTGCGAAAGTGACGCCGCCCGTCAAGCCCGCGCCACCTTCCGCCGCGCCGGCGCCCGCGCCAGCCGTACCCAACAGTCAGGACGACATCGACGCATTGCTGTCAGGCCTTGATGAGGCGACATCCGCGGCAGAGATAAGGCCGCCCTTGCTCGACGGCGAAGTGTTCGACTTGACCGACGAGATGGCGCTGCCGAATCCGCCGCAGGCTTCGTTCCACAAGATCGAACCGGAGGACGATCTCGAATTTGCCGAAACCGCCGCTGCCAGAGCGGTACGTCGGCAGCCCGCGTTCGAACCGCCGCGGTTTGAAAATCCCGCGGTTCCGCCGGCGCAGCAGATATTGTCGCGCTCGACCGTGTCCGCCGTCGAATCCGCCTTCAATTCCCTCGCCAATACGGTGCTCAGCAACAATGCACGGACGCTGGAAGACCTTGTCAAGGAAATGCTGCGGCCGATGCTGAAATCCTGGCTCGACGACAATCTGCCCGGACTGGTGGAGCGCATCGTCAAGGCGGAAATTGAACGGGTTTCGCGGGGACGCTAACTCGTCGGCGGGCCGATTGCCGGCTCCGATTCAGCCATTACATCGGGCTTTATCTAAGCCTTTCACGTGCCTGTCGTGTTGACTTGGCGCGCTCCGGCGGCTTTCTAGCGCGTTCCATATCCATGATTGCATCGTGATGATCGAGAAAAACTATCAGCCAGCCGATATCGAAGGCCGCATGTCCCGCATCTGGGAGGAAAGCGGTGCGTTCAGAGCCGGACGCCCGGAGCGGCGTGATGCGAAGCCGTTCACCATCGTGATTCCGCCGCCGAACGTGACGGGTTCGCTGCACATGGGGCACGCGCTCAACAACACGCTACAGGACGTTCTCTGCCGCTTCGAGCGGATGCGCGGGCGCGATGTGCTGTGGCAGCCGGGCACCGATCACGCCGGGATCGCGACCCAGATGGTGGTCGAGCGGCAATTGATGGAGCGGCAGGAGCCGGGCCGGCGCGACATGGGCCGCGCCAGATTTCTCGAGCGGGTCTGGCAATGGAAGGCCGAGAGCGGCGGCGTCATCGTCAATCAGTTGAAGCGGCTAGGGGCGTCCTGCGACTGGTCGCGCGAACGCTTCACCATGGATGAAGGCCTGTCGCGCGCCGTCATCAAGGTGTTCGTCGAACTGCATCGCGAAGGGCTGATCTATAAAGACAAGCGGCTGGTTAACTGGGATCCGAAACTGCTGACTGCGATTTCCGATCTGGAGGTGCAGCAGGTCGAGGTCAAGGGCAGCCTTTGGTATTTGCGCTATCCGCTGGAAGGCAAAAGCTTCAATCCCGACGATCCCTCGACTTTCATCGTCGTCGCCACCACGCGGCCGGAGACGATGCTCGGCGATAGCGCGGTGGCGGTGCATCCGGACGATGAGCGCTACGCCCATCTGGTCGGCAAGCATGTGATTCTGCCGCTGGTCGGACGAAAGATCCCAATCGTCGCCGACGAATATTCCGATCCCGAAAAGGGTTCTGGTGCGGTGAAAGTCACGCCGGCGCATGACTTCAACGATTTCGAGGTCGGCCGGCGGCACAATTTGCCGCAGATCAGCGTGCTCGATCAGGAGGGCAGCCTGGCTCTTGTCGACAACGAAGATTACCTGCGCGGATTGCCGGAAGGTTCATTGCAGCTCGCGGAGGAATTGCACGGTGTGGACCGTTTCGCCGCGCGCAAGCATATCCTGGCACGGCTGGAAGATTTCGGATTCCTGGAGAGGGTCGAACCGCACACGCATATGGTGCCGCATGGCGATCGCTCCGGCGTCATCATTGAGCCGTATCTGACCGACCAGTGGTACGTCGATGCCAAGACCATGGCGCAGCCCGCCATCGCAGCGGTGCGCAGCGGCGCGACGTCGTTCGTGCCGAAGAACTGGGAGAAGACCTACTTCGAGTGGATGGAAAATATCCAGCCCTGGTGCATCTCCCGCCAGCTCTGGTGGGGTCATCAGATTCCCGCGTGGTACGGGCCGGACGGCAAGGTGTTCGTCGCCGAAACTGAAGAGGAAGCCGTCGGCAACGCGCTCGGCTATTACGCCGAGCAGGAAGTCATCACGCCGGAACAGGGGCGGGAGATGGCGCTCGATCCTGCGAAGCGCGCCGGCTTCATCACGCGTGATGAAGATGTGCTCGACACCTGGTTCTCCTCGGCGCTTTGGCCGTTCTCGACACTGGGCTGGCCCGACGACGACAAGGACGTGAAGCGCTACTACCCGACCGACGTCCTCGTCACCGGCTTCGATATCATCTTCTTCTGGGTCGCCCGGATGATGATGATGGGCATTCATTTCATGCAAAAGGAGCGGCCTGCCGCTCCGTTGGAAAAAGTCGTCCCGTTCCCGACGGTCTACATCCATGCCCTCGTTCGCGACGAGAAGGGCGCGAAGATGTCGAAGTCGAAAGGCAACGTCATCGATCCCCTGCACCTGATCGACGATTACGGCGCCGACGCGCTGCGCTTCACGCTTGCCGCGATGGCGGCGCAGGGCCGCGACATCAAGCTCGCGCCACAGCGGGTCGAGGGTTACCGCAATTTTGCGACCAAGCTATGGAATGCCTGCCGCTTCGCTGAGATGAATGCTTGCGTGCTGCCTTCAGGCTTCGATCCGACCCAGGCGAAAGAGACGTTGAATCGCTGGATTGCGCACGAGACAGCCCGGGCCACACGCGAGGTCACCGAAGCGATCGAAGCCTATCGTTTCAACGATGCCGCGGGCTCGATCTATCGTTTCGTCTGGAACGTCTATTGCGACTGGTATCTCGAACTCGCCAAGCCCGTGCTGATGGGCGAGGACGGCGCCGCCAAGTCTGAGACCCGCGCCATGGTGGCGTGGGCGCGCGACGAAATCCTCAAATTGCTGCACCCGTTTATGCCCTTCATCACCGAAGAACTGTGGGCGGTGACGGCTGCAAATCCCGGAGAGGACCGCACTTTGCTTGCGTTGACTCCCTGGCCCACAGGCGAAGGCCTCACCGATGAGGCCGCCGAGGCCGAGATCGGCTGGGTGGTCGATCTCGTGACCGCGATACGCTCGGTGCGCGCGGAAATGAATATTCCGCCGGCGACGTTGACGCCGCTGGTGCTGGCCGGAGCGTCCGCTGAGACAAAAGGGCGCGCGCAACGCTGGAACGACGTCGTCAAGCGCATGGCCCGGCTCGCCGACATTTCCTTCGCTGATCGTGCGCCGGAAGGCGCCGTGCAGTTGCTGGTGCGCGGCGAGGTCGCAGCGTTGCCGCTAAAGGGCTTGATCGATTTTTCGGCAGAGAGGGCGCGGCTCGACAAGGAATTGGCGAGGGCCGAGGCCGACATCAAGCGCGTCGACGCCAAACTTGCCAACGAGAAATTCGTCGCCAACGCGCCGGAAGAAATCGTCGAGGAAGAAAAAGAAAAGCGTGAGGCGGCCGTGGCGCGGAAGGCCAGGATCGTCGAGGCGCTGGAGCGGCTCAAGAACGCCACGTAAGTGTTTTCGTGTCATTGCGAGGAGCGAAGCGACCAAGCAATCCAGTAATCGCTGTATCCACTCACTGGATTGCTTCGCGGAGCCTGTCATCGGGCGGCGCTTTACGCCGACCCGTTGGCTCGCAATGATGGTCGAATTCCTTTGGTCAAACGCTCAGGGATGACGAGTTCGCCGGGAACGGCTTGCTGAGGAATTTCGAACCTTTCAGGCCATACCGCCACGGCAACTCGACAGCCCGGGAAATGCCGATCCGGACGCCGGCGACGATGTCCGGTTTGTCCGCGCGCGCATGCAGTGCGATCGGGGAAGCGTCGAGCGGCAGGCCGTTGTACTCTTCGGTAATCGCAAGGGCCTGTGTCAGCTTGCCCGGACCCGAACACAGCGATCGCTCATCCTGCAACCCCCGCCGGCGCCGCATTGCCGGAATGCCGTGGGTCGGCTGCAAGGCGCGGATCAGCACAGCGCTCGCCGAGCCTTCTTTCTCGCACACGAAATTGACGCACCAGTGGATGCCGTAGGAGCGATAGACATAGGCGACGCCGGGCGGACCGAACATCACCTTGTTGCGCGGGGTCGGCCCGCGGAATGAATGCGCGGCCGGATCGGTGTGATGATAGGCCTCGACCTCGACGATGATGCCGCCGACGCCGTCCACCAGCATCGTCGCGCCAATCAGATCGGGAGCGACTTCATGCACGCTGCGGGCAAAGAACGCACGCTTGAGCTGCCGGCCATGACTGTGACCGGCAGCGCGCGGCACAACTCGGTCAGAGGAAATGCGGCTTTGAGCCATTCAAGGGGTCTGCAAATGACGGGAAAGGGGCTGAAAATGCGTCGCGGATGCCAATATGCTAAAGGCGGCGGGCTAACAAGGCGAGCGGTTGCGATTCCCGGCCAAGCGGATTAGCTAAGGTACTTTCCAGAACGGACATTGCATGGTCGTCGTCGTCGATACCGTTTCAGCCACGCCGCTGCGCCCGCGTCACCCGGAAAAGATGAACCGGCCGGACGCGTTCTCGCCGCCGAAGCCGGACTGGATTCGCGTGCGCGCGCCGAATTCGCGCGGCTATGCCGACACCCGCAAAATCGTCAAGGAAAACGGCCTCGTCACCGTGTGCGAAGAGGCAGGCTGTCCGAATATCGGCGAGTGCTGGGACAAGAAGCACGCCACCTTCATGATCATGGGCGACACCTGCACCCGCGCCTGTGCCTTCTGCAATGTCAAGACCGGCATGCCCGGTGCGCTCGATGCGCTGGAGCCGGAACACGTCGCGGAAGCCACCTTCAAGCTTGGGCTAGCCCATATCGTGATCACCTCGGTGGACCGCGACGACCTCGCCGATGGTGGCGCCGAACATTTCGCGAAAACCATCCGCGCGATCCGCGCGCGCTGCCCGACCACGACCATCGAGATCCTGACGCCGGATTTCCTGCGCAAGGAGGGCGCGCTTGAAGTCGTGGTGGCAGCGAAACCTGATGTGTTCAACCACAATCTGGAAACGGTGCCGTCGCGTTATCTCACAGTGCGCCCGGGCGCGCGTTATTTCCATTCGGTCCGGCTGCTGCAGCGGGTGAAGGAAATCGATCCCACCATCTTCACCAAATCCGGCATCATGGTCGGGCTCGGTGAGGAGCGTCACGAGGTCTTGCAGGTGATGGACGACCTGCGTTCGGCGGATGTGGACTTTCTCACCATCGGGCAATATCTGCAGCCGACCCGCAAGCATCACGCCGTGATGCGATATGTGCCGCCCGATGAATTCCTGGGCTACGAGAAGGTTGCCTATACCAAGGGCTTCCTGATGGTGTCGGCGAGCCCACTGACCCGCTCGTCGCATCACGCCGGTGACGATTTCGCCAGGCTGCAGGCGGCGCGCGCTGCGATATCCGGCTAAAGCGTTAGGGCAATGCCAAAATTCTCCAGCAAGCGCCGGGTGCACCACAGCGCGCCGCAGATGTTCGACCTTGTTGCCGACGTCGAGCGCTATCCCGAATTCGTGCCGCTGTGCCGCTCGCTAAAAATACGTCAGCGCACGCCCATGCCTGACGGCACCGAGATCGTGATCGCGGACATGACGGTGTCGTTCAAGCTGGTACGCGAAGCGTTCACCAGCCGGGTGACGCTCGACCGTCCCAATCTGAAGATTCTCGTCGAATACCTGCAGGGGCCTTTCAGCAACCTCGAGAATCGCTGGTCGTTCGAGCCGAAATCGGACGACACATGCGATGTCGGGTTTTTCCTCGCTTACGAATTCAAGAGCCGGATGCTGGCGATGTTGATGGGCACGATGTTCGACACGGCGTTTCAGCGGTTTGCGGCGGCGTTCGAAAAGCGCGCCGATGCTATCTACGGAAAGCCCGCGACAAACGCGTCATCCTGATCTGCGAGCCGCCTTCGGCGAGCCTCGAAGGATAGGTGTCAATGCGGCTCATCCTTGGAGGCGCGCAAGTCAGCGGCGCAATTGCGGCGCCGAGCGCACCTCACGGGTGAACGCAATTGCGTTCATCCCGGGGATGACGACTCACGGCCGGGGTGGCCTTCGCCGCTTCACCGCCGACCGCCGCGGTGTTCGCGCCACGCGCGGATGTAACCGGCTGGCAGCTTCGCGGCGCGGCTTGGCCGGCGCCTGCGGTCCGCGCGCCAGCTCCATCAATATTCGCAGGGCCTCCACGACCGAGCGCTGGCGCACCGCGCTGCGGCCGATCGCGCCGAAGCGGCATTCGCGATGCAGGATTCTGCCGTCGCGGGCCGCGACGGCGAAATGCACCAGGCCCACCGGCTTGCCCGGCGTCGCGCCGCCCGGACCGGCAATGCCGGTAATGGAGACGGCAAGATCGACGCCCGCTTTTTCCAGCGCGCCGATTGCCATCGCGGTCGCGGTTTCCTTGCTGACAGCGCCGAATGTCGCGAGGGTCGTTGCCTTGACGCCGAGCATCGCGCGCTTGGCCTCATTGGAATAAGCGACAAAGCCGCGGTCGATCACGTCGGACGAGCCGGGAATGTCGGTGAGCGCGCCGGCAACCAGACCGCCGGTGCAGGATTCCGCGGTCGCAACGGTCAGCTTGCGCATCCGGCAAAGATCGAGCAGCGAGCGGGAGAGGGCGCGGGCGTCGCTGCCGCTCATGTCAGTCGCTCCAACCTTTGTCGTCCCACGGCAGGCGGATGGTGGCGCTCGCCATCGCGGCGATGCCTTCCTCACGGCCGGTGAATCCGAGCCGTTCGCTGGTGGTCGCTTTCACGGCAACGCGCGACAGACTCAGTCCGGTGATCTCGGCGATGCGCGCGCGCATGGCGTCGCGGTGCGGGCCGACTTTCGGGCGTTCGCAGATCAAGGTCACATCGAGATGAGCGATTCGCCCGCCGCGCGCGTTGACGCGATCGACAGCGTATTTCAGGAATCGGTCCGATGCGGCACCCTTCCATTGCGGATCGCTTGGCGGAAAATGCGAACCGATATCCCCATCGGCCAGCGCGCCGAGGATCGCATCGACCAGCGCGTGGAGGCCGACATCGCCGTCGGAATGCGCGAGAAAGCCGCGGCTGTGCGGCACGCGGACACCGCAGATCATCAAATGATCGCCGTCGCCAAAGGCGTGAACGTCGTAGCCGCTGCCGGTCCTGATATCGCCGAGCATGGCGCCGAGGCGAGCTTCTTCGCGGATAAAATCTTCCGGTGTCGTCAGTTTCATGTTCGCAGGATCGCCTTCAAATGTCGCTACCGTCAATCCCGCCCATTCGGCAAGCGCCGCGTCGTCGGTGAAATCGCTGCGGCCATCGCGCGCCGCGCGGCGATGGGCGTCAAGTATCGCATCGAACCGGAACGACTGCGGCGTTTGCGCTATACGCAGCCGCGCCCGCTCCGGCGTCGCTTCGACGTTTCCGCTCTCACCGATCAGCTTGATGGTATCGGTGACGGGTATCGCAGGAACGGCCGCGCCAGTGCGGCCCGCGGCATCGATCGCGCGCGAAATCAGCGCAGCCGAGACGAATGGCCGTGCGGCGTCGTGGATGAGAACGACATCAGGCTTTTGGCTCGCAAGCGCTTCAAGTCCGGCGTGCACCGAAGCCTGGCGCGTTGCCCCGCCCATTGCAGGCGGCGCGTAGCGCAACCCGCTGACAGCATCGTTGAAGACAGCCGTGTCATCAGGATTCAAAACCGGCTGCACCGCGAAGATGTGCGGATGGCGGCAAAACGGCTCCATTGCGCGGAAAATCACGGTCCGCCCGCCGATCGAACGATACTGCTTCGGTCCTCCCGAACCGGCACGAAGCCCGCGTCCGGCTGCGACAAGGATGGCTGCAGTCCGCTTCAGTTTCGACATTGGACTCAATTACGGACGATTCAGGGTTGATGAAGGCGAGCGTGGTTGGCTGGCGCATTGCCCTTATCATGCTGGCTCGCGAAAACAGAATGATTCCCATAGCTGGAGGAAAGGCATAATTTGCTGCAGTGCACTTGCAAGACTGCAAGATCTGTCTAAAGTGTAGGCATGAAGCTTGACTGCACAAGATTTGTGCTCAGAATAGGTCCCGGCAGGCGCGATGTGGCGACTGTCAGAAAGACGAGAAGTCCTTGACCAGCTTGGAATCCTCACGCCCTAAGCCATTGAAAATAGGCGATGTTCGGGTCGTCAATCGGGTCCTTCTCGCGCCAATGTCTGGCATCACCGATGCACCTTTTCGACGTCTGGCCGCCGCACTTGGCGCCGGACTCGTGGTTTCCGAAATGACCGCCAGCGATGATCTCGTCAATGGTCGCCCAATGTCGCGGCTGCGATGCGAGGCGACCGGAATAGGTCCGCATGTGGTGCAGCTCGCGGGCTGTGAGGTCAGGTGGATGGCGGAAGGCGCGCGGATCGCCGAAGCCGCTGGCGCAGAAATTATCGATATCAACATGGGCTGTCCGGCACGCCATGTGACGGGCGGCCAGTCCGGTTCGGCATTGATGCGCGACCTCGACCACGCTGTGAGATTGATCGAGGCGACAATATCAGCGGTGAAAGTGCCGGTGACATTAAAGATGCGGCTCGGCTGGGACGAGCGCTCCCTCAACGCGCCGGAATTGGCGCGCCGCGCAGAGGCCGCGGGCGTGCAATTGATTTCAGTGCACGGCCGCACCCGTTGCCAGTTCTACAAAGGCGAAGCCGACTGGGCCGCGGTGCGTGCAGTCAGGGATGCGATCGGAATTCCGCTCGTCGTCAACGGCGATATCACATCGTTCGAGAAAGCCATGACCGCGCTTGAAATGTCGGGCGCCGACGCTGTCATGATCGGTCGCGGCGCGCAGGGCAAGCCGTGGTTGCCCGGTCAGATCGGGCGCCGTATCGAAACCGGAGTCGCCGAATCCACGCCATCGCTGGCGGAACAGCTCAAATATATCCGTGCACTCTATGACGAAGTTTGCAGTCATTACGGACTGCGCATCGGCCTCCGTCATGCGCGCAAACACCTGGGCTGGGCGTTGGAAGTCGCAGCCCATTGCAGCCGCGCGCCGGTGCTAACGCTCAAGACCTGGCGCGAGAGGATTCTGACATCAGACGATCCGCACCGAGTGCATCGATCTCTTGAAGATGCATTCGACGACTTTGAATGGAGCGCTGCTGCATGACTTCCGCCGCAGAGCATCGCCGGCCGGTGCCGTCCGACGGTGAGGCCATACTCAACGCGCTGCCCAATCCGGTGCTGCTGGTTGCGCCCGACGGCAAGATTGTCGACGCGAATATGGCCGCGGAATCGTTTTTCGAGATTTCGACTCAATTTCTGCGACGTCAGTCGCTGAAGGAGCTTGTGCCCTTCGGCAGTCCGTTGCTGGCGCTGATCGATCAGGTCCGCTCGAGCGGCTCGCCGGTCAATGAGTACAAAGTTGATTTGGGCACACCGCGAATAGGCAGCGATCGTCAGGTCGATCTTCACGTCGCGCCGCTCACCGAGCGGCCCGGTCATATCGTCGTGATGCTGCAGGAGCGCACCATCGCCGACAAGATGGACCGGCAATTGACGCATCGAAGTGCTGCGCGTTCGGTGATCGCGCTGGCCGCGATGCTGGCGCATGAAATCAAGAACCCGCTGTCCGGCATCCGCGGCGCGGCGCAGCTGCTC
>WNFR01013639.1_pt1 | contig 12409 bp, 11 predicted proteins | sample 5400221 | NCBI WGS metagenome assembly WNFR01 (sample SAMN13153357, study PRJNA577476) | soil metagenome | isolation source: 40 cm soil under Madrone tree | place: USA:California | collected 2016-06-14 | reverse complement strand
CGGCGCGGCGGTACCACATCGCCGCTTCTGTATAATTCTGCGGAACGCCGCGTCCGGTTTCAAACATGAAACCGAGATAGGATTGCGCCGCGGGAACGCCCTGCTCCGCCAGAGGAATGAATACCCGGGAGGCCGACACGTAGTCGTGGCGGTTGAAGGCCGAAACGCCCTGCCGAAAAGATTGGGCTTGAGCAGGATCGCCGTTCGAAGCTAGCAGCGCCGCGACGGCTGCGATAGTGAAAATGCGGATCAGGGAATGCAAATGCGATCGGCGCGCCGGCATGATCTCCAGTTCCAAAGCGAAATAACCGCTGCAGATATCGCTCATCGCCAATCCCGCCCGTCCCACCTGGCGCCTATGACACTAAGCTCGGATCCATGGGAAATCCAGATCACTCGCCGGTCGCGACGACGATGATCGCAACTTCACCGTCCGTCCGCACCGATAGTTAAAGGCTGCGCCGCAAATAAAGAGGCTCCGGACGAACGGGTCGTCCGGAGCCAGGCAAAGTCAGGATTGGCCGATCAATGCAGCCCGCCCGCACCTGGCGGTATCGTGTCGGTGGCGTTGTCCTTGATCTCGTTGTTCCCGAAGGAAAGCACGTTGCCGCTGGTGGCTATGGCGCCATTGCCGATGATCGCTGAATTGCCCATCGTGGCGACGGCACCCGTCCCTGTAGCAGTAACGCCGCTGCTGTTATTGTGGCTGATCGTGGAGTCGAAGATCTGAATGGCGGAAGCGGGTCCGTTTCCAAGGGCGCTGACACCGACAAAGTTGTTTTTGTCGATGGTTACGCGGCTCAACAGCGCGCGGGCGAAGCCCGTTGCCGAGACCTGGACGCCGCCACCGGCGGAGGCAGTTCCATTGCGCGAGATTCTGGTGTTGACGACGTTAAGCGTCGCGATAGTGCTCGGTACAAATTTGATCCCGAAGTTCGAGAAGTCCCGGATCGTGCAGTTGTCAACGGTCAGAGATGCGCCGGAGTTGAATTGGATTCCGTTGAGTCCGGGGGTGGCCGTGCCATTGAGCCCTTCGAAATCCAGACCTTTCAAATAAACCGCGTCGTTGGCCCCGGCTGAGACGTTGACGCCGTTGCCGGCCGCCACCAGGACGCCGGCCGTCCCCATTTCGCAAGAGATGGTCATCGCCTTGACGATGGTCACGGCGCCGAAGCCGCCGGGATCGAGACAGTTGATTTCACCGCCCGCGGCAGTCTTGGAGATGGCGCCGGCGAAGGTCTTGCAGGGCGCCGTGCGGCTGCACGGATTGACGTCGTCACCCACGCCCGAGACCCAGGTGCGGGTCGCCTGGGCGTTAGCCGAGGTCGTGAGCAGGGAAAAGCCGAGCATTAGCGCGAAAAGGATGAGTGGTAAGCCAGTTTTTCTCATGGTTAGGCCCTCAAAGAGTTGGAAGCTATTTTTACAATGCCGTAATTGGCTCGCGACGATGAGAATGCAGTGTCACTGATACGCGGTTACGCCAAGGTAGTACTGCGCTGCTATAAATACGCAGGATAGTGTAGCGACACGACGCGCACATGACGCCGTGGCGTTTGGCACTTCGTCGGGCAGGGAAATATTTGTTTGAATGAAGAAGCCGCACCCGCCCCATCGGGTGCCTGGCACGGGAGGGGCCTGCGGCTGACTTTGCTGGCCGTCAACGGCGCGGCCCGTTGAAAGACCTTCAAAAGGCCACCTGTCAGGCTCCCGACGGCATCCGGTACAAGGCAAATTGTTCGTTTCCGAAAATCTTGATCCATCCGACGGAAACCGTGCGGGCGCGGGAACGACGGCGAAGTAGTCCGAATAACGGCCATGCGTGAGCTGCGCCCGAGACAACGCGCCATCCAGGACTGCGTCATTTTTACGCAGCCAAAGGTGTTGCCTCGGTTTGCAGGATGAGTACTGCGAGCAGCACTGCTTGGGCGTCCTCGACGAAGGACACGCCGCGGTCTCCCGCGTTGGCACTCAATTCCGGGGGGTTGGATTGTCGGCCAGAAATGGCCCCAGGGCCAGGCTGTCGATGTTGCTCTCGAAGAACGCCGCGATCGCTTCACGCGCCGTGCAGACAATCGGCTCTTCATGCATGTTGAAGCTCGTGTTCACGAGTATCGATAGCCCGGTCAATCGATTGTATTCGGTGAGAATGTCGTAATATTCAGGATTGATCTCGCGGCGGATGATTTGCGGGCGCGCAGTGCCGTCGACGTGAACCACCGCGGGCGCTTCTTGTTTGCATCGCTCGGTCGCATTGAACGTTATCGTCATGAACTCGGCGGTGTGTCCGGTCGCAGGCGTCAGGTTCCTGAAGAAAGCGTTTGCGTCCACGTCCCGGCATACCGGGGCGAACGGCATGAATTCCGTTCTCTTTAGCTGATCGTTCAGCCATTTGTTGACATGGGGATCCGTCGCGCCATAGAGAATCGAGCGATTTCCGAGCGCGCGAGGCCCAAATTCCATCGGCCCGCTGGCGCGAGCGACGATCTTGTTGGCCGCGAGCCGCTTCGCGACGGCCTGCGCCATATTCGGCGGTCTCTCAACAGATAGGCCCGCCGACTTGAGGCTCTGTGCCGCATTCTCCGCTGAAATGTCGGACCCGAGATAGGCGTGCTCCATCCGCGGAGGCATGGCGATTTCGCCGCGCTGCCCGTCCACCCAGGCCAGCCAGGCTGCTCCCGCCGCCAATCCGCCGTCGCCCATATTCGGATAGACAAAAAGGCGTTCCAGATTCTCGATTTCGGCGATGCATTGGTTCGCCCTGACATTGGCGTGGAGGCCCCCCACGAGCACAACCTTACGCAGTCCGGTTACCGCCATGAAATGCCTGACCATCGCGACCAAAACATCCTGCATATGACGCTGAATGCCGGCCGCGACATGCTCGCGGGGAATTCCTTCCAGCTCCTTCCTCATCCGTCTCAACGCCCGGCCAAAGATCGGACCATAGTTGATGTACCTGCCGCGCTGCTCATCCCAGCCAAACAGGCGCCGGAAAATCTCGATCGTGTGCTTCGGATCGCCAAATGCCGCCAGGCCTGTAGTCTTCCCGGCATGATGCCCCTTGCGGAATCCACAGAGAGCCGTGGCGTAGCTGTAGTAGCAGCCGATCGAGTTGGGAAACGAGTTCTGCGCGATCACGGTCAGCCGACCTGCCCTTCCGACCGCGACCTTGCAGCACAAGCCGTCTCCAAAGGCGTCGTTGGAGATGACGAGGCAATCGGACTCTCCGCTGGCATAGTAAGCCGATGCAAGGTGTGCATCATGGTGATCGAACCGGCGAAGGTTCCCGACGACGTCGGATTTGACTCCTTGCTGCCGGAGAAGATCGCGGACTTCCGAAACCCGCGCCTGCGGAACGTAGGGCATCAGCGAGCGATAGGCGGCGATAGCCATCGACGAGCGCATGATCGCCGCGCCTCCCGGAAAGGCATCGATCGCTTCGGCCGCGCGCTGCGCAACGCTGATGCTGCCGTCCTCAAGCGACAAATCGCTGTTCACCGGCATGTCGCCGAGCGCGATGCGGCCCGAGAGCGCAATCACATCCACCTCGCTTGCGGAAATCTGCGCGCATTCAAGGATCGCGGGCACGGATTCCAAGGGCGCACCGGCGGCCTGCTTGACGCGAGTGAGGCGTTCTTCGTTGATGGCTGCGACCAATTCCCCGTCGCGGAGGACGACCGCGCCGGTGTCATGCGAAACCGACATCCCGAGAATGATGCGGGGTGCCGATCCCGAATCGCGGACATCACGCCCGTGCGGCGAAGACGATCTCGGAGTTAACTTGGTAGCGGGATGTAATTGCAAGACAGGGACAAGCCTCGAAGCCCGGATTTTCGACTGAGTTCTATTGTTGTAAGCGTCCAATGTTCTACCCTTTTACGGTGCAAAAGGGGATAAGCCAACATTGGGGCTGCCGCCACAGACGCGGATCAACAGCAATACTGGACAATGATGGACGCGCGGGAACCGCTACTGGTGTGGATATCGTGCAACCGCCGACGCTGTCGATCGTGACAACACTCTATCGAAGCCGCTATTCGTTCCTTGTCAGGGTTGGGTGCATCAACGGACACATCGACGGCAACCTGACGAGCCATAGGTGCTTTCTCGTCCGGCACCTTCTCGAATTCAGCGGGCGCCTCGGTGACGATCGGAACCAGTCCGCTAAATTGATGTTGTCTAGCAAGATTCTTTCGGAATCGGTCTACCGGAAGCACGACCGCCCAAAGTAGCAAAATGCTGAATGCGATGGTCACACAGACGTACAGGAAATTGCTTGGGACGAGGCTGTAGGGCGCAAACTTAGCCATCACCTCATAAATGAAAATGTGTGACAGGTATATCGGATAGCTCAATTCCCCGATCATACTGTCCCATTTGAATCCGCGCGACGCCGCGAGCAGGAACGAACACGATACGGCGATCATGGCCAGCACGTTCCAATTCATCAGGAACAGGGTTTGAGACATCGTTCCGATGTGCCGATGCAGTGCAAGCAACTTGAGAACCGGGCCGCCTATAAACATCACGGCAAGCCATGATGCCGATGAAATGAACTCATCGAACCCTGCCAAATAGAAGCAGACAACGCAGCAAGCCACAGCAACGCTGGCGCGGCAATTCTCAAATAATAGTGCATGTGGCTGTTTCGGTTCCGTGCTGGAGAAGAACCCCCACCACCAAACCCCACAGCGAGCAAGCATGCCCGATCTCAACGCTTTGAAAGAAGCGAATGCGAGACGCTGGCAAAATGTCCGGGTCGCATTTCCGACTTAGTTCTATTGTTGTAAGCGTCCAATTCTTCTACCCTTTTACGCTGCAAAAGCGGGGAAGCCAACATTGCGCATTCGATCCGTCCGTGCCGCGCATTGCCGATTCGGGTCCGTACCAGCGCAGTCGAGTTGCCACGCACATTGATCTGTCGCATTATTCTGATCGCTGAGTGAGCGGTGGATGACGGCTAATCTAAAACCCTACGCGCGGCCGCATGGGCCCATAGCAACAGCAGGATATTGATGGACGCTCGGGAACCGGTAGTGGTGGACATTGTGCAACCGCCCACGCTGTCGATCGTTACGACCCTCTATCGGAGCGGGCGGTTCATTGAGCCATTTTACAAGGAGGCATGCCGCGTCGCGGGCGCGCTGGGTCTGCCGTTTGAAATCGTTTTTGTCAACGATGGTTCGCCCGATGATAGTCTTGAGGTCGCGCTTGCCATCCAAAGGCGTGATGGACGGGTGAAGCTCGTAGATTTGTCACGCAATTTTGGGCACCATAGCGCGCTCATGACGGCTTTTGCCTACGCATCCGCGGACCTTATCTATGTAACCGACGTCGATCTCGAAGAACCCATGGACTTTCTTCGGACATGCTATGAGCGTTTTAAGCAAGGCGATTGCGACGTCGTGTACGGATATCAGGATCAGCGCCGGGGCAAGTGGCTGACGCGGGTGAGCGGTGAAGTGTTTTGGAAGCTGTTCAATTTTCTCTGCAACACAAAGCTCCCGCGCAATCTGGTTACGGCCCGCCTGATGTCGAAGCGTTACGTCGCAAATCTGCTGGAACATCGCGAACACGACCCGTATATTCCGGGATTGTGGGCCTTCACCGGCTATACTCAGATAGGTCTGCCGATCGACAAACTAACTACCGGCTTTAGTTCTTACAGCACTTTGCGTCGGGTCTCGCTGGCGGTGAATTCCATCATTTCATTCAGCAGCAGGCCGCTCCTGTTGTCCGCCGGACTCGGCATCTTCATCTGCCTCATGGCAAGTCTTTGCGTCATCTATCTGATCGGCCAGTGGCTGATACTGGGCAATCCGATCGAAGGGTGGACGTCGCTCATCATCTCCGTGTGGTTCATGGGCGGCGTCAACCTGTTTTTTATTGGACTAGTCGGGTTGTACATCTCCAAGATATTCACGGAGGTGAAGCAACGTCCTAACGTCATCGTTCGCGCAGTGTATGGCGACTTACCGCACGTTCAGACCGAACAGGAGGCAAGGGTCATGCGTCAGAGCGCGCTCGCATCGGCCGCGAGTGAATAAAGACGGCTAGTGGATGAAATCCCACACTTTCACGCTCTTTTGCTGTTGGAGCAACTTTGGCATATTGCCTCAGGCGACACCGATGACGCTCGTGCTTCGCCGTACTGACACGGTCTGAGTGCATGTGTGGAATTGCAGGATATTACTCGAAGACGGCGCCGGCTGATCGAGCCGCCCTTGGCAGGATGCTGACCGCGATAGCCTATCGCGGCCCCGATCAGATCAGGGGCGTCGTCAACGGGCCGATCGCGGTCGGAAGCGCCCGTCTGGCCATTTTGAATCTCGATGCCGGCGAGCAACCTATCGTCAGCTCCGATCGAAAGATCGTCATCGCGTTCAATGGTGAAATCTTCAACTACCGGGCACTGCTCGCCGAACTCGGTCGAAAAGGCGTTGCGCTTCAGGGCAAGGCGGAGATCGATCTTCTGCTTGCCGGATATCTTCATTACGGACTCGATCTTTTTGCGCGCCTCGATGGTCAGTTCGCAATCGCGATTTGGGACGGCCGGTCGGAGCGCATGGTTCTGGCGCGCGACCGCGTCGGCATCCGTCCTCTGTTCTGGTTCGACGATGCGCGATATTTCGGTTTTGCATCGGAGGCCAAGGCGCTGTTCGCCTCGAACCTGATCCCGGCGCAGATCGATCCGACGGCGATCATTCAGACGATGCGCTTTTGGACGTGCGTGGGCGAGCAAACGGCTTTTCGTGGCGTGCATCAGGTGCCGCCCGCGCACTATCTGGTTGCCACGCGGTCGACCGTAACGCTGCATCGCTATTGGGCCTGGCCGCTGCCGCATTCCGTCGACCCCATCCATCTGACGTCGGATGAGGATTACTTCGAGCTGTTTCGGGAAGAGCTGGGAAAATCCGTCGAACGGCAATGTCTGTCGAGCGTGCCGGTGGGCTCATACCTGTCCGGCGGCATCGACTCGGTAACGTTGGCGATGCTGCTTCAACAGCAGGTCGGAAGTCGGCTGGAAACCTTCTCGATTCGCTTTGGCGACGCCAATTTTGACGAGTCAGAAGCCCAGCGCACGACCATAGACCATTTTGGTTTTCGATCGAACAGCATAACCGTTGACGACGACGCCATCGGCGACAACTTCGCCGCCGCGGTCTGGCACGCCGAGACGCCGTTGTTCCGCTCGGCGCCAGTGCCATTGTTCCTGCTGTCGCGGGAAGTTCATCGGCAGGGTTACAAGGTCGTGCTCACCGGCGAAGGGGCGGACGAAATTCTGCTCGGCTACGATCTCTTCAAAGAAACCCGTATCCGCGAGTTTTGGGGCCGCCAGCCGGACAGTCGGTGGCGTGGCGCCCTCATTCGCCGCCTTTATCACCACTTGCCGCAATATCGCAATCCTCGCTTTCTCAATCTGCTGGTGGATTTTTATCGCCCGTTCCTGAAGGGCAGCGAGGATCGCTATTTCGCCATGCAGGTCCGCTGGGAAGCCGGGCGGTCGCTCGAGCGTTACCTGGCGCCGGAGCATCGGAACTTCGCTCAAACTTACGATGCGACGCCCGAACTCGATCGCTGGCTGCCCGGCGATTTCGACAAAGCAGGTCCCATCGAACGGGCCCAATGGGTGGAGATGCAGACCTTGCTGTCGAATTACCTGTTATCCAGCCAAGGCGATCGGATGTCTCTTGCGCATGCGGTCGAGGGTCGCTACCCCTACCTGGACACATCATTTATCGAGCTTTGCGCGCGTCTGCCACGCCGGCTCAAGCTTCGCGGGCTTCGGGAAAAGTTCATCTTGAGACAAGCCTTCGCGGAGCGGATACCGATGGCGTTACGATCGCGTCCGAAGATCGCCTATCAGGCGCCGGACGTGCTGCCGTTCCGGCGGGGCACCAAGATGCTGGACTACGTCGAGCATTTGCTGTCGCCGGAACGCATCGCGAGCGTCGGCCTGTTTGACCCGAAGGCCGTGGCGGGCCTATTGACGAAATTCCGGCAATACAGCCTGCCCAGGACCGGCAACCGCGACAACGTCGCCTTCATTCTGCTGCTGTCAACCATGCTGCTCGACGAAATGTTCGTACGCGGAGAGCGCAATATTTCGTCCGAGATTTCAACACCAATTCCCGCTATCGTGTGAGCGAAGAGGAGCCCATGAAGGATTTGAGGCAGATCGAGGAGGCCGTTGTGCGTTACGTGCTCGACAATCACGCTTCCGCGTATGATTACGCCACGCTGCCGCGCGACCAGTCGCTGCTGGAGATCGGCGTCGTCGATTCCTACGGCGTGGTGGAACTTATTTCCTTCCTCGAAGGCAATTGGAATATCGAGATCGCCGACGCGGAGATAACCAAGGAAAACCTGGGATCCATCCACAAGATGACCAGCTTTGTCGCAGCGCGCTTGCCGGCATAAGCCCTGGCCCGGCCGATTGCTTGATGGCGTGATCGGTTGCGTACGCAGCGCGCCGCCGGCGACCCCGGAAGGATTTTTCTGAATGGAAACGTCAGGCGCCTCCTTGATCAACACGCTGCACGCTTGCAACATCGTATACGCGGACGACCCCTGGTCAGGACCGCCGTTCCCTGCCGGTCAGTACGCGTTGGCGCGCGCGGACGGCTCCTCGGTGCTCCTGATCCGCGACCCGCTCGGTTGCAACAAGCTCTTTTACGGCCGCAACGGGTCCGGCGCCCTCGTGCTTGCCAATCGCGTCGACCGCGCCTTGATGCATGGTGTCATGCTCGATGACCTCGCTTCGGTTCCGCCGGGGCACAGGCTCCGCATCAGCGGACCGGACATTGCGGTCGAGGCTTGCGAGGACCTGTTGAAGCTTCCGGCGAACGAACCGTTCGATCCCGCCGAATTTCAGCAGCGTCTCGCCGATGGCCTGACCGGGGCGTTCGAACGCATCGCGCGACGCTTTCCCTCGCAGCGCATTGTCGTCTGCCTGTCCGGCGGCCTGGACAGCACCCTGGTTGCCGATTTCGCCTGCCGCCGCTTCGGCGGCCGGGTGTATGCGGCAAGCTTCTCTTATATCGACAACGATGACCACAGGGCATGGCTGTCAGGCAATGCCGCCGAGTTGGCTTCGCTTTCGGAGGATTTCAATGCGGCGCGCGGCATCGCCGGTGTTCTGGGAATCCCTCTGATCCCCGTGTTCAGGCCGCGCGAGAGCGTGTTGAGCGCGCTTGCTCCCGCGATTGCGCTTTGCCAGGATTTTCGTGACTTCAACGTCCATTGCGCCATCGTCAATCTGTATCTCGCGGAGACTATTCGTGCCCGGTTCGCCGACGAGCCCGTGGTTGTCCTCACAGGCGACCTGATGAACGAATATGTTTGCGATTATCAGGAGGAGCGCATCGACGGCACCATTTACTATCCTCAACCCCGCGTGCCGCTTGCGACGCGGCGGCGGTTCCTGCTGCGCGGGCTGGATGCTGGAGACCGCGAGATCGGCGTCTTCGGCGCCTTCGGACTCCCAGCCTGCCAGCCTTACGCGGCGCTCGAGATAGGAGGCGAGCTTCTGAGAAAACTGTGGGCTGACGCGCTGCCGAATTCGCGGCGCGGCGACGATCCCTGGGATTTGATACAGGTCGGCCGCTATCGCACGCAACCTCGAGCCCGCTCCGGAGCCCGCCTCGATGACTGACGACGTTGTCGAAGATCCGCAAATGTATCTCCAGTTGGTCGCCCTTGCGCATGACATCGCGGCGCCCATTGCAAATACGCCGACTGAAGGATTGAGCGGCTCGACGCTCTATATCGCCGGCGAAGCGCGCCGTTGGGCCGGCCGTCCGCGGCCTGCGGCGGGTGCAGGATTGAACGGTCCCGCGGTAGATATCCTGGAGTTATTGCGGCGGAATTGGCCCGATCTCTGCGCCGGAAAAACCCACGGTGAAAAGCTGATGGCGGAAAATTATGGCACCTGGGCAACGTTGATGCGGGCGTGGCCGATGCAACCTTATGCCAACCAGGCTGTCCAATATTTGCGCGATCGCGGCTTCTTGAAGGGCCTCGTCGTTGAGCTGGGAGCGGGCATCGGGACGGCGAGCGCTTTGGCTGCTCCGCACGTTGAGGGGCGTTTCGTGTGCACCGATGTCGCACCGTTCCTGATGCGGCGCCGTCCCGCCTCGGGCGAAATCGTAAGATACGATTTCGACGACCCCGGGACCTGGTCTGAAGTCGACACGTTCTTCGGCGTCAACGCCCTGCATTGCGCCCGAAGCAAACCGGCGACGCTCGCCGAGCTCTATCGGATGCTGAAACCTGGTGGTGTCTTGCTGCTTGCGGAAAGCATCCCCGTAACCGACGCAACCGGCACGCCTTGGCCTCTGAGCTTGAGCTTCGGGATGTTCAAAGGCTGGTGGGACCGAGGCGGGCTCATCGCGCGCGACGCCTGGCTGGACATGTTTCGGGATGCGGGCTTTCGGCAGTGCGGGTATCAGCGCCGCATGGCTGGCGACTTCGACTTGGGCGGCCTGGTATGGGCGCTCAAATAGCAGCCATTCGGGCGTTCGCTTTCAGATACCCGTATCGTCACCCTCATCCCGATCCGGAACCCCCCGCGCGCGTCTTGGAGTCGCGCGAACGCGCCGGATAAGGTGACCAGTCGTCCAGCACGGCATCGCCCGTGACACGGCCGGGGTTCCCGAACACCAGCTTGTCGTCCGGCACATCCTTGAAGACCACGGCTCCCGCGCCGATCACAGCGCGACGTCCGATGGTTCGTTCGGGGACGACGACGACGCCCATCCCGAGAAAGCTCTCCTCGCCCAGCGAGACGTAAGCTCCAAGATGGCAACCGGGGCATATGTAGACCCCGTCGGCAATCCGGTTCTCGATGCCGAAGGTCACCCCGGGATCGATCAGCACGTCCTGGCCGACGACCACGCCGGGATACACCACGTTCTCGCCAACCAGCACGCTGCCGGTGCCGATGCGTGCGCTGTCCGGGATTCTCACGGCCGGATGAATCAGTATTGCCGGCTCCCGTCCGTGGGCCCTGATCCGGTTCGAAAAGCCTCTTCGCGCGATGCTGTTTCCGATTGCGACAATGGCCTGGAATTGTTCCATGAAGGGCTTGTCGTCCAACAACGATGTCCGGCCCAGGACCTCGCAGCCGTCGATGACAGATTTGATCGGATGCACATCGTCGAGAAAGGCCGCGACCGTCATGTCCAAAAGCCGAGCGAGCTCGAGCACGGCACGCCCATGCGCACCGGCACCGACGATCAGGAGTGGACGAGCAGACATGTCAGGTTCCCCGTTCTCGGATTCGCTCCCTGCCAAGGCGCAGAGTTGCCTCGATCGCGCGTCGATAATGACTCCCGCATACGGCTCGTCAAGCGCCAAGGACTCTCATCGAAATAAGCGGTCTACGTCGCTGTTATATTGGAAAGCGGCGCCAAAAAATGAACTAACTAGACGATATGCCAGTCGCTGGTGACGACGCCGGCGTTGGCGAGCGCGCAATCGGAGACGGACTTGTTCGCATCCGAGGTGCAGGGTACGGTCTGCGTCGTCTGTTACTCAGGGTTTTTGGAATGCGTGAATTTCTGCGAGTTTTCGGTGCCTTCGCGATCGTGATGTTGTGCTTTTATACGACAGTGTTTTCCATGGACCACTTCCGTTCGGCGTGCGGGCAAAATAGGACTGCCTTGAGGCAACCCTTTTTGAAGCAGGGAGTTTTCTCATTCTTTGCATATGTGCCAGAATTGATCGATCTTTCGGATACTGCTGAAGCACCTGCGCGGTCACCCTATCTACTTTGCGAGGGAAATCGCATTCTTGGGCCGGCGCATAGCCATCACGTCGAGATCTCAGAGAAGGGCGCAGGCAGACTTTCCCATGCTGGGACTGGATTCTATTTTTCAAGCAGCAACAATTCCGACCCCAACACAAACGGTCGAAATTACTATATCGTCAAACCGTAGGCCGCGCGCGCATTCTGTCTGCGTCGGATAATAGGCGGAGACGGTCGACTTTACAGTTGCGTTTGCACCTGCCGTCGTCGCCCCCCGAAAGAAAAGCGAGGCCCGGCGTACCGCTGCCAAAGAAGTAGCTATCGACGTAATGCGGCCGCGCCCGCTGCCGAACGCAGCGGGACGCATGCCCAAAAAATGAAATAACTAGACGATATGCCAGTCGCTGGTGACGACGCCGGCATTGGCGACCACATGCCCACCTGCAGCCTGGCCGTTATCCCAGATCGCGACCGAACCGTTGTCGTTGCGCCAGAGGATGTCGCTGCGGCCGTTACCGTCGAAGTCGCCGGTGCCGGCAATATGCCAGCTGGCGGGCACCCCGCCAGCATTGGCAACGATGTGCCAACTCGCGGGCTGACCGTTGTCCCAGACCACGACCGCGCCGTTGTCGTTGTACCAGAGGACGTCGCTGTGGCCGT
>WNFR01006010.1_pt1 | contig 12409 bp, 9 predicted proteins | sample 5400221 | NCBI WGS metagenome assembly WNFR01 (sample SAMN13153357, study PRJNA577476) | soil metagenome | isolation source: 40 cm soil under Madrone tree | place: USA:California | collected 2016-06-14 | reverse complement strand
CCCGACGCGCTCGCGATGCTGCAGCAGCACGCGCACGCGACGCTGCAACAGCTCACCGACGAGGTGTGCAGCGAGGCCGGCGTCGATCCGGCGAACGTCTACGAGGTCGTCGTCACCGGCAACGCGACGATGATCCAGATCGCGCTCGGCATCGATCCCGAGCCGCTCTCGATGGCGCCGTTCACGATGGCCGCACGGAAGCTGCCGGCTGCGAGCGCGCAGGACTTCGGCATCACCGTGCACGAGCGTGCGCCCGCTGTGCTGTTCCCGGCGCTCGGCGCCTACGTCGGGCCAGACATCGTGGCGGGCGTCCTCGCGACCGGTCTCACGCTCGACCGTCGCATCCGGCTCTTCATCGACGTCGGCACGAACTCGGAGATGGTGCTCGGCTCGTCGGCGCGCGCGCTCGCGACCGCGGCGCCGGCCGGCCCCGCCTTCGAGGCCGCGCAGATCCGCTGCGGCATGCGCGCCAGCGACGGCGCGATCGAGGGCGTGAAGGTCGTCGACGGCGACGTCCAGCTGACGGTGATCGGCGACGTTGCGCCCGTCGGCCTCTGCGGCTCCGGGCTCGTCGACGCGGTCGCCGAGCTCGTGGGCGCTGGGATCATCGACAGCTCCGGCCGTTACGTGCTCGGCTCGTCGGAGCGGCTCGGCAAGATCGGCGAGGAGAACGTCTTCTATCTCAGCGACGACGTGTACCTGTCGCAGCGCGACGTGCGGGAGCTGCAGTTCGCGAAGGCGTCGATCGCGACCGGCTGGAACCTGCTCTGCCGCGACCTCGGGATCGAGCCGGGGGAGATCTCACAGGTGCTGCTCGGCGGCTCGTTCGGCTCCTATCTTTCCGCGGCGAGCGCGGTCAAGATCGGACTCGTGCCGAAGCTGCCCCTGCCACGCATTGTCTCCGCCGGGAACGTCGCCGGCGAGGGCGCGAAGATCGTCGCGCTCTCCGTGACCGAGCGCGCCGCTGCGGCCGCGATCCTCGACGAGGTCGCGTACGTCGAGCTGTCGGGACGCGCCGACTTCAACGACCTCTTCATCGACCAGCTGGCGTTTCCGGCATGAACCGGCGTTCTCCGGGGTGGAGGGCATGACGCACGTCGTGGTCAGCTGCGGCGCGCTCGCGCTGCACGTGAAGAAGATCGCCGCCCGGCGCGGCTGGGATCTCGACGTGCGCCCCGTGCCGCCCGAGCTGCACAACCGGCCGGAGAGGATCCGCGCCGCCGTCGAGGAGGCTGCGCGCGGCGACGACGTGCTCGTCGCGTATGCGCACTGCGGGGCCGACCTCGCGGGCTTCGACAGGCTCGAGGGCGCACACTGCTACGAGGTCTACGGAGCCGAGCACGAACCGGCGACGTACTTCCTCACCGACTTCCTCGTCCGCAGCTTCGACAACGTCGTCGTTCGCAGCCTCGGGCTCGACCGCCATCCCGAGCTGCGCGACGACTACTTCCGCAACTACGACAAGGTCGTCTGGCTCGCGCAGGAGCCGACGCCGGAGCTGCGCGTCGAGGCCGAGCGCGCCGCCGCGATCCTCGGGCTGCCGCTCGAGGTGCGGGAGACCGGCGACTCCGGACTGGAACACGCATTGGAGAAGCTCATCGCTACCCGGGAGGACACGTGCTGATCAACGACATGCCGAGGTACGAGATCCTCGACGAGTTCGCGCTGAGCGAGCTCGAACGCGGGTGGAAGCGGATCGTCAGCGAGCTCGGCATCGAGTTCCTGCACCCGGAAGCGCTCGAGTACTTCGCGCAGGCCGGCCAGAAGGTCGAGGGCGAGCTCGTGAAGTTCGATCCCGACTGGATCCTCGAACAGGTCGCGAAGGCGCCCGCGGAGTTCGACCTCCAGGCACGCAACCCCGAGCGGAGCGTGCACATCGGCGGCAAGCACATGGTCTTCTCCGCCGTGTACGGCTGCCCGTTCGTGCGTGAGGGCAACGTGCGCCGTGACGCGACCTACGACGACTTCCAGAACCTCGTGAAGCTCGCGCAGTCGTTCCCGCAGCTCGACTCGCCCGGCGGCACGATCGTCGAGCCGAACGACAAACCGCTCGACTCGCGCCACCTCGACATGGTCTACGCGCTGCTCACGCTCTCCGACAAGCCGTTCATGGGCTCGGTCACGTCGGGGCCGAACGCGCTCGACACGATCGCGATGGCGCAGATGGTCTTCGGCAAGGAGTCGCTCGAGCAGACCCCGGCGATCATCTCGCTGATCAACGTCAACTCGCCGCTCCGCTACGACGACCGCATGCTCTCCGCGCTGCTCGAGTACGCGAAGGCCGGCCAGGCGACCATCATCACGCCGTTCCTGCTCATGGGCGCGATGTCGCCGGTCTCCGTCGCCGCGACGCTCGCGCAGCAGGTCGGCGAGGCGCTGGCCGGGATCGCGCTCGTGCAGACGATTCGCCCCGGCTGCCCGGTCGTCTTCGGCTCCTTCCTCTCGAACACCGACATGCAGTCCGGCTCGCCGAGCTTCGGCACGCCGGAGTCGGCGGTCGGCCTGTTCTGCACCGGACAGATCGCGCGCCATTACAACCTGCCGTTCCGCAGCGGCGGCGCGCTCACGTCGTCGCAGGTCGTCGATGCACAGGCCGGCTACGAGTCGATGATGTCGCTGTGGCCGACGTTCCTCGCCGGCACGAACTTCATCATGCACTCCGCGGGCTGGCTCGAATCGGCGCTCGTCTCCTGCTACGAGAAGTTCATCGTCGACGTGGAGCAGCTGCGGATGCTGCACGCGGTCTTCAAGCCGCTCGAGATCAACGAGGAGACGCTCGCCTTCTCCGCGCACCAGGAGGTGGGGCAGGGCGGCCACTTCCTCGGCGCGGTGCACACGCTGGAACGCTTCCGCGAATGCTTCTACCGGCCGCTCGTATCCTCTACGGAGAACTTCGAGCGCTGGAACCGGCTCGGCGCGCGCGATGCAGCGACCCGCGCGGGCGAGATCTGGCGCAAGACGCTCGAGGAGTACGAACAGCCCGCGATCGACCCGGGGCTGCAGGAGGAGCTGAAGGCGTACGTCGACCGAAGACGCATCGAGCTAGGAGACTGAGATGACCACGGTGGCGGAAGTGATGACTCGCAAGCTGTTGACCGTAGAGCCGACGACGACGCTGTCCGAGGCTGCTGCGGCGATGACCGAGCGCGGCGTCGGCGCGGCGCTCGTGCTGACCGGCGAACACGTCTCGGGGATCCTCACCGAGCGCGACGTCCTGCGTGCCGTTGCGACCGGAACGGTGGAGGGCACGCACGTCGCCGCGTGGATGACGCGCGACCCCGAGACCGTCGAGCTCGCCGAGTCGACGGGGCAGGCCGCCGCGCTGATGATCCACGGCGGCTTTCGCCATCTGCCGGTCGTCGACGGCGGCAGGCCGGTCGGGATCGTCTCGATCCGCGACCTGATGCGCGTCGTCGTCGACGACGAGAGCCCGCGTGGCGCCTGAGTGGCCGTGACCACTCGCTCCATGTTCCTCGACGGCGCGTGGACGAGCTCGCTCTCGGGCGAGACGTTCACGGCCGACTCCCCCGCGACGGGCGAGGCGATCGGCGAGGTGCCGCAGGGCAGCCGCGACGACGCGCGGCTCGCGATCGGCGCCGCGAACCGGGCGGCCGACACCTGGGCAGGTGCGACCGCGTTCGAGCGCGCCGGGTTCCTGCACCGGGTGGCGGACGTCGTCGAGCAGCGGCGCGACGTGCTCACTCGCACGCTCACGCTCGACCAGGGCAAGCCGCTCGGTGAGGCGTCCGACGAGGTCGAGGAGCTCGTCCAGTACTGGCGCAATGCGGCTGAAGACGGTAAGCGGCTCGAAGGGCGGCTCCCGAACTCGATCACGCCCGGCAAGCGCGTCCTGCTCGTACGGCGGCCGCGCGGAGTGATCGGCGTGATCACGCCGTGGAACTGGCCGTACACGATGCCGGCGGAGCTGATCGCGCCCGCTCTCGCCTCGGGCAACACCGTGGTGTGGACGCCCGCGTCGACGACCGCGGTCGCCGCGATCGCGCTGGCCGAATGCGTCGTGGAGGCGGATCTGCCCCCGGGCGTCTTCAACCTCGTCACCGGGCCCGGCTCGGTTGTCGGCGACGAGATCGCGCGCAACCCGGGTACGCACGGCGTCGGCTTCATCGGCTCGACCGAGACCGGCCGCAAGGTTGCCGAGGCCGCCGCGGGCAAGGCCGCGATCCTCGAGCTCGGGGGCAACGGGCCGATCGTGGTGCTCGACGACGCCGACCTCGACCTCGCCGCAGAGGCGACCGTCACCGCGTGCTTCTTGTGCGCCGGCCAGAGCTGCACCGCGGGCGAGCGGCTGCTCGTCCACCGCGACGTGCGCGAGGAGTTCGTCGCGAAGCTCGCCCGCATCGTTACCGAGCGTGTCGTGCTCGGCGACCCGTTCGCGCAGGGAACAACGCTCGGCCCGCTGAACAACGAGGGCGTGGCGGAGAAGATGGACGAGCACGTCGCAGACGCGCTCGAGCGGGGCGCGCAGATCGTCAGCGGCGGCGCGCGCGCAGGCGGCTACCCCACAGATCTCTACTGGCAGGCGACCGTGCTCGACGGCGTGCCGCCCGACTCGCTCGTCGCGCAGGAGGAGACCTTCGGCCCGGTCGCGCCCGTCGTCGCGATCGACTCGCTCGAGCAGGCGATCGAGCTGACGAACGCGTCGCCGTACGGACTGCTCTCCGCGATCTTCACGCGCGACCTCGCGAAGGGTCTCCGCTTCGCCGACGCCGTGCGCACCGGCTGGGTCAACGTGAACGAGTCCTCGAACTACTGGGAGACGCATCTCCCGTTCGGCGGCCGCGCCGGCACCGCCAGCGGGATCGGCCGCGTCGGCGGCACCGCGCCGATGGAGTCGTTCACCGAGCTGCAGACCGTCGTGCTCTCGGCGTGACCTGGGATTACGTCATCGTCGGCGGCGGCTCCGCCGGCTGCGCGCTCGCGAACCGGCTGAGCGCCGACCTGTCGACGCGGGTGCTCGTGCTCGAGGCGGGGCGGCCCGACGCGCTGTGGGACGTCTTCATCCACATGCCGGCCGCGCTCGCGTTCCCGATCGGGAACAAGCGGTACGACTGGATGTACGAGTCGGAGCCGGAGCCGTTCATGCACGGTCGGCGGATCTACCACGCGCGCGGCAAGGTGCTCGGCGGCTCGAGCTCGATCAACGGGATGATCTTCCAGCGCGGCAATCCGCTCGACTACGAACGCTGGGCGGCCGACGACGGCATGGAGCGCTGGGACTACGAGCACTGCCTGCCGTACTTCAAGCGCATGGAGACGTGCCTCGCCGGCGCCGACGTCTACCGCGGCGCGGCCGGCCCGCTCGTGCTCGAGCGCGGGCCTGCGGTCACACCGCTCTTCGACGCGTTCTTCGCCGCGGTCCAGCAGGCCGGGCATCCGCTCACGCGCGACGTGAACGGACGGCAGCAGGAAGGCTTCGCGAAGTTCGACCGCACGATCCACCGCGGCCGACGGCTGAGCGCCGCGCGCGCATACCTCCATCCGGTCATGGACCGGCCGAACCTCGAGGTGCGTTGCCGCACGTTCGTCGACCGCGTGCTGTTCGAGGGCCCTCGTGCCGTCGGCGTCGAGGTCGGCGGCGAGACGATCCGTGCGAACGAAGTGATCCTCTGCGGCGGCGCGATCAACTCTCCGCAGCTGCTGCAGCTCTCGGGCGTCGGGAACGCGGGGGAGCTCGAGGCGCTCGGCGTCGGCGTCGTCCACGACCTGCCCGGCGTAGGCGAACACCTCCAGGATCATCTCGAGGTGTATGTCCAGTACGCGTGCACGCAGCCCGTCTCGGTTCAGCCGGCCCTGAAAAAGTGGAAGCGGCCATACATCGGTGCGCGCTGGCTCTTCTTCCGCAGCGGTCCGGGCGCGTCGAATCAGTTCGAGGCGGGTGGGTTCATCCGCTCGAATGAAGACGTCGGCTACCCGAACCTCATGTTCCACTTCTTGCCGCTGGCGATCCGCTACGACGGCACCTCACCCGCGGGCGACCACGGCTACCAGGTGCACGTCGGCCCGATGTACTCCGATGCGCGCGGCTCGGTGAAGATCACGAGCACCGATCCGCGCGAACACCCGGCGCTGCGCTTCAACTATCTCTCCACGGCGCAGGACCGCCGCGAGTGGGTGGAGGCGGTGCGCTCCGCGCGCGGGATCCTCGAGCAGCCGGCGTTCGACCCGTACAACGGCGGCGAGACGTCGCCGGGGCCCTCGGTGCAGACCGACGAGGAGATCCTCGACTGGGTCGCGCGCGATGCGGAGACTGCGCTCCATCCGTCGTGCACGTGCCGCATGGGGACGGACGACCTGTCGGTAGTCGACCCGGACACGCTGCGCGTGCACGGTCTCGACGGCTTGCGCGTCGTCGACGCGTCCGTGTTCCCCTACGTTCCGAACGGCAACATCTACGCGCCCGTGATGATGGTCGCCGAGAAGGCCGCGGATCTCATCCGCGGCGACACGCCGTTGCCTGCGGCGGAGGTGGACTTCTATCGCCATGCTCAACGAGCTGCGAGTCGGTGAGCTGCTCGCCGCGCTCGGCGAGCGCACACCCGCGCCGGCGAGCGGCACGGCGACCGCGCTGACCGGGGCGCTCGCTGCCGGACTCGCGGAGCTCGCGGCGCGGTACGCGGGCGACGACGATGCCGCCGTACGCGCGAACGCGCTTGTGGCACGGCTCGTCGAGTTAGCGGACGAGGACGCCGCGGCGTACACGGCGTTCATGGCCGACCGGAGCGACGCAACCCGCGCACGGATCATCGCCGTGCCGGAGGAGATCGCCGCGTGTGCGGACGAGGTCGCCGCGCTCGCCGAGCAGATGCGATCGCAGCTCACGTCGAGCGTCGCCGGCGACGCCGAGGCAGCCGCCGAGCTCGCACGTGCGGCCGCGCGCGTCGCGCGGCGCCTCGTCGAGCTGAACCGCTGAGCGGTTTCCTTCCCCCTTGAAACGGGCACTCGGGGTGCGTCACAAGACCGGTTCGCGGGCGATTGGAGAAGAATGTCGGGAGGAGACACCTGGGGCGAGTTCCTACACGGACCGGTGTGCGGCCACGCGGTTCAGATCTACGCGGACGTCTCCGAGCTCGCGCAGTCGGTCGCGGCCTACGTCGCCGCCGGCTTCGCGTCCGGCGAGCCCGCCGTCCTCCTCGCGACGCCCGACACCCTCGCGGCGTTCGCGAAGGCGCTCGCGGAGCTCGGGTGGGACACAGCGCAGCTCGACGACGAAGGGTTGCTCGTCACCGCGGATGCCGCAGCGACGCTGCGCGCGATCATGGGAGTCACAGGCATTCCGTCCGCGGGGCTCTTCGAGGCGGTCGTCGGCGGCCTGCTCGACGGCGCGGCCGAGCGGTTCCCGGGCAAGCGCGTGCGCGCGTTCGGGGAGCTGGTCGACCTGCTCAGTGGCCGCGGTCAGGCGGACGCCGCGCTGGCGGTCGAGGAGCGCTGGAACGAGCTCGGACGAAGCCGTCGGTTTCTCTCGCTGCTTTGCGGCTACCGGCTCGACGTGTTCGACCGCGGCGTGCAGGCCGGACTGCTCGTGGACATTTGCCGCACGCATACGCACGTGCTTCCGGCAGCGGATCCGGCGCGACTCGAACGCGCGGTCGACGCCGCGCTGGAAGAGGTGCTCGGCCGCGACAGCGCCGGCAAGGTCTACGTCCTCGTCGGCCGCGAGATCCGCGAGTCGCGGGTCCCGGCCGCGCAGCTCGTGTTGATGTGGGTGAGCGAGAACGTTCCGGCGCTTGCAGAGCGGATCCTCGCGGCGGCACGGGAGGGGTACGCCGCTGTGCCCGCGCCCGATTCAGCTCCTTCTTAAGTCCGTCTGGTTCCCTGGCCGGGTGAGGCGATTCCTCCGCGGCGGAAGTGCGGGTAACGAGCAGCTGACGGCGATCGTCGCGGCGGCGCTCATCCTGCTGCTCGCGATCGAGGGAGCGACGCTCCTGCGGATCACCGCGCTCCTGACGGTGCACGCGTTCGTCGGGATGCTCCTCATCCCGCTCGTCGGGCTGAAGCTCGCGAGCACCGGCTGGCGGATGCTCCGCTACTACCGCCGCGGCGAGGAGTACGTCCGCCGTGGGCCGCCGCACGTGGCGTTGCGCGTCTTCGTCGCTCCTTTGACCGTGCTCTCCACGCTCGTGCTGTTCGGGACGGGCGTCGCGTTGCTCGTCGGCGATCAGACGCACGGAACGCTCGTCGGCCTGCACAAGGCGAGCTTCTTCGTCTGGCTCGGCGCGACGGGCGTGCACGTGCTCGCGCATGTGATCGAGGTCCCGAGCGCCTTGCGGGCGCGCGCGCCCGGCCTCGCGGTGCGCGTCGGTCTGGTCGGCACGGTGGTCGCCGCCGGCGCGCTGCTCGCGACGATTACGTTGCCGGGCGCCGACCGGCTTCAGGATCAGACGACGGCGCACATCGGGCTCGACGCGCGCTGAGAGCTGCGGAACAGGGATTCGAACCCGGCTAACCAACACGCCGTCTGGTCCGTCTGCGAGGATCTGAATCCAATGCGACTTCTTCTCACCAGCGCGCTTGCTGCCACGGCGGCTGCGCTCGTTCTCTCGGCGGCCGCCTCCTCCGCGCCGACGAGGTCCACCTGCACTCCCGGCCAAGACTGCGGCTACGCAGACCTGCAGATGTCCGGGACGGTCAACCAGACGCAGTCGCAGGTCGGCGACAGCCTCGTCTGGCAGCTCACCGTGAATGACATCAACACCTACCCGGCGCTCAACGTCTACGTCGATGTCACGCTCCCGGCGAACACGCAGTACGGGTCGTCCTCTACCGACCGCGGATCCGGCTGTACTGCCACGAGCGCGACGACGCTGCACTGCTCGCTCGATTGGCTGTCGAAGGACGCGCAGTTCGGCCACGTGGCCATCACCACGTCGGTGACCGGCACCGGCGTCCACACGCTGACCGCGACGACGGGCTACTCGTCCCAGTCCGGTCCGGTCGCAGACCCGGTTCCCGCCAACAACACGGTGTCGGTGACGTCGACGACGCCGGTGCAGCCGGTGATCGCCCCCGGCGTCGCGTCGCCCGCCGTGACAGCGGGGAAGAGAGTCACGATCACGTTCAACGTGACGCGGAGCGACAACCAGCAGCCGATGACGGACGGCACCATGACCGCCACCTCGACGCTCGGGAAGGCGACGTTCGCGAACTTCCAAGTCTTCGCGAACGGCGCGGCGCAGGTCACCGTCACCATCCCGAAGAGGAATGTGAGGGGCAAGAAGCTGCTGGTGACGGTCACGATCACCTCGACGACCAACGGCGTCGCGTCGAAGACGGCAAAGTTCACCGTCCACTGAGCCGACGATCCGCAAATCGTTCCGAGGGGCTTGCCTCGGAGAGCTGCGGAACAGGGATTCGAACCCCAACTACCTGATTCAGAGTCAGGCGTCCTACCGTTAGACGATTCCGCAACGGTGTACAAGAGCTGTAGCGCTTAGGCGGCTTCCTCCTCGACGAGGCTCGCCCAGTGGAGCGCCGGGATCTCTTCAGCGGGCACCGGATGGCTGAGCAGGAAGCCCTGGCCGACGGTGCAGCCGCGGCTGATCAGGAACTCGCGCTGCGCGGGTGTCTCGATTCCCTCGGCGAGCGCTTCGAGACCGAGGTTGTGCGCGAGCTGGATGATCGACGTGACGAGCGTCGCCGCCGCGGGGTGCTCGGGGATGTCGCGGATGAACGAGCCGTCGATCTTGAGCGTCGACACCGGCAGCTTCGCGAGGCGCGAGAGCGACGAGTGCCCGGTGCCGAAGTCGTCGATTGCGAGCTGGAGGCCGGCGGCGCGAAGCTGCTCGGCGAGCGGCTCTCCGCGTCCCGGGTCGGCGCTGAGTGCGGACTCGGTGATCTCGACGATCAGCCGGTCGCCGACGAGATCGAACTCGGCCATCGTCGTCAACAGATAGCTCATGAGCCCGGGCTGCCAGAGCGCAGGTGGAAGGTTGAACGCAACCGGGAGATCGAGCCCCTCGCGCTGCCACGCGGCCGACTGCCTGCACGCCTCGCGCGCGACCCAGTTCGAGATCGGCGCGATCAGGCCGTTGCGCTCGGCGTTCGAGATGAACTCTCCCGGTAGCACGAGGCCGCGCTCGGGATGGTTCCATCGGACGAGCGCCTCCGCCTTGAGCATCCGTCCCGAGATCAGATCGAAGATCGGCTGGTAGTGCAGCACGAACTCGTCACGCTCGAGTGCACGGTGCAGGCTCGACGTGAGCGAGAGCTGTGCGAGTGCGCTGTCGGTTGTGCGCGCGTACAGCTGCGCATTGTTGCGGCCCGCGTGCTTCGCGGTGTACATCGCGATGTCGGCGTGCTTGAGCAGTTCCTCACTCGAGTCGGCGTCGAGCGGGAAGACGCTCACGCCGACGCTCGCGCTGACGTACACCTCTGCGCTCGCGACGATGAACGGCGGATGCAGCACCTCGACGATCTTGCCGGCGATGACCTCGGCTCCCTCGGCGTCGACGTCGTCGATGAGACAGAGGAACTCGTCGCCGCCCTGGCGCGCGACCACGTCGGAGCGGCGTGTCACCGTGCGCAGGCGATCCGCCGCCTGCCGGAGCAGCTCGTCACCCGCGGAGTGCCCGAAGCTGTCGTTGACGAGCTTGAAGTCGTCGAGGTCGATGAACATCACGGCGACGCAGCCGTCGCTGCGGCGCCGGCGCTCGACCGCGAGGTCGAGATGCCGTTTGAACAGCGTCCGGTTTGCGAGCGCCGTCAGCGGGTCGTTGAACGCGAGGCGCTCCAGCTCGACGTTCGCGGCGCGTAGTCCTTCGCGTGCGTCGTCGAGCGAGCCGGCGGCCTCGCTGACCGCGAGCTGCATTGCATTGAAGCTTCCGGCCATCCGGCCGACCTCGTCACGCGAGCGGATGTCGAGGGGCTCGAGGTCGACCCGCGCCCGCGCGCGGTCGAGATCGCCCTCACCGAGCGCGTGCAACGCGCGCGTGAGGTCGGCGACGGTTCCCGCAGCGAGCCGGTCGGCCGCGCCCGTGACGCTTGTGAGCGCGTGCGCGATCGTCCCCGGCAGGACGAGCCCGACCGTGATGGACAGCAGAGCAACCGCCACGAAGATGTCCTCGAGCACGACGATGAGCGCCTCGCGATGCGTGTCGACGCGCGCGACGGCGAGGAGGTAGCCGACGCCGTCGAGGGTCAGTACGGCGAGCATCGCACCGGTGAGCTTGATGTGGATGGAGTTGCTGAAGCCGCGTAGGCCGGCGGCCCGGCGGTCGCTCCAGAGCCGCGCGGCGTACATCCCCGCACCCGCGTAGGCGAGCGCGATGCCGGCGAGGACGGTGGGCAGGCCGAACTGCTCGAAGCCGAGAACGGTGGCGATGCCCCAGCAGAGTGCGGCGATGAGCCCGAGCCCGACGGTGAAGCGCGGGGCGCGCCACGGTCGCCGCCGATTCGGCTCGTTGCGGCGGAGCAGCCAGACGGCGACGCTCGGCATCCCGATCCCGATCAGATACGTGAGGTTGGCGGCGGCGATCACCCAGGTCGGGTCTCCGGTCAGCAGAAAGAGCAGCGACATGCCGGCGGTGAGCGACGTCGCGACCCACGGCGTGTCGCTGCGCGCGCGGAGCGCGAGCACGCGCGGCACGAGTCCGTCTTCGGCGAGCTGCGAGAGCGTGCGCGCGGCACCGGCGAGCGGCTGCAGCGTGCCGTGGAACATGTTGAAGACCATGAACCAGACGGCGGCGACTGCGGCACCGCCGCCGAGCAGCGGCGAGAAGGTCGGGCCGAGCACCGTCGTGAGGTCGTGATGAAGCGGCCCCGAGCCGAGCACGCCGAGCCACACGACCGGGAGGATCGCGAAGTACAGCGTCGCCATCGCTGCGCTCGCGAACATCGCGCGCGGCACGTTGCGCGACCAGCGGACGGTCTCGCCGACGTGGCATGCGGCCGCTTCGAACGCAGGCGCTGCGAAGCCGATGAGGTAGAGGCCGGCCATCGCGCTCGTCACGGCGCCCCACGTGCCGGGGAACGGCTGCGAGAGATGGAACGTCGTCGCCCGGTGCCAGTTCAGGTGGCCGATCGGCGCGATGGCAGAGATCACGGCAAGGCCGGCCGACGCGGTCGCGATCGGAATCGCGAGCCGCGTCACCCAGCGCACGCCGCCCCAGAGATTCACCGCCGTGAACGCGAGCACGATCAGCGCGGCGAGCACCTTCGCAGGCATCCAGGGCACGTACCACTGGTGCAGCGCCGACGCAGAGAGCAGCGCGGTGAGTCCGCACGTGGGGATCCAGCCCCACCAGTAACAGACGCCGGTGAGGTTCGCGAGCACCGGGCTGTACGGCCGAAACGCCTCGGCGCAGCTCGCCGCGATGCCGCCGATCCGGTTCGGCCACATCATGATCAGCTCGATCCAGCCGGGTAGCGCCATCCACGAGAGCACGAGCCCGAC
>WNFR01009584.1_pt1 | contig 12410 bp, 10 predicted proteins | sample 5400221 | NCBI WGS metagenome assembly WNFR01 (sample SAMN13153357, study PRJNA577476) | soil metagenome | isolation source: 40 cm soil under Madrone tree | place: USA:California | collected 2016-06-14 | reverse complement strand
TCGAGTCGTAACGCCCGCAGTATTGGGATCGAAGTGCAGCACGCCGTCTTCTTCCGAGCAGAACCGGCGAACACCGGTCTGGTTGAAGACCAGGGGCGCCGAACCCACACCATAAGTCACCCTCGTGGTGGCCGGGGCCACAACGACTCCAACGGCATCGACGGTGTAACCGCTCTTACCACCGTTGGCGATGTTGTTCGCCAGCGCGGCGTCAAGCAGACAAGCAGCGGCACTCGTAGGACCTCCAGCGGGACAAGCCTGCACGCCAGCGCCTGGTCCCATTGCAACCAGAGTGGCAGAATAGCCAACCGTCGGATAGGCTGTCAGATAAGTCACTTCGGCTGTGTTGATGGTACGAATCGAACTGACGGAGGACGACTCGTTCGCCGCAATGCGCGCCCGCAGCAGGTTCGGAATCGCGATGGCCGCGATAATCAGGATGATCGCGACAACAATTAAGAGTTCAATTAATGAAAAGCCTCTCTGTTTGCGCATCTCTTTTGTTTCCTCTTCTCGATAATTTGTAGGCGATTCACGCCCCGGTGTTCATAACCAGGGCACTTTGGCTACCATTTGCCGCAGGTAGCCTCGAAACGTGCTGGACTCTTGTTAAGTCTTGCCAATTCAGTGCCCTACAAAACCGTCACTGGCTTACAGACTCTTCGGGTCGGACTCGGTCATCGGTGCAACTTGAAATGTTGACGGATTCTGTCAAGTAAAGTACCCGGTCCTGTCGTTTGCCGCTGCCCCTATTCCCAGCAGGACGCGGGGTGAGCTATGGATGCTATTATGCCACCGCTGCCTAGAGGCCAAGCCATGAAAACGATATGGTGGCTGCCTTGTTGTGTACTACCATGCTGGATGCCAGCCCGGCAGCTTCGCTCCCATGAGTATGCCTGAGGAAGCGGAGCCCTTCACTGCGCGCCGGCTCCCGACGAAGGACCTGTGCATTTTCCAGGCGACCGGATCGCCCAAACTCTGGTTTTACGCTCGATTTCGTTGGGATCGCTGTCGTGCGATAGAGACGCACGTGCCGGTTACGCGGAATGCACAGGTCCTGTGCTTGCTTTCGTCCAGCTTCGCCGGACGAAAGACTGCGCTCCTAATGACAACCGAGTGCTTGGTCCCCCGGAAATCCCGTAGAATAACTGGCTCTGACCTCTGCTATGAGCGATCTACCTGCACTGCAGATTGATTCCGACGTTTCGTTGGCATGGTCCATTCCAGCGCCGTTTTATACCGACCCTGAGGTTGGCGCGCAGGAGAACGAACGCATCTTCGCTCGTACGTGGCAAGTGGTCGGACGGCGTGAACAACTGGCAAAGCCGGGTGATTTTTTTACCACCGACCTTCTGGGTGAACCTCTGCTGCTGGTGCGTGGCGCGCAGGGTGAGTTGTGCGGCTTCTACAACGTCTGTCGTCACCGCGCCGGGCCGCCGGCCGAAGGATGCGGATCGCGCAAGCTGTTTCGCTGCGGTTATCACGGTTGGACCTACGGACTCGACGGTGCGCTCATCAGCGCGCCGGAGTTTGAAGGCCAGGCGGGTTTTGATCCCAAACAATTCACCCTGACGCCGGTGCGGGCCGAGGAATGGGCGAATCTGATTTTCGTCAACCTTGATCCCGGCACCGAACCTTTGGTGAAGAGTCTTGGCCGGCTTCCGCAACAGGTTGAACGTTTCGGTTTTGACGGAATGAAACTGTTTGAACGCCGCAGCTATGACATGAACTGCAACTGGAAGACTTACGTGGACAACTACCTCGAAGGCTACCACTTGCCCAGCGTCCATCCCGGACTCAACCGGGAGCTGGATTACAACGCTTACACGGTCGAGCCTCATGCCCGTCACGTGCGCCAGTTCAGTCCGATTCGCGGCGCGCAGCCGGGAGATGCCACGCCGCGCCGCTACCAGGAAGCCGCCGTGGACCTGACCACCGACTATTTCTGGATCTTTCCGAACTGGATGCTCAACTGCTATCCCGATAATGTTTCGCTGAACATCGTGCTGCCGGTCTCGGCCGACCGCTCGCTGGCGATTTTCGAGTGGTATCTGCCGGAGAAAGATCTGGGCAGCGCCGCGGCCTGGAATTCAGCGCTCAGATTCAGGTTGAAGATGTGGGAATCTGCGAGACCGTCCAGAAAAATCTGCACTCGCGAAGCTACCGGCGCGGGCGTTACAGCATCAAGCAGGAGACGGGCGTGCATGCGTTTCATCGGATGTATGCGGACGTTATGAATTCGTAGCGCCGGCATCTTGCCGGCTGTCCGGAGGGCATCCCTTCGACTATGCTCAGGGCAAGCTTGCCCTCGGTGCAAGGGCGAGACGCCGGTGCTACTTTCGCGCGACTTTGACCGAGGAGTTCCTTATGAGCAGTTTGACGTTGCTGCAATCATTGCACGAGAGCCTTTCCACCCGCGCCCAGGTCAAGAGTGTTTTCGGAGAACCCATCATCGCGGGCGACAAAACAATTATTCCAGTGGCCAAGGTTGCCTATGGTTTTGGCGGCGGGACGGGCAGTGGCGGACTGGAGATCAAGACCGCTCGGGGCGAGGGTGGTGGGGGCGGCGGCGGAGTCGGAGCATTCCCCATCGGCGTTTTCGAAGTCGGCCCCCAGGGGACTCGATTTGTAGCGGTCGGGGACAAGAAAAAACTGGCGGGAACACGTCCTGCAGCGGAGCCGCCCGCCCTTGATAAGTGCTAGCCCATCTTTACCAGCAGGCACGTGATGTCATCATGTTGCGGAGTTTGGCCGACAAACGCATCTACGTCGCTCATCAGGCGGCGCAGCATTTCGTCGGGAATGGAAGCCGCGCCCGCGTTTAGCACTTGCAGCAGTCGCTGTTCGCCGTACTCCTCATCGCGCTGGTTCATGGCTTCCACTACGCCATCCGTGTAGATCGCCAGCCAATCGCCCTCCTGCAAAACCAGGCTGCCAGATTCGTATTTCGCGGCAGCAAGGATTCCGAGGGGCAGTACTCCTATGGTCAATCGTTCTGCCGTGCCTGTGCGACGCCGGACAATGGGAGTGTTGTGGCCGGCGTTGATATAGATGAGCTCGCAGGTAGCCGGATTGAACTCTGCGAGAAACGCGGTAGTGAAGCGCAGTCCGCCCTGGCTATTGTTACAGGCGTACTGGTTCATTCCTGTCACCAGTTCGGCCAGAGAACAGGGAATGGCGGACAGAGTTTTGAGGCTGGCCTGGAACGTCGCCATCAGCAAGGCCGCGGGGATGCTCTTGCCGGCAACGTCCGCCACGGCTAGCAGGAAACGGGTTTCGTCTGGAACGGCCGCGGGGCGGCCAAAGACGTCGTAGTAATCTCCGGCCACGGTGTTCGCGGGCCTGGTAGAGAACGCTATCGTCATCCCGGGCACGGACGGCGGGGTTGCGGGCAAGAGCCAGCTTTGGATATCCCGCGCGATTTCGAGATCGCGCTTCATCACCACCCGGTCGGAGACCTCGAGCATCAGCACGATGAAGAACAGAATCCCGGCATAGAAATGAAAGCTGACTTCAACTACTTCTACTTCCCCCGATTTACCGGTGTGGCTGAAACCCGCTCCGGGAAGCAGCAGGAACACAATTCCCAGCAGCAGCAGGACACGCCTGGCCGGACTCAGTTTTTCCAGGATGGCCCAAAGAAATTCCAGTACCGTGTGGAAGATGCCGCGTGGCTGTGTTTCCTGCCGCGCCCGCGCGCCATAGTCCCGCTGGTAAAGCCGATAACTGGCCCGCGCCTCGGTGTGGAACTGCGTCCACAGCTGGTTAAGTTCAAGTCCATCGGTCACACGCTGCCAGAACTGGTTGAGCTGCGTCTTGAGACCAGGACTTTGCCCTGCGGACGGTGAAGGGAACGACGACATGATGGAGCAGGGATTATAGTCGAGGCGGTGTGGCAAGTGATGATGGCCGTGTGGGCGGACACTCTTGTCCGCCAGGTTCAGAATGGCACGATCCCGGTGAGTGCGATACGAATTGCAGCGTCCCTGGGGGCGCTGGCAAACACAAAGGCCCCTCGGCCTCGCTCGGGATGACAAGTCGGTGGGGGCTCAGAAAAGTTTCAGTTGCGATTCCATCTGCCCCGCGGTAGAGGTTTGGTGGCTTGCACGATCGTAGGGACGCATCCCGTGCTTTTGCCGCAGGCGCGTCATGAGTTCTGATATCCGTTTGCTGTAGGACTTGGGCAGGAAGGCGCGATCTTTATAGCGCTGCTGGTAGTCGGCTGCCAGCTGGGGAAATTCCTTTTCCAGGAACGGCAGAAAGACGGCGGCAGAGCAGGGCTTCAGAAACAGTGGATTGGCGAAGATGTGCTTTCCCCCAGCCTCCACCGTGCCCCGGACCAGCGCCTCCAGATTGCGCAACGAGTCGGTGATGCCGGGAATCACTGGAGCACAGCTCACCCCCGCCCGGATCCCTGCCTGGCTCAGTTTGTGGACGGTTTCCATGCGCAGATCGGGCCGCGGCGCCCGAGGCTCGAGAATGCGCGCCAGGTTCACATTCAGAGTCGTGATCGTGACATTCACGATCAACCGGTTCCTTTGTCCGATCTGAGTCAGCAGATCCAGATCGCGAAGAATCAGGTTTCCCTTGGTGATGATGCCCAGGTCCAACCCTTCGTGCCGCGCCAGCTCTTCCAGAATGGCGCGCATCACTTCGAAGCGGCGCTCAGCCGGCTGGTAAGGATCGGTGGCGGTCCCGATCGCAATCTGCTCGCCCGGCTTCACCCGGCGCAGTTCCTGCCGCAGCAGGTTGGCAGCGTGCTGCTTGACGTAAATCTTCTGCTCGAAATCCACTCCATCCCGCATTTCCATGAATTCGTGGGTGTAGCGTGCATAACAGTATTTGCAGGCAAACTCGCAGCCGCGATAGGGATTGATGGTCCATTCGAAGGGCATGCGCACGCCGGTGCAGCGATTGAGCAGGGAGCGAACGGGCAGGGTGAAGTATTCGACTTCGTGTCCCTGGCGTAGGGACTCGCCCTCGGCCGCCAATCGGGCGATGCCGATCAGCGTGGATTCGGGGAGCGGTAAAAGGGGGAGAGTCGCCATTTGTTGTTCGCTTTTTGTTCGCCATCAACGCTAGTCTTTGGCGATTGATCTGTCAAGGTATTTGCGAACGCGAGAGACGTGCCGCTGCCGCACGAGCGGGACGCTCGCGGCTACATTTAGCGTGTGCTTCTAATGGGCGAGGAGATGATCGACCAGCAGCCACAAGCCAGTCATGGCCAGGATCGGGCCACCCCAGATGCAGAGGGTTGAGCGCCATGCCAATTCCTTAACTACATCGCGTTGGCTGCGCCAGGAAATGAAGAATGGTCCCCCCGATGCGCCCTTCATCAGCACGACGGGAGGGTTGAGATCGAATGTTTCGGTTGGGACGGGTCGGGATTGCGGCATGCGCGGAGCCGCACTCCCGGGAGGCAACATGGATTCAATCGCAGCCCGGCGCTGGAGATCAGCTGCAGCAGCGCTCAGAAATCCCTGTTGCGGTTGGCCAACGCCACCGGCCAAACACTCGGCGGCGCTTTGGAGTCCAGGATTCTCCCGCAATGTTCCCAGGACATACAAATGGTCGCCCGGACGAATGCAAAATTCTACGAGGACAGCGGGGTATTCGCTGGAAATACCGTGGCGCACGAGAAAGTGTCGGGTAAAGGCGTCGCCCGAGGATGGAGAATATTCGTCATCCACCGACGGACGAAGTTCGGCCTCGGCGCCGCGCGGGTCCACCAACACACGGCCCGTGCCGTCATCGAGGAAAAAGGGAGCGTACAGGATTTCGGCACTGGCCTTTTTCTCTTCTCCTGAGGTGCCACGCGCCATCGCATGGTAGTAGAAGCAGTCCGACTCAGAAAGCGGTGAGATGAGAGTGTAGGGTCCCACCACTGTCCCGCTCACTTCAACCGCTCCCAGCGCAGCGCCGCGTACGGTAGAAGTAGGTGTGTCCTCGATCAGGTGTTTGCGTTTGAGGAAAGGGAAGCCGCGGAAAAAAAGATAAACCCCAATGGTGACACCCGCGATCCCCCAGAGTACGGGTGACCGCAGCACGACCATTGGATCCGCAGGCGATTCCGACTTTACGAAATAGGTCGCTAGGGCGATTTTGCCGATGAGATGCATCGGGTTCGGCTGATCCGGCTGGGTAAAGCAACTTTAAAGGCGGCGGACAGGCGTGTCCGCCCCACATTTACTGCCCCGGGGGCGGAGGAATCGTGATGTCGATGTTGGTCACTGGCCCCAGTGACGACAGCGGCTTGTCGAATTCTCCAGCATTGCCCACCACCAGCACAGCCAGTTTTTCCTTGTGCAGATACTTGGAGGCCGCCTGCGCTACGTCCTGAGCCGTGACCTTGTCCACGCCCAGGCGGAACTTTTCCAGGTAGTCCTGAGGATAGCCATAGAATTCGTAGGTCATGCGCTCGCGCAGAATTTTTTCGGGGGAATCAAGATTGAAGATGAAAGAGTTCAGGATCGCATCCTTGGCCAGCTTGATTTCGGCTTCGGTAATAGGATGCTTGGAGAGATCGTCAATCTGCTCGTCCAGCGCCTGGATAGATTCGAGCGTAGTGGCGCTTTTCGTTCCCATGCCCAGGCGCACCATACCGAGGTGATCGAAGGCGGTTCCGATTCCGCCGCCCACCGCATAGGCCAGTCCTTTCTCGGTACGGATGGTGCGGAACAGGCGCGAGGAGAAACCACCACCGAAGGCTTCGTTGAACACCCGAACCGCATAATAATCGGGGTTGTCGCGTTTGATTCCGACTCCCACCATGCTGATTGAGCTCTGGTTGACGTCGTCTTTCTGAACCAGGTAGTAGCCCGACTTGGCCGGCATGGGCTCGTTATTTACTTCCTTCAGCGCCGATCCCTTGGGCCACGCGCCGTACGTCTGGCGGAGTTTGGCCTCCATCGCGGCGGAGTCGAAGTCACCGACGATCCCCAGAATGATGTTATTGGGACTGACGTGAGCGTGGTGCCAGTCGAGCAGATCCTGGCGAGTGACAGCGGCGACGGTCTTGTACTCGGCGACTCGCGCATATGGGCTCGGGGCGCCGTAAGCCAGTTTCGCGGACTCGCGACCTACGATTTCATCGACTTCGTCATTACGTCGCGAGATGGCGTCGAAATATTGTCTCTGGACCAGTTCAAGCTTGTCGCCGCGAAATTCCGGGCCTCGCAGCAGGTCGTCGAACACTTTGAATACATCGTCGAAATCGGCCTTCAGGCAGGAAAAAGAAATGGTCGTTGAATCGACGGTGCCGCCGGTTTCGACCTTGGCGGCACGCACTTCGAGATAGTCGTCCAGTTGGTCGCCGGTCTGGGTCTTGGTGCCTCCGTTACGCCAGACATCGCCGTACATGTCGATCATGCCGGTCTTGTCAGCGGGTTCAGAGCGCGAGCCGCCGCGAATGCGGGCGATGCCGTCGATGAGAGGCAGTTCGTGGTCTTCCTGCAGGAAGATGACCAAGCCGTTGGGCAGGACAAAGCGTTTCGGCACCTGAGGATGAAAGGCAGGCAGCGGTGGAATGTTGATCTCTTGCCAACTGGTTTGAGCGATGGCTGGAGAAACGTGCAAGCTGAATCCGGCCACGAACGCGAAGCTGAGCAGGAGTAGCGAAATCCGTTTCATTGCCCACCTCCGTTCTGTGCAGGCGCCGGGGGTGGTGCGACGGTTTCGATAATCCCCACGGTGCGATTGGTGGGAACAAAGGTCTTGTTGGCGACGCGACGGACGTCCGACTTGCTGACCTTTTCGAGATTTTCGACCTGGTGAAACAGTTCACGCCAATCCCCGTAGCGGGTCTCAAACAGGGCCAGGTTGGAGGCAAGGCCTTCGTTGTCATCCAGCCCGCGCAGCAGGTTGGCTTTGGCGCGTGTCCGGATCATTTTCAGCTCCTCGTCGGTGATGTCTTCGTTCTTAAGCCGCTCGATTTCGACGTGAATCGCGGCTGCCACTTCATCCGTCGTGTGGCCGGGAAGCGGAAAGGCGTAAAAGGCGAAGAGGTGAGGGTACTTGATGCCCGGCAAACCACTAAAGCCGGCCGAATAGGCCGCGATCTTTTTATCCCGCACCAGAGCACGATAGAGACGCGAAGTGCGACCATTGGACATCAGGTCGGCGATCGCGTCGTAGACGTTGTCGTCTTTATCGCGATAGTCGGGCCGGTGGTAGCCCTCGAGGTAAAGCGGCTGGGCCCGATCTTGCAATATGACGCGCCGCTCGGCGTTCTGTGGCGGTTCGGTTGTAGTGCGCTCGTCGGGTTGAGGGCGGGAGGGGATGCGACCAAAGTATTTTTCGATGATGGGCAGCGCCGCCGAAGCCTTGATGTCGCCGACCACGGCCACCACCATGTTCGGTGGAATATAGTATTCATCGAAAAAATGCTGCGCGTCTGTGGCCGAAAAGGAATTCAGGTCCGCCATCCAGCCGATAGTCGGCCGATGGTAGGGATGTGCCTGGAAGGCGGCTGTGGTGAACTGCTCGATCAGTCGACCGACGGGATTGCTGTCGGTTCGCATGCGGCGCTCCTCGATCACCACGTTGCGCTCTTTGTAGAACTCACGCATCACCGGATGAAGGAAGCGTTCCGATTCCAGATAGGCCCAAAGCTCCAGGCGGTTTTCCGTAAAGGAATAGTGATATTCCGTCTGGTCCTCGCTGGTTGAAGCATTCATGCCTTCGGCGCCGTTGCTTTCGAGAATCTGCGGGAACTCGTTGGGCTTGACGTACTTTTGCGCGTCCGCAATATCGTCCTGCCACACTTTTTGCAGGTCTTTCAGCTTCTGCTCATCCCGGCCGACTTGCTTGTCGCGCTCTGCGATGTAGGCAGCGTAGGCCGTCTCCACTCGCGCCAGAGCAATTTTTTCAGCCGCGTAGTCGGTGGTGCCGATCTTGTCCGTGCCTTTGAACGCCATGTGCTCGAACATGTGGGCCAAACCGGTCTGACCCATCGGATCCTGCACCGAGCCCGCGTCCACATGGGTGTTGAAAGAGAATACCGGCGCACCGGGACGCTCGCAGATGATTACGGTCAGCCCGTTGTCCAACTTCTTGACCGTGATTCGTTTTTCGAACGAAGCCAGATCTTGCGCTACGGCTACGGCGGACAGTGCTAGGAAGAGCGCTACAGACTTGAGTGCACGGTATTTCATCGGACCTCCAACAAGGTTGGACAGAACATGACGGGAAGAACTTGAAGTTACGTGGCGGGAAGGGAAGTTGTCAAACGCGGTGGACAATTGTTGACTGTGGGGCGCGGGCCCCGCGAGGGTTTGAATTCGAAGTCAAAAGCCGCGGGCGGGGCGCCCGCGACCACACAGAAGGCGCGAGCGCCGCTATACTTGTTGAGTGAGCACTTCACCCATGGTTGAAATCGAGGGCCGGCAGCTGAAGTTGTCGAACCTGGACAAGGTCCTGTATCCCGCGACCGGCTTTACCAAGGGACAGGTTGTTGACTACTACGCCCGCATTGCCCCTGTGCTCGTCCCCCACCTGGCGGGACGGCCTTTGACCTTGAAGCGCTACCCGAACGGGGTGGACAGCGAGTACTTTTTTGAAAAGAACGCCACCGCGCATCGGCCCGAGTGGGTAAAGACCGCCCCCATCTGGAGCGAAGGCAACCGGCGCAACGTCAACTACATTCTGGCCGACGATTTGTCTACCGTCGTCTGGATGGCGAACCTGGCTGCTGTTGAATTGCATCCGTCGCTCTCGCTGGCGAGGCAGATCGACTGTCCGACCATGATGGTGTTCGATCTCGATCCTGGGCCCCCCGCCAATATCGTCCAGTGTGCTCAGGTTGGAATGTGGCTGCGGGAAGTCTTTGAGCACTTCGGGTTGCAGAGCTTTCCCAAGACGTCCGGTTCCAAGGGTCTACAAATTTACGTTCCGCTGAATACGCCCACCCGCTACGAAGATACAAAACCATTTGCCCACGCGCTGGCCCGGCTGCTCGAGGACCAGCATCGCGACCTGGTGGTTTCTGACATGAAGAAGGAGTTGCGCAAAGGCAAAGTGCTGGTGGACTGGAGCCAGAACGACGAGCACAAGACGACGATTGCAGTTTATTCGCTGCGGGCGCGAGAACATCCTACGGTGTCGACGCCGGTAAAGTGGGAGGAAGTCGAGCAACTGTTGAAGAAAAAAGAGCCGGGCCTGCTGGTGTTCGAGGCCGGACAGGTGCTCAAGCGCGTAGAACGGATGGGGGACCTGTTCGAACCCGCCGTCAAGCTGAAACAGAAGTTGCCGAAGCTGGCGAGTGATGTGGGCACGAGCCCTTCGCCTTCGCTCAGGGCAGGCTCCGCTCGTGCGGCAAGCGAAGCTCGCGGGATCTCGGCCGCCGCGGGGGATGGACTGGAAACAGCCGCCCAAGCCGGAAGCAAGAAGAAGACTGCGAAGCGCACCGGCAAGAAGGCAATGTCAGGCAAAAAGGCCCGCAAGATATAATCTGCCACGGGAACGCTTCCGGACGTTTGCCTGGAATTGTCAAAGGCCGCACATGGCACAACTCTACGTTGGAACCTCGGGATGGGCCTATCCCAGTTGGAAGCCCGACTTCTATCCCGCCAAGCTTCCGCAGAAGAACTTTCTGCAGCATTACGCCACCCAATTGAATACGGTAGAAGTCAACTTCACCTTCCGGCAATTGATCAAAGAAACCACCGCCCAGAAGTGGATCGCGGAGACGCCCGCCGGCTTTCGTTTCGGGGTGAAGGCACACCAGGTCATCACTCACATCAAACGGCTCAAAGGGACGGCGGATTTTGTGCCACGCTTTCTCAGCACAATCGAACCACTGGCGCAGGCGGGAAAATTGGGGCCAGTCCTGTTCCAGCTGCCACCGAATTTGAAAGCCGATGTGAAGTTGCTGGAGGAATTCCTTCCTGCCCTGCCGCGAGCGGTGCAGGCGGCATTTGAATTCCGCAATCCTTCGTGGTTCACCGATGAAATCTTCAATCTGCTGAAAAATAGCAACCGGGCACTGTGCATCGCCGAAACCGAAGAGCGAGTCACGCCCGATGTGGTGACAGCGGATTTCTGCTATTACCGCTATCGCAAGCCTTCCTATACGGCCGATGAACGGCGGGCGATGGTGGATCGTATTCGTGAGCATCTGGGACAGGGGCGAGACGTATTCGCGTACTTCAAGCATGAAGAAACGCCCGAGGGCGCGCTCTATGCCGTGGATATTTTGAAAGAAGTTCGCTGACCGCCAGTTCGGCTCACCTGGCTTGCTACTTTCTTCAGCGTCCGATAACGCGCATACTTTACCTGTGTCTTCTGCTACCAACACGCGCGTGGTCGAGGGATTCGTCGACTACCTGAAAATCGAAAAGGGTCTGGCCCCGCTCACCGTCGCGGCCTACACCACGGACATTGAACAGTTCGCTAATTTTCTGGAGAAACACAAGCGCACGCTGCTCAACGCCCAGCGCAAGCATGTACGGGAATTCATCCAGCAATTGTTTGGCAATGCTGTCGACGGGCGCTCCGTAGGGCGGAAACTCTCGACCCTGCGTCATTTATATCGTTATCTTCTGCTCGACAAGATGGTTGAGCACGATCCCACGCTGAACATCGATTCGCCCAAGCAGTGGAAGGTTTTGCCCAAGGCGCTGGCTCGCGACGAGATGGCAGCCATGCTCGCGAGTCCGCGCTCGACTTCGAACCGCAAAGAGGCCGAGGCGATTGCAGTGCGCGATCGCGCCATGTTGGAAGTTTTCTATGCAGCCGCGCTGCGAGTGTCCGAGATCGTTGGCGTCAAACTGGAAGACCTGAAAATCGATCTGGGTTACCTGCTGGTGCGCGGCAAGGGCGATAAGGAACGGATCGTGCCCCTGGGGAAAGGTGCGCAGGATTCACTAGCTCATTACCTGGCAGGGGCCCGCGGAATTCTCTTGAAAGGGAAGGGTTCGCCACTTCTATTTCTCGGACGAAGCGGCAAACAGTTGACCCGGCAACGGGTCTGGCAGATGGTGCGCGCGGCGTCCGTGGGCACCGGGCGTACCGCCAGTCCGCACATGCTGCGGCATAGTTGCGCCACGCACATGGTCGAGAACGGCGCCGACCTGCGAACGGTGCAGACCATCCTGGGCCATGCTGATATTTCAACCACGCAGGTGTATACACACCTGGCGCTGGATCGACTGAAGAGCGTATACCAGAAGCATCACCCCAGAGCGAAGGCGAGGGGCTAAGGCTTTTTCGTAGCGCCGGCGGGACGCCGGCACTACTTGGCGAGACTGGATATGAAATCTACAATCGTCGACAAAGCGGTGCGCGACTTCCTGCAATCGCAGTGCCAACGCAATGCCTCGATCCATACCATCAAGGCCTACAGCGGGGACCTTCAAGAATTCGCCGCTCATGTCGGATCACGCGGCTGGAAACAGATCGACCACGTCACCATC
>WNFR01011453.1_pt1 | contig 12411 bp, 12 predicted proteins | sample 5400221 | NCBI WGS metagenome assembly WNFR01 (sample SAMN13153357, study PRJNA577476) | soil metagenome | isolation source: 40 cm soil under Madrone tree | place: USA:California | collected 2016-06-14 | reverse complement strand
CGAAACAGCAGGGACAACTGATTTGCCGGAATTTTGCCGGAACGCGCCTGCGCTTTATACAGCTTTAGCAGCGTATGAGTGACTTCTCTAGCCGCTACGTTGTGTTTACGGCGTAAAAAACGTTTACGCTGTATACGCGGCGCCGGGTCCGCGTCTTGACACGGTAGGGGTCTGGGGTTCAAATCCCCACGCGCCTACCATATAAATCAATAACTTCATTCCATCCTGCCTTTCCGTTACTCCAGATTACGCCATTAGAATCAAGAAATCGGACGATCTCCCATGCGAACCTCAGTCCTTATATATATAGTCGCCTTAAATAAGGCTTCTTGGGTCCGCGATTGAAACACCCTATTTACCGCTCACTTCTCGCGTTCGCCAGTATCGTCAACTTAACTCAACAAGGAATAAAATTAGCGACGTGGGTGATAGGAATGCACGTTTTGTCATCTGGTTGATTAACGATCGCTTAGACGCAAATGGCTTCAGCCCATAATGCGACTCTCGATTTCCTCACTTGTTTGTAACCGCTAGCCCTATACAGATGTCTTCCCACTCGGAAGAGTGAGGTAATGATTCCGAAGGCCGAGAGAAAACGTTGCGCGTGTCCCGCTGACTTGAACTGTCTCATCGCGCGCTCCCGCAACCTGGTTGGCTGATGTGAATTTTCGGCGCGATTGTTCTGATACTTCTGCTGAACGTGTTCGACGCTCGGTATCACTTCAGCTCCCGCCGCACTGTAGCTCTTCAGCTTGTGTGTGATGACCGCCCGCGGAACATACTGCAATCCTTTTAATAATTTTGCGAAAGAACTTCTTAGCTACCCTTTTTGTTCCTCCGACTCTGGAACAAAATATCCAAGACATCGCCATCCTGATCCACTGCACGCCAGAGGTAGTGAAGGCGTCCATTGATCTTGAGGAACACTTCATCCAGGTGCCCCCTGTCGCCGGGCCGCGGGATTTGCGTCGCAAGGCTTGGCATACCTCTGGCCGAACTTAAGACACCATTCTCGAACTGTCTCATAGCTGAGGGAGACGCCGCGCATGCTAACATTTCTTCCACATCGCGGAAGCTCAGGGCGAAGCGAAAATACAACCAAACGCAGTGACTAATGATCTCGGTAGGGAAGCGATGACGATGGTAAAGAGAAGCTGAGGTGCTCATCACTGCAGTGTGCCGCATGAGCAGTCTGATCTCATCCTCCGCCAGTTAACCTGACAATACCGATGTAAGAATTTACGTGGGTTCGGAGCTGTCACCCCACTCCTTCTCCGGCTTTGAGCAAGGCGTTGTAAAGCTTCACATCCTGATGAATCGTAACTGAACCTTCGGTGCCATAGCGGGATGCGACCAGTCTCAGCTTGCCGCTTCTTTCCGATTTGGGAAATTCGCGCTGTTCATAATCGGGCTTAAGCCCTTTTAGCTCAGGAACAATCCAGATCTGAAGAAAGTGGGTCGGGTCGGTCTGCGAGGGATTGAATTCGCTATGACTCACACCAGTACCAGCAGTCATGCGTTGCACTTCGCCCGGCCGAATCACGGAACTCGTACCGGTGCTGTCTTTGTGTGCAAGTTGGCCATCAACTACGTAAGACAAAATCTCCATGTTGTCGTGGGAATGAGTTCCGAAGCCTTGACCTGGGGCGACAAAGTCCTCGTTGATGACTAGAAGATCACCAAATCCGGACCACTCAGGATCGTAATGTCGATTGAAAGAAAAAGTATGGTTACTATCCAACCACGACGTCTGTGTCTTGCCTCGCTCGCCGGCCTTTCTTATCTTGATCATCGGTTTCTCCTGCCGGTGATTCTCTCAATAGCAACTTCACGCCGCACGCAGAATCACTCGGCTCTGGTTAGTTTGGTTGCGCTCTGGGACCACCCTCATCTTTATAATTCGGCACGCTTCGTCTCCCCATATCGCTACTGCGCAGGAATTCCGACTAAAGCGTGCCGTTATCCACCCCCACTGGACGGCACATTCAGGACTTCACTGCTTGAACGTCAAGCGAAATCGTTACTTCATCGCTAACCAGAATTCCGCCTGTCTCGAGTGCGGCGTTCCAGGTCAGGCCGAAGTCCTTTCGGTTAATTCTTGTAGTCGCCGAAAAGCCTACCCGTGTGTTCCCCCAAGGATCTTTTGAGGGCGCGCTCGGCCCTTCGACAGTGAAAACGACTCTGCGCGTCACTCCGCGAATTGTCAGATCGCCTTCCACTGCCAGTTCGCCCTCTGCTCTGCGAGTCACCTGTGTCGAAACGAACGAGAGCGTCGGGAAATTTTCAACGTCGAAAAAGTCCGCGCTCTTCAAATGTGTGTCGCGGTCACCGTGGCTCGTGTTGATCGAGGCCGCTTCGATGGCTGCTTCTATTCGAGAATTGGTCAAATCACCTTCGTCCAGCTTGAATACGCCGCTGATACCGGTGAATTGTCCTTTCACATTCGAGATCATCATGTGTTTGACCTTGAATTCGGCCGTCGAGTGGACGGGATCGATGTTCCAGGTCGTAGTTGCGGTTTGCAATACATTAGCTGCGCTCATTTTTCTCCTTTTACCTCCAGGGACGTTACAACGATAGTCGTTATAACGAGTAATGTGTCAAAAAAATTAGGCCAGCCGGTCGCAGCAGGCCGTTAACAGGTCGCTCAGTTCTCTCAGTCGTTTCTCGCTCAGGTGACCCAATTGCTGGCGATGCGTATCCTGCACAGGTTCATCGAGCCGCGCGAGCAGTGCATATCCCTCGGACGTTAGTCGAGCCGTCACCGTCCGGCGATCCTTGCTTTCCCGGCTGCGCGAGATGAACCCCCGCTTTTCCAGCCGGTCGAGGAGTCGAGTAATGTCGGGGTCCCGGGTGATCATTCGGTTACTGATTTCGCCACACGGAAGACCGTCAGGAGCGCCGCGCAAAATCCGCAGCACATTGTATTGGTTCATCGAAAGGTCTTCCTTCTTCAGTAACTGGGCTGGTCGCCGGGACAACATATCGGTAACCCGCAGCAGCGTGACAAACGTGCGCTCATGCTCATTCTTGATTGGTTTTGACTTGCCGGTTTTCCTCACGTGGTAACGATAGTCGTTATAACGGCAATTTGTCAAGACATTTTTTGGCGTCACTACCAAAAACTCCGTCACCACTGTAATCATTGAAGTTAGCCAGATGGGTTATTAATCTCCGACGACCATGAACTCTGTCGCCTGCTCACTACTTTTCGTGCTGCGGTCCTCTATCCGGACGGTATTGTCAACTTAACGATAATTTCGCTGATGCCACCACCGCAGGTTGCGCAAGCGTGCATCCTCAGTGCTACCAATGGCAGCCAGTTCCATCGGTTTTCGCTTAAGTTGACAATGCCTACAGTTCTTCTATTTACTCTCTTGCGGATCAAGCGTCTTTCTGCGACGAGTTAGCGGCTTAGAATAGCTTGCGGCAGTTGTGCGATCGACTCTCCACGAACAGGAGACTTTGTTAACCATGTCTTTGGCCGGTCGTTTGTGTCTTGTCATTGCCTTGGCCTGTCCTCTTTTTCTAATTCGCGGTCAGGGTCCCGCACCTGCACCCTCGCTGGATGATCGTGAGAGCGAGCAACGCATTTCCAAATTGCTCGGCGAGATGACGCTGGAAGAAAAAATTGGGCAGCTGGTTCATTTTGCCGATAGCTCCACCGGACCGGGTGCACCCCATCCAGACTATCGGGACCAGATTGCTCAGGGCAGGGTTGGCTCGCTCGAGAACATCACCGGCGCGGCGCAGACCAATGCCTTGCAGAAGCTCGCCATCGAGAAATCGCGCTTGCATATTCCCCTTGTCTTCGCATTGGACGTAATCCACGGATATCGCACTATCTTCCCGGTACCCCTGGCGATGGCCTCAACTTGGGACCCCTCGCTCGTCGAACGCGCTTCGCGTATCGCTGCCAAGGAGGCCACCAGAGAGGGCATCCGCTGGACCTATTCCCCGATGGTTGATATCGCGCGAGATGCGCGATGGGGACGCATTGTGGAGGGGGCAGGCGAAGATCCATATCTGGGATCCGCAATTGCGGCCGCCTATGTGCGAGGATATCAAGGCACTCGTCTGGACGATCCTCAATCGCTGTTAGCTTGCGTTAAGCATTTTGTTGGCTATGGGGCTGCGGAAGGGGGCAAGGATTACAACTCCGTAGAATTATCCGACCGCACTTTGCGTCAAGTGTATCTGCCGCCCTTCCACGCTGCGGTCAAGGCGGGCGCCGGATCGGTCATGAGTGCCTTTAATTCCATCAATGGCGTGCCGGCCACATCGAACTCCTTTACCCTGACCCAGGTGCTGCGTCACGAGTGGGATTTCAAAGGAGTCGTAATTAGTGATTATGGAGCAATCCGGGAAACTATCGCCCACGGTACTGCGCTCGACGGGAGAACGGCGACGCGCAAAGCCCTCTCCGCGGGGATTGACATAGACCTCGAAAGCAACTTGTTTGCCCGGCACCTGGCGCAACTGGTGCGGTCCGGGGAAGTTCCGCAAGAAACTATCGATCAAGCAGTGCGCCGGGTGCTGCGCGTAAAGTTTGCCCTCGGACTTTTTAGTCACCCTTACACTCCTGAACCGTCAAATGGGGCAAAGCCTCAACCCGAGGCCGCTAACCTGGAATTCGCTCGCACAATCGCTGAGCGTTCGTTCGTGCTCTTGAAAAATGTGAACTCGGATGGCCGGCGCATACTGCCGCTGGATCCCAAGCTCCACACAATTGCGCTGATCGGCCCGCTTGCGGACAGCGCCGCCGACATGTTGGGTTGCTGGCGCGCGCGCGGTGATGCGGCGGATGTGGTGACGTTGCGAGCGGCATTAGACTCGAGAATGAGAGAGGCGGGCGGGCGGGTGCTCTACGCTCCCGGCACGCAAATCCTGACTAAAGAGGACTCTGGTTTCGCCGCAGCGACCGAGGCTGCGAAGCAGGCGGATGTTGTCGTCATGGCGCTGGGAGAAGACTCTCAATGGATGACTGGAGAGGCGGCTTCCCGTGTCCATCTCGGATTTCCGGGAAATCAGCAGCAGCTTCTGGAGGCGGTGGCTGCGATCGGTAAACCGATCGTCCTGGTCGTCTTCAGCGGTCGACCACTTACGCTTAATTGGCCCGCGGATCACGTTTCCGCGATTTTGCAGGCCTGGTTTCCGGGGGTCCAAGCTGGCCCCGCCCTGGTGCGAGTACTCTTTGGCGATGTCAATCCGAGCGGCAAGCTCACGGTTTCAATGCCTCGTTCCGTGGGGCAGGAACCGCTCTACTACAACGCGCTGAATACCGGGCGTCCTGCTGATGATGTCGATCTCACTCGTCCACCGACCAACAATCGCGAGAAATATCATAGCCGCTATGTGGATGAAGAGAATAACGCGCTGTTTCCCTTTGGCTACGGCCTAAGTTACACCACGTTTTCGTACTCTCCTCCAAAGTTGAGTACGATGCGGTTGAGCGCAGACGCACTGAACCACGAGGCCGAAGCGTTGCATGTTTCCACGACCGTAAAGAATTCCGGAACGCGCGCCGGTGATGAAATTGTGGAGCTTTACCTGCGCATGCGCGGTACCAGCATCGCTCTTCCGGTAAGAGAGTTGAAAGGATTTCGAAGAATTACGTTGGCGCCAGGAGAATCACAGCAGGTCGACTTCACTATAGGTCGGAATGAACTAGCTTTCTGGAACATTGATATGCAGAACCTAGTTGAGCCGGCAAGCGCCACTGTGTGGATTGGACCCAACTCTGCAGATGGTCAGAGTGCGGACTTCGTCATTGCGAAGTAAACGGTTGTTCCAGATGTGTACCTTGGGATATCACGAAACGCGACCTGCTTTTGCCTGCGTTCTGAATTCACGTGATGCTTGCTTCTAGAAATCGAGATAGTGAGGATTTTGCCTTCCACACAGGAACAACAAATGAGATACCGCAAGTTTGGCCGTACTGGAATTGAGGTAAGCGACATCGCACCCGGCCTGTGGGGCATGGGCGGATGGAGCGGCTCGGACGACAAGCAGTCACTTGACGCGCTACAACTTTCGGTCGGGTTTGGCTGCAACTTTTTTGATAGCGCGTGGGCTTACGGCGAAGGCAAAAGCGATGGCTTGCTCGGTCAGACAATTGCCAACAACAAGGGCAAGCAACTTTTTGCTGCCTCGAAGATTCCGCCTAAGAATGAGCGCTGGCCCGCATTGCCCAGTTACACATATCACGACGTCTTTCCGCCGCAACACGTCTTTAAGTATGCTGATCTGATGCGAAAGCAGCTGGGCTTGGATTCCATCGATCTGCTGCAATTCCACGTCTGGACGGATGAATGGGCCGATGAGCCCGATTTCCGCAAGACGCTTGAAAAACTGAAACACGATGGCATCATCCGCCACTTTGGGTTGAGCTTGAACCGTTGGGAACCGGAGAATGGAATCAAGGCGATACGCAGCGGACTCGTCGACGCTGTGCAGGTGATTTACAGCATCTTCGATCAATCACCCGAAGACGAATTATTTCCTGCCTGCCAAGAGCTGAACATCGGAGTTATTGTCAGGGTAGCGCTCGACGAAGGGAGCCTGGGTGGAAAAATGAGCAAGGACACAAAGTTCCCAAACACCGACTGGCGATCACGCTACTTCAATGTGGAGAATCTCGCCAACACCATGGAACGCGTGGACAGGCTCAAACAAATCTTGCCGCCGGGAATGTCCCTTCCGGAGTTGGCGCTGCGCTTCGTGCTGTCTCATCCTGCGGTCGGCACCACTGTGGTCGGGATGAGGAAACCGCAACATGTCCGCGAAAATACAGCGCTGAGTGACATGGGCCCCCTCCCGACGGATCTGTTGCGGGAGTTGAAGCGGCATCGCTGGGACCGCAAGCCGGCGTTCTGGTCGGATTAAGTAGCGACAGATCTCCTCACTCAGTTAGCCATTGTTCGTGGATTACCGCCAATGCCTTTCTCTGAGTTGTTCTATTTATATGTGGAGCCGTCTGAAATCGAAATAGGCTAGGTTCATGTTGCGGCGCGTCAAGATATGTATCGTGAGAACATTCTGCCCTTTGCTAAGGCGAACCTTGAAAAGTTGCGAGGCCAGGCTCCAGTCCATGGTGGGAATAACCTGGCTGACGGGTTTTTTGACGCCGCAAAATTGAGTTGTACAATGCCAAGATTAAAGCGTTTGAGGGGAGGGTTATGGGCAGCCTCATCCACATTCCTTGCGCGCCGCGGAAGCCGCCGAAGCTGCCGGCGCCCAGGGAAAATTCTGGGAGATGCACGACGAACTATTCGCGCACTTGGCCAACGCCGATCCCTTCCAGGAGCTTCTGCGCAATGGCGATGTTTTGCTGATGGCTTATCTTGTGTGTGTCCGTGATCGGTAGGTCGGGCGTTTCGACGCCCGCGCGTAACGGGCCCGATGGGTCGAGAAAGGTGTAAAGCGCCGAGATCCGGCCCGCGTTCACGACGGCAACGTCAAGTCCTGTGATCCGGCGCGGTTCGTGCGACGGGCCGAACGCCCAGGCGAGGCGTCCGCTATCCTGCAGGACGTCAACGCTGCCGATCTGCGAAAAGACATGATCCGGGAACTGCGTCTGGAGAGCCACAACCGCATCTTCCAACCCGCGATTCCCGATGTGCCGGCCGCGTGGATCGGAGAAGAGGCAGTCGCGATCGAATATTGGCCTCGATCGCGGTCGTGCGCTGTGCCCGGTCGCGCTCGCCGAAAACCTCGTTAAGGTTGACATGCGTTGTTCTCCCTGGTCTGCTCAAACCTGCGCATGGCCGCCGTCGACGAAGAGAGCTCGATGCCGGTAATGTAGCTGGCGTCGTCCGATGCCAGAAACGAAACCGACTTACGATCTCATCCGGCGATCCGGTTAGCGACGATCGCCGACAGTGTCATGAAGGTCTGTTGACGGCTAGGTTACTGGATCTGGGCGCAAATGTTGCAAAATTCCATTTGCCACGATTTTGCCACGACTCGCCTAGCGCTTATACGTTTTATACAGCGTATTCGTGACTTACGTAGAGCACTACCTCATAGCGGTAGGCGGCGAGTTGGAGAAGCCTAAGCCAGACCGTGCTTACTTCTAATCGCCTCGAGTTGCCTACCAAAGTTGCGAGCTCCGCTCGCGAATTTCGGGGTCATTTCGGGGTCGAAGACAAGGTACTGGCACCCGATTCGAGAAACGTCTCGCATAATTGCCCCATAAGCCGTTTTTGGGGAGGGGATCGACCAACATCATGACCGTTCGGGTGGGCCTTGTCCGTGATCCGTCCTCAGCACCCTGCGTCAGTCTCGAAACAACTGCTGATTAAAACCAAGCTAAGTAGAAGGAATTAAAGCGCGGATGAGATTTTAGAAACACTTCGTCGAGGTGCCATCGGTCGCCAGGGCGAGGAGACTTGTGGCGTAGGCCGTTGGCGTAAGTCTGACCGAACTTGAGGCACCATTCTCGGATCGTCTCATAGGTAAGGCAGACACCGCGCATCGCTAACATTTCTTCGACATCGCGTAAGCTCAGTGCGAAGCGAAAATATAACCAGACGCAATGACTGATGATCTCGGCAGGGAAGCGGTGGCGACGATAGAGCGAGACGGAAGTGCGCATCCTTGGAGTATGCCGCAAGAATAATCTGATTACATCTTCGATTTAAGCTGACAATACCGTCCCATGTGCTTGCCGTCAGGAACCTCCAGGCGTAAGCTTTGGGTGCCCAAAGCATCTCTCCTCTTCTAATTCTGCACCGCCGGCAAGCCGGAATAGAGCATCCATCAAACGAGCTATGTTTCCGCTTGTTGGGTTCCAACTCTAAGGAGGCGAAGCCATGAGAAAGATCGCGGTCAGGTCTTTCCGCTTTCACCCCGGTTCAACCAAGTTCGAAATGCGGAACAGCGCAATCAGGTTTAAATGTATTCTTCTACTCTTTACGGTCTTGTCCATTGCGAGTCAGACAGTAAACGCCCAGACGCGACCGCGTCGAGTTAGCGACAATGGTCAAGGATCCGCGACCCAAGCTCCATCGCCACCGCCACGTGTACCTGTACTAAGTGGTGTGAATTCGAGTAGTTCGACGACAAACACTCAAAGCCGGCAGCCATCACAAGATGGGCCGGAAGAAGTCGGGGCTGGCGATATCATCCGCGTTAATACGGCGCTCGTTACGATTCCGGTAAGCGTAATGGATCGTGATGGCAAGTATATTCCGAATTTGCGCAAGGAAAACTTTCGAATTTGGGATGACGGGGTCGAACAGCAGGTCGCATATTTCGCATCGACGGAACAACCCTTCACGGTTGTGCTAATGATCGATACCAGCGGTTCCACACACTTTAAGCTTGAGGAAATCCAGGATGCAGCAATTGCCTTTGTTAATCAGCTCCAGCCAAAAGATCGTGTGACGGTTGTGTCGTTTGACGACAAAATCCGTTTTCAAACTGATTCGCCGACGGATGATCGTAGGGCGCTACGACAGGCGATCCTGAAAACACACACAGGCGGTGGGACACGGCTTTATGATGCGGTGGACCAAGTGATCAACCAGCACCTCGTTCACATTCAGGGACGAAAAGCGATCGTTCTGTTCACGGACGGAGTCGATACGACTAGCCGCAGAGTTAGCTACGAAGACAATATCCGCGACGCTGAGGAACTGGACGCTCTGATCTATCCCGTGCAGTTTGACACCTACGGAAACATGAACGTCGCGTCATGGCCAAGTTCCGGGCGTGTTCCGTCTTCGAGGTCTATCATTCTGGGTAATATTTTGGGCGGCATAATCTTAGGCGGACGTCGAGGAGGCGCGTGGCCCGGTGGCGGCTGGCCAGGGGGTGTTGGCTTGCCCGGAGTCCGAATCCCGGGTTCGAGCCGCGAAGATTACCGGCGTGGCGAACAATACCTGCATGCCCTGGCAGACAAGACCGGCGCCCGTGTCTACAACGCCGACCAGGATCTATCGAAACAGCACCGGTTCTGCGCAAGACGCAGCTTGTTAACACGCACTGAGCGAGCATTTCCGTACAGCCGAAACAGGTTCTGGCCTAATTTATTACTTCACTCTCCTCGCTATCACCGCCAGATCGAGGTTGCAGCCAGCGCCGCGCGCTCCCTCCACTTCGCGTCATCCACTCCGCGGATGAAGAGCCAGCCGCTTGTCGCGATCACTCCGACGATTGCGAACAGTGCGACGCCCACGAACGCCTGGGATCCGAGCGGTGGCCAGAGGTAGGTCAACCACCCCAATCCCCCGACCATCGACAGCACACCGAGGAAACGTGGCAGAAACTCCGACCGGTAGATCAGCCAGCCCCGCAACAGCGTCTCGAAGCCGAAGAAAATAAGCGCGATCGCCGCTCCCTGGTTATTGATCTTAATGGACGCAAGCGACAGTGTGGCGAGCTGCGTCGGCTCGATGGCCGAGAGATACGGTACACCGCTGAGCAGGATGAGCGGCGCGTAGTAGAACAGCCGCGCAAACGTCTTGATGCCGGCGCCGGTGATGCCGATGATCGCGGTGATTCGCGCGAGGCTGCGGTTGACCGGCTTGAGCAGGTCGTAGAACATGGCCGACACGACGACCTGCGCGACCATCTCGACCATGAAGATCGTGTAGGCGAGGCGGTACAGCGACTTGTTGGCAAGGATGTTCGCCGCGGTCTTCCCCGCGTCGTTGGGGACGACCAACCCGTCGGCGATGACGGCCTGGGCGATGATGCCGCAGACGATGACGGACAGATAGAGCCCGGCGAGGATTCGCCCGCGCGTGCTCGGCGATGTTTCGGAGATGGAAGTTGTCATATGGGATTCTTACGATAGGGGGGCTCGCCGGGTTTCACGACAGGGTTGGACGGCAGCTAAGGGTCGCGACCGCCGACGGTCACGCGCGGCGCACGGACGCGCCCAAGTTCCAGTCCTGTGCGTATGTTTGCCGGATAGCTTGGAGCCAGGTGGCATGCGCTGGGCCATCAAATCGTTGTCCCTACCAAAAAAGTCTGTCCGGCTTGTAATTATTGAAGTTAGCAATTTCGGCTGCTAACCTCGCACAGCCATGAAAGCTGTCCAATCGTCGTTTCTTTCTATGCTGCGCTCGGGTTTACCGTTTGCTTTGGGTTTTGCTTTCGCGGCTATGGGGGCGGTGGCGCTCCGCGTTGGTTATCGTTAAGCCGGAAACGGTAATTGGGTGGCAAAGAAAGGGGTTTCGATTGTATTGGCGTTGGAAAAGTAGGGCGGGGAAGTCCGGTAGACCTTGCGTCAGCCGGGAAGTACGAGAGCTAATCATGCAGATGAGCACCTCGAATCCGCTATGGGGTGCACCACGGATTCATGGTGAGTTGCTGAAACTGGGAATTCAGATCGCTCAAGCGACGGTGGCGAAGTACATGGTGCGTCAACGAAAGCCGCCATCACAAACGTGGTGCACGTTTCTTGAGAACCACGTCAAGCAGGTGGTGGCGATTGATTTCCTGGTCGTGCCGACAGTCAGCTTTCGCTTATTGTTTGTCTTCGTAGTGTTGGGACACGAGCGACGTCACGCTATTCACTTCAACGTCACGGCCCATCCCACTGCGGAATGGACGGCGCGGCAAATTGCCGAAGCGTTTCCCTGGGATAGCGCGCCGCGTTATCTGTTGCATATCGGGATTGCATTTACGGAGCAGCATTCCATCAGCGACTTGGGGAAATGGGCATGCGCGAAGTGGTGACAGCACCCAGATCGCCTTGGCAGAATCCCGATGCAGAGCGCTTTATCGGTTCGTTGCGACGTGAGTGCCTGGACCACATAATTGTCTTCAACGAATCTTCCTTGCGGCGCATTCTGAAAGCATACTTCGAGTACTACGAACACTCACGGACACATCTTGCTTTGGAGAAAGACGCGCCGGTGTCCAGAGCAATTCAACCACCAGAGCTTGGGGTCGTAGTGGAGTTTCCGCACGTGGGCGGACTGCATCATCGCTACGAGCGAAGAGCCGCCTAAGGGTGCTCATCCTTCCCGACCACTATACCCATTAGAATTCAAGAGCTTTAATATGTCTCGCATCGGTCAGCCCTACTGTTGTCGTCTCAAGCTGTTTCACTCACTAGCTCGGGCAGCGCGTGGTGAGCAGAGATAAGACCGCCGAGGTCATTGTTGGCGTTCCCAGTCTGGCCGCTCGAATCGAGTTTTCAGCAACGACAAGATTGTCCCTGATAATCAGGCAACGGAATAAAAGCAACCTGTACCATTGATGTCTCTCCAAGAGCGGCTAAAGTCAGATAATTCTAAGATCAAATAGATCCGGACGCCGATAATGGCCCGTGACATCGAGCGTCATTCGTTCTTTGTCGATGGCCTTCAGGTCAAGTTCAGCAAAAATGATCCGTTCCTCATCAAACAGCGGCTCAACGATGTAGCGCCCGTCAGGCCCGATGATCGCGCTGCCTCC
>WNFR01007263.1_pt1 | contig 12411 bp, 7 predicted proteins | sample 5400221 | NCBI WGS metagenome assembly WNFR01 (sample SAMN13153357, study PRJNA577476) | soil metagenome | isolation source: 40 cm soil under Madrone tree | place: USA:California | collected 2016-06-14 | reverse complement strand
GGGCTGGAAACAACAACATCACGAACAGTAAAGGCAAGCTCTGGCAGACGGAAACAGCGGGCTCGACAGGTACGCGTACTACGATTGACGGCTATGATCTGATGGGCCGTCCAACGCAACTGGAGCAGCAGTTCAATACCGCGGGTGGTTGGAGCGCGCCTTACATCACGAGTCAAACTTACGACCTCGGCAGCCATATCGTCTTGCAGACTTATCCTTCGGGCAACGCTGTTACTTACAACTACGACATCGCCGGACGATTAGCAGATAAGGACGCACAAAATTTGGCTTTGAGCGGTAATCTGGGCGGCTCGAGCCGAACCTATGCAACCGGCATTACTTATTCACCTTTCGGCGGGATCGAGAGAGAGCAATACGGCACTACCACGCCCCTTTACCACAAGGCGTTTTACAACATTCGCGGACAAATGTTTGATACGCGGGTCAGCAGCGTAAACGACACGTGGGATTGGAACCGCGGACGTTTGATCTGCTACTACTCGAGCAACCACGTATGGGGCGGAAGCGGCCCTGATAATAACGGCAACGTGATCTTTGCAGAGAACTGGGTCCCTCCACCTAACGCGGCTCCGGACCAGGCCCAATTTCTCTTTCAGGACGGTTATACCTACGACTCGCAAAACCGGATCAGCGCCGTGAATGAATCGAGCCTGGACATCGCGGGAGGCGGTAGTTGGACGGCACAGTTGGCGCAGAGTTATATCTATGACCGCTACGGCAACCGCACAATTAACACCAACTCAACTACGACGTACGGCGGAGTCAATAACAAGGCTTTCTCAGTTGACACTGCGAACAATCGCCTTGGCGTGCCCAATGGACAATCGGGCGCGATGACTTACGACAATGCCGGCAACCTCACCGCGGATACCTACAGCGCTGCCGCCATGACGCGCGTCTATGACCCCGAGAACCGGATGACTTCTGAGACTACCTACAACAGCGTAGTCTCGGGCAGGTACGGCTATGACGGCGATGGCCGACGGGTGAAGCGCGTCGTCAACGGCACCGAAACGTGGCAAGTCTACGGTATTGGCGGACAGTTACTGGCTGAGTATGCCGCGAATGCCTCTCCCACGACTGCACAGAAAGAGTATGGGTATCGGAATGGGCAATTGCTGGTGACGGCCACCATCACGAGTGGATGGGGCGCGGTGCCGGTGCTGCACGATAATCCTCTGGTTGTGGGTGAGACGACCGTCCAAGCCAGACACATTACCGAACTGCGAGCGGCCATCGATGCGTTGCGCACGCACCTCAATATGGCGCCGTACTCCTGGCAGTATTCAGTGACAACGAGCGATTGGATTACTGCAAACCCGATACTGGAGATGCGGACGGCGTTGGATCAGGCGCTGGGCGGACCATCCGGTGGCTATGCGCCTGGCCTGGCTCAAGGGCAGCCGATTAAGGCGATTCATATTCAGGAGCTCAGAGACCGATTGCTAGCGACATGGGTCACTGGAGGCGGAGTAGATCTTCGCTGGTTGGTTTCGGATCAACTAGGAACGCCGCGCATGGTTTTCGATCAGAGCGGTTCACTAGCGACTATGAGCCGGCATGATTATCTGCCGTTCGGTGAGGAACTCTTCGCCGGCACTGGTGGGAGAATAAGCGCACAGGGCTATAGTACAAGTGATGGAGTGCGACAGCACTTCACAGGTTACGAGGAAGATGCAGAAACCGGATTGAACTTTGCCGAGGCGAGGTATCAGTCGCCGGTGCAGGGAAGATTTACGAGTGTAGATCCCTTGATGCGCTCCGCCAGCATTCATGATCCGCAGTCTTTCAATCGTTACACTTACGTCGATAATAACCCGACTAATGAAACCGACCCAAACGGACAATGCCCGGAAGGTAAGAAGTGCTACTACATGCCGGACGCAAACGGGAAAAATATCGAGTACTACGATAACGACCAAGGCACCCCAGTAATCGTTACAGGATCAAAGAAACCAGAAGCAACGCCTGTCCTTGTTGGGGGAGTGGTCACGCTCCCGCCCCAACTTATCTATCAATTTGAATACAAGTTGAGCTTTCCTCGAACGACACCCGCGCCAGCAGCAGGAGGTTCAGGATTGAGATTCCTCGGCGGAGTGGCCGGTGCCGGAGCTTTTATATTACTTAATCCGACGACGCTTGGAGGTGGAGACACCTGCGCTGGTGGGTGTTGTACTTGTCAGACGACCACCTCGGCTCAACCGGATACGTCTGCCAATCCGAATCCGGAAGATAATAAGCCCGATACTGGAGATAGAACGGATGACCAGGATATTCGACTGTACAGGTTTGGCTGGCGCGCGGAGACCGCCGAGGAATTAGGTGCTCAGGCAGCTGCAGCCCAGGCTAACCCCGGCGTCGGCGTTCATGGTGTTTCCGTAAATACGAAAACTAAGCAGCCGAATCCCTACGCGATGAAATCTGACGTAGAAAAGCTGTTTCAAGTCATAAAGACTGGTAAGGACCCAGGACATTACACCGTCGTTCTTCCAAGACACGTGACACCCGCGACCGCTCGGACGTTTAATCTTCTTTTCAGACGCAGAGTAAGGTAACAAGAATATTGGGGGCGTTTTCTATGCCAACTGATTTCGACAGTGAAGCGACATCAGAAGTTTTCTCCGGATCTCGCAGGATGATCGCGTTTGATTTTTACGATGGGCCCGTTAGCGGTGTCATGAATGACCTCGATACCAATCGAGCGTGGAGGTTCACGATGATCGATTGGGACGATCGTCAGGAAGTGCGAGTATTCGCTATGGCGCCTCTGCCAAAAGACGCATTCCAAAAAATTGTTGATGCCCTTTCACAGTATGAACCTCCAAAGTCGCCGTTTTGGTTTCCTCTGTTTAATTATTCTGACCTTGAAATCAAGCACGCTGTCGAGAGAAAGATCGATGAAGCGATAGCGAGCGCAGCCGGAGTTACTCATATCATTGTGACGTCACGATGGGGAGACACCATTCTAGCGGAGAGGTCCGTAGAAAAGGACAATTTGCCTTCGATCCAGGCTTGTGATTCCACAACGGGATTCGATTCCACTGGCGGATGGCTGGAACTCTTTGGGTTCGAACGTTCGCCAAGGGAGTGAAAACTTTCTCTTCTGCTTCTTCTACATTAGAGCCCAAGCCTTGGGGTCAGGAAACAGCAGCTCAGCCTAAAGTACAGCCAACCTCTTTACCTCTGCGCATTCCGGCTCGCGCGCCTGACTTCTTTTTTAAACATCCGCTGAGTGAGAATCGCAGAATCGGAGGCCTGACCCCAGATTTTACTACGACATCGGCGGACGATTAGCTGATAAGGACTGTACCAACCCTGCCGTTAGTGGCAATCTTGGTGGACTGGTCACCGTGCGCAATTCAACTATTGATATGGGTCAGCCTTGCGGCCTTCAACATAGCGGGGTAGATCTGGATGGGAGAAATAGGGTCAAGTTTGGGAACTAACGACTTATCATCAATGCTAGTGCGAAAGGTCTCACGACGAAGCTCACGAGTTAATCTTGATTCTTGATATTGCCGTAACGCAGTATGGCCTATTGTTTATCTCCACCCGCCATGTGGCAAGAATAGCGGGAGCAAGGGGGCAACGGTGGGCGGAGGAAAACTAGTGGACTGTAGCACCGAAATTGCTAGTGAGCAGTCTCAATTATGTCAACGAAGTATTGCGCGACGGTGCGAGATTCGCTACTAGCAAATTATCTGTTACAGAACACTAGAACCTAAAACCAGTCTTCTTCCGGAAACGGCACGAATTTGTCGGGCCCACCGAAGAAACAGTATTCGCAGAGCGGCTCCCGATGCCGGTTTAGGTCCTCCCACGCGAACGGGAGCGTGTCGAAGTACTTAGGGGTGTACTTCGAACGGCGAAGCTCTCTACAGCGGGCTGATATTGCCGTGCGATGTATGCGAGATCTCCGGACTTTAGACCACCATGTCTTCTTCGTTCCCGCGTTCATGAAATGCACGATGTGCGGGCCCCAATAGACGAACTTGTGATGGCGGTTGAATCGATCAGTGATGGGGATCGTTTGCTGGCCCGACCAGATCTCACCCACTTGGCTGCCAAGCGTCATTGTGGCCGAACAGCGCACGATGAACGCGTCCACCAAGTACAGTTCTGGACTGTGATGCGGAATCCAGACGCCATTTCCGCCGAGGTCGAAGTAGAATTCCACCCCGGTCACGACGACCTGATTCGTGTCGGCGCGTCGTACCTCCCAATTGAGCATCAGATTGTTGGGGGCGAGCCTTTCAAAATCGTCTCGAAGCTTGAGCCTCACAAAAAACGGTTCACGGTTCGAGGCGGGCCAGGATTGAGGCGAAATGACGCCTGTTGGTTGATCCAGCGCCCATGACCAGATACTCATCGCCATGTCGATGCTCTCGGGAGTGACCGAGACGTACCGGATTTGCCCGTCCCAGTCGGGCTTTGCGAGTCCGGGTAACGGTTCCGACCATGGCGCTGGAAAGCGCACACCGTCCACGCTGCCTTGCAGCAATTGTTGAGCGCTTGAAGCAGAATTTTGCGCTGGCCCAACGATACTATTCTGAAACTTTTGAAAATCTTCGAGGGACAAGACATTCCTCACAAAGGCGAATGCTTGTGCCAATACCAAAACCGGACCGACTGCCACACATAATACCTGGAACACGAACAGGGCCACTTCGACCCATAATGGTAAATTAATTTCGACTTGCGCCACGTAGATGTGCCATGTGTCGGGACGAATGAAGTTCGTCGGCCCGTCATACGTCCGCAGATATGGCTGCACAAGGAATCGACCATCTACATTAATGTCGGGAACCCCACTTATCCAAACTGTGGCTGTAAAATTGACGGCCAAGGCGTCTTCGTTGCCACGAAGGTCCTTGTCGAACCTCGCATACCCGGCACTGAGGGAATTGATACGCAGTTGCTTGGTAACGAAAGTCCCGGAGATTTGAGCGGAAATCATACCGATCATCTTTGCGATCAGATCCATGTTGATCGCAGAAGCAATGCTGCCCCCAGAGGGTTCTGATTGTCCAACTAGAACAAAGCCGTGTTCCTTTTCAAAGATGATTGGGTCTACATAGATTGTTCCTGAGCCTCCCACCCTTGTCAGGTCTACTAATTGGTTCGGATCACCCTGCGTAAAACCAGCGAAATCTATAGCCAGGGTGATCGCCTGTTCCAGAGGTTTGGCCACGATACGGCTTGCCGTGAGATCGACTCGGAACCATTCGAACTCGGAGATCATAGCTCCAGGCGGCGAAGGTTGAGCAATAGAATAAGTTGCCTTTAACATCGGCGGCGAAATCGTGAGTGGCGGTATGCTTTGAACGAAGCCGGTTATCGCCCCTGCCAATGCTTGCGACTGTAGCGCCGCCAAAATCGGCCCGGGAATCTGCGGACCTTGTAGAACCTGCACCGCAAATGGCTGGAAAACGACCTGTGTCGTGTTGATACCCAGGACGACTTGGTTGTTCCGAATGCTCGTGATCAGGCCAGCGTCCACGGTGCCGTCGAGCTGTACGGCCCAGGTCCGCATCGGCTGGCCGGAGAACTGAGCGCGCAGCGTGCTTCGAAACGAAAAGTGAACTCTGACCAGATTCAACGGGTTGGCGTGAAGTTCAATTCTGGGCGCTAGCATTTCCACGATCCCGCCGAAGGTGATCGCAGTAACGCCGACATTAATCGTCTGCGGCAACGGAAAGAAAAACGGCCCAAGCAGTTCTCTTACATACGTCGCCGCAACATGATTAATGACCTCTTCGGTAATCGTCGCAACTGTCCCGAAGCCAGCATGTCGAGCCATATTTGCTTTTAGATCAAGAAAGGAAGTGCATGGTTAAGTCAGAGCTTTTGCGAGGCTCTCGCCTCCGCGTGCTTCTCGACAGGTTCCGGACTTCGAATTTGGCGTTACGTTTACGCTTTCGATAGAACGAACTGACTGGCGAGCTGCCTCTTTCTAGACACGAGTTCTTTCGAGACCCGCTCACCATGCGCTTGAATCTTATGCAATTCAGCGCCATTCTGTCAAAGCACTCATTATGCTCGTTTTTGTTGATTGCGACTTTCAGCCTTTCCTGCTCCACCGTGAGTAGACAAAATAGGCGCAGGCCGGCCCAACTAAGTCCAGACCACAGCGTGTGGTGTAAATTCGCTCTCGGGGGTCTTATATCTCCAAGAGAGCAGTGAGTACAAGACTCAATCAACCTTAGAAACGTCGCGAAAGTCACTCGCGATATTGTGTCCTCGATCCCGTGGCTTTCTGATGCTAGGTTCGAGAGACGCTGGCAGAAGGTAACGTCCTCAACATGAAGTGTCGTTTTATGACGCGTTATTCTTATCTCTCAACCGAAGCTGAAAGCTAATTGCGTTTGCTCGCTTTGCCTAAAGTGAGTCCATGAAACTGCGGCTTCTTGTGTCAACGTAAAGGCTGGTTCTTTTTCCGTTGCGGCTTCCAGTTCTGCTGTATAAACTTGTCGGTCAATTTCATCAGCCCTTTGATCCTCTGGATTCACTTTGTCAACGGCAACGATCCATTGGTCGAGGTCAACGATTTCCGTCGCTCTGATTTCCGCTTGTGGCGGTATCTCGACCATATTTGATTCGTCGTCGTTTACCATGTGTTCGGTTGGCATTGCCGGATAGCGGTCTAGCAACGTAGTTAAAATGTCGATTCCGTTTATCTGATCGCTCGGAACAAAGAAGGGTTGCTTCCGATTGATTTGCTCATTGATAAGGCCAAGCTCGCGAAGCTCGGCAAACTTGTACGGATCAGCGCCGCTCAACTCAGTGACCGGCTCTTTGTGAATCAATCCTCTGCGCAGTTTGAGATTTGAAACTAGCGCGACTTCTTCGCCTTCATCAAGCACCGCGTGGAAGATTTCGTCCGGTTCTCGTAGATCGCGCGAATCTCCAAGCGAGCGCAGCACTGCTCCGACTCTATCGCGTGGGATCTGAATACCTACAATCCGCTGACCGTCCTCGGTCGTCACTCTCACTACTCGCAGCCGTGTGTCCTCTTGCGTTTTGAATCTTTGCCACAGGGGGATAATCGCCCCGCCTATGATGTGAGTCTCGACCGTTTCAATCGCTGGCACGGTCGCGTGTTTCTGTGTCCACCAGTCGCGGGCCCGCTCTGGCGCGACGGCTTTGTATTTCTCATTTAGCTCGTGGTCGTGAACGTAGTTGGCGTGTGGCGCTTCCGGTTTCCAAATGGCAAAGGTGCGGTAGCTGTTTCCGGTTGCCGGATCAGTATGCCGTCCTGATTCGATTGCCAGGACAAAGTGACCGTTCTTCTTGTGTCGCATGAAAGCGCCGCCTTTGCGCTGAGGTACTTCGTCGGCATCCTCAAAACTCACGGCCTTCAATGGCAAGTCAATCTCTAGGGTGGCAGCAATAACAAAAGCAAGAATGATCAATAAAGATTGTCGGCGGATCGTACGAACGTCAGCCGGGTCGCGGTAGGAGATCACCGGCGGAAGCTGATTATTAACGCCACGAATTTCACTCGCAGCATCAGGTTCGCTTGATAACAAAGACAGCGGCAACTCCATAGCATCCGTACTCATCTGAGATCTCCTTCTTCGTTCATTTCGTCCTGGGGCGCGTCCTTACAATCGGCATGCCGCGAAACAAATTAAGCGCGGACTAGCTTTAACACTCACGGTCCGTTGTAAAAACCAAACAGCGTATGTAAATGGCGACAGATGTTCGTTATTGAGGGAGTCCTTTGAAATACTTGTGCTGTGAGTCGCATAAGATTATAAGGAGCGTAGAGTTCAGAGCGGAGCTTTGCACGATCTTTGAGGACCAACTCACTTGTGGATGGAAAATCTTGGAGAGCCGCAAATTGGGTCCCGGATGGAAGGCCATTACTTACTCACTCTTACAACAAACTTAAGGTATTCCCATGAGCCGAACCTGGCTGAAGAACTCTCTAGTATCCAGCGTCAAGTTGGCTTTGATTAACGGCGTACGGAGATCACGAGACATCCGGGCTGGGGTTATTTTGAGGTCGGCACTCGCTGTGCTGCTCCTAGCTCTGGTCGTTCAAGGCCAAGCACGATGGTGTGCAGAGGACCACGTTGCCGGCCTAGAAAGTGAAGCCAGCCGAGCTAGGGTGTTACTGGGTAATGCGACGACAGCCAATCCTGACAAGATGACGGTCTATGTCACTTCAGCGGACATCAAGAATGAACGTGGCCTTAGTCAGCGAGTGATTTACGTGCACTCAAACTATCGAATACCGGGTATGCCACATGAGAGTAAGTTTGTCACAACCAGCTCGGCGATGGACGTTACCATTCCCAACTTGCTTTACCAGGTGGCAAGGGACTTTACTGTCGATATTTCTAACGTCAGGTTTGTTGTCGAACAAGGGTTTTTCAGTGATCCTGAGTTTGGTCAACTCGATTTCGGCGCTGGAGATAGAGTCCGCGTAGTTGGTCCAGATAATCAAGTTCGACCATCGATATTAATAAGTACTGGCGAGAGTGCTGGCGAGCGACTGGTTTCTTGGAGCCAATATATCCATACTTGGGTTACTGAGCCAAGCGCAATTGAAGCACTAAATCGAGTTTCAAATCAGCCATTTGACACAGCCCGAGTTCGATTTCTTAACTTTGTTCTCCATTCCAAAACGTTAGAGAGAATCCAGTCTTCAATTCCGGAAAGCAATCGTCTCGTGTTCGACCTTGATGCCTTAGCTGGGCAGGATCGTACCAACTCGCTCAAACAGCTTGAGCACCAACTTGCGTCAAACCCGAACACTATCCTATTTGCGTTAGGGCATATCGAGATTGAAACCGGAGAATTTGTGGTGGAAGACGCCGCAGGCAAGGAAGCTCTGCGTTTGGGCGTTCGAGAACTGGAAATGATGGGGGAGCGGTACGGCATTACGATTTTCGCTCTTGGTTGCAAGAGTGTCCACAGCACTCGTAGGGGAACAACCGGAACGATTGACTCGATCGAGGCCATCGAACGCTTGAATACCGCGATTGAACATTCTACGACGTTTGGTGATTTCTTTCTGAACCTCTCATCTGCACAAATCAGAATCGTAATAGATCGAGCAACAGTGGATGGCCTGAAGATTAATCTGAACGCGTCCATCTATCGGAAACGAGAGTCTTATCGGAAAGGCGCATCAAATGGCGGAGGCGGAGGAGGTAACGACAATGGAAGCGGCAAGAGCGGTTCACGTGACGGGAGGCCACCACGCGGAGCGTCCTCATCTCCAGACTCTGTTCTGTACGTCTCCTTCAATCCGACGAACCCGGATCTAAGGCCTCAATTACTCAACGCTCTGGCGCCCTCGCCATCACCCTCATCGCCGAGCACAAACAAGGCGGATACAACCGTGTCGGACCGAAGTTTTACCTGGTTAATGCTCGCTGCGATCTTGATTGCCGTTATCGGCGCTGTAATAGTTGTTAGGAGGTTACGAACGAGCAATGAAAAGGAGAAAGGAAAACAAGCGCATGTCACATCATTGAATTTGAACAGCCGCGATGCCTCGGCGAATAGCTCTGGGCCAACAGATTCGAACAAGAAGGCCGACTCAGAACGCATTACGAACGATAAGATAATTGTCATTTGTTCGCACTGTGCGGCTGGGAACATGGTTTTCAAGAATCGTTTATCGGCTGCCAGATGCGGAAAGTGTAAGCAAATGTTAAAAGGCGACGTTTAATTTGCAGGATCAAGAAAATGACTACACCGCTCAAGAAGCCAGTAACCCCTGTTGAGGAACTCGTAACACTGCTGGAATCCTACGCTCCCGAAGAGCTCACGGAATTGCGGGAGCTCTACCCAAGCGAAGAATACCGTTTGAGGTCGACAAAGATTCTCGGCGATGGAGATATTCCCCTTGCGTTGGCGGTTGATACCTGCATCCGGGGAATGAGAGCCGCCCTCGATCTGTGCAGCAAGGAGATGAAGCCGCTCGCAACTAAATTGGTTCGGGCAAAGCGGCTTCAGAATATTGGCAAAATCATAAGTGCCATAGGAAGCGCCTCACTATTTGGGCTATTGGCTACTAGATATGAGTCCGCTAAGTATGCTGCATCTGCGTTAGCTTTTGTGGGTACATTGCTTCCCGAAATCGGGGGAGTGCTTTCTGCGACTATCCATCCCGAAGAGAAGAATCTCTTTGACTATCACCGCCGGTTGGCCGATCTGGAATCGGAAGCATTAGAAATAAGGGACGAACTCATACTCTGCAAGCGAGCGGGGTATGTTGAGAAGACTATTTCTGGGGATACGCGTGAGCTAATTCGAAAGGGGAATAGCATCTCATATAAGCTGATAAATCTTGTTCGAAAGCAGTCGGTTCTTAGAGGATGAGTCGATTCGAACAAACAGATTTTATGCGCTTTCAAGTAGTTGGACGGCGACCACACCATTGAGCCCGTTGTAAGAACATTGAATGAGCCGAGCACTTGGATCGCTGGACTCAAATCGTTGGCTACGTTTGGACCGTAAGTGCGGAAAAACTGAAACCTCGTCTCATTGATTATGTTCTTTCCGAGTACCGCCGTCTCCGTAACCTGTAGCGTGTGGTTTGTGTTCTCGGGATGTGTACCGCGAGACACAAGATTGAATCCACCGATGCCTGCGCCTTGAATATCAGCGCGAGTAAAACCATAGCGAACGGTCAAAGTGTTCTTGGAGTTGAGTTGATAGTCGACGCGCGGGTTGATTCCGAAACGGCGCTGTCTCGTCCTAAACACATCCGCGAAAGGATTGATAATAGCGAGTGTGTGCGGATCGAGAGTGATTGCGTTGATGATCGAGCCGTTGTCGACTTCATCGCGCCGAACATCAAGAAAGAACGAGGCGCGTTTGCTCAGAGCGCCGCTTACGCTGCCGCCGTATTCCTTTAACAGGAACGTTGCTTTCTTGAGTGCGTAAGGGTTGCGTGTGTTCCAGAATTGATTCGCGAATTGAAATAGATCGAAGCCCTTGAACTTATCTGTGCCGGGCTTGGTGAAGATTTCGATTCGGCCAAACCCGAGCTTGTCATATTCAGGCGCGAACGGATTTTGATTGATGCGGATTTCGCGGATTGATTCCTTTGACGGCAATTGCCCTCCGCTGAATCCATCGATGAAGATTTGACCGCCGCTCGGTCCCGCCGATGGTCCAGCGAGTGCGGCCAGCGCCGCTTGGAGATCTTCGGGGCTGTCTGGCAGCGAATCCAGATCTAACGCTCGGTGCCCCATTCTCCTCGACTATTACTTTCTCGGGGGCAAGTATTACTTTCAATTGCAAGTCGAGCGTTTGCGATCCGCCCTTCAAACTGATCTTCGTTGGCTCGACAAGTTCGAGGTTCGGGGCTGAGGCCTGCACTTCGTAATCTCCGGCTGGCAATCCAGCGAACGAATACGATCCGCCCTTATCAGTGTTTGTAGTTTTGAGCAATCCTGATGGGCCGCTGACTGTGACCTTTGCACCAGGAACACCGCCGCCGTTTTGATCGGTGACCTGACCGCGCAGTGATCCAGTTTGCGCAAATGCGGAAGATGACACAAACAGAATAAGCAAGAGCCAGTAAATGTGCTTCATAGCGATCGTCCGCAACGCATCGATCAGACTGCGGCCTATTGTAGGAAGTCTCGCCACTAAAAGACGAGCGCTTACTCCTCCGGGTTACGAATGCCAACTCAGCTCTTTACCACATTCACTTTATCGAGAGCGGCGCGCAGTCCACGAGCAAGCTTCTGGGCGTCATCGTTGGCCCAGAAGTGCATAAAGAAGAGGTGCGGCGTCTCTACCAGCATGTGGCTGTGCAAGGCCATCACTTCGATGCCGTTGTCTCGCAGCGCCTTGATCACTGGGTTGACTTCACTCGCGAGCAGCACAAAGTCGCCGGTGATGGCCGCTTTGCCTCCGCCTGTCGGCTGGAAGTTAATGGCCTGCGCAATTCCCATCGCAGGTGGAATCTCCATGTCGTTGTCCATGATCTTGTCGGCGCGTGAAACGGAGAATTGATAGACCCCGCCGTTTACTTTTCCACTCTGGCCCATGATCTGATCGATTTGCTTCGTATCAATTCCGAGGTCCTGAGCCGGAGCAGCGGCTGCGGGCGCAGCAAACGGAGTCTTACTCAGGGCGAGCGCATCATGGATGGCCTTGGCGATCTTCACACCATCGCCCATCGCATGAATGTGCATGTACATCACGCGCGGAGATTCATGCAACACGTGGTTGTGCAAAGCCGTCGGATCGACTCCGCCCTCTTCAAGTTTAGTCATGATTGGCGTCACTTCGTCTTCCGTAAGCACCAGATCGCCCATCACCAACGTCATATCGCCAGTCTTCTTGAAAGCGACCCAGGAACCAAGAGCGAGCGCGGGCTTGAGTTCCACGCCACCAACAGTAACCTTTAGATCGCTG
>WNFR01018210.1_pt1 | contig 12413 bp, 17 predicted proteins | sample 5400221 | NCBI WGS metagenome assembly WNFR01 (sample SAMN13153357, study PRJNA577476) | soil metagenome | isolation source: 40 cm soil under Madrone tree | place: USA:California | collected 2016-06-14 | reverse complement strand
TGGAGGCGGGGGGAGTCGAACCCCCGTCCGAAAAGCGCTACGACACGAAGCCTACATGCTTAGCTCAATTCCGTTTGGTTCGCCCGCCACGCTCAGAATGAGCAAGAAACGCAGCCGGCTAGTCCGATGAATCTCGCCCGAGCCCTACGGACCGAAAGGCTCAAGCCAGCTCACTGTGTGACGCCTCTGACCGGGCCCATGAGCAAAGCCCGGGGAAGCGGCAACTTAATTAATTAAGCTGCAAGTGCCAAGTTGTTGTTGGCATTTCTAGTTTCCACCAGGTTACGGGCAGGTGGGTCCCGGCATGCCTTCGGGCCGCGACAGCTTCCGTCGAAACCGTGTCGCCCCCTCCGTGCAATTTTATTTTAGCACTTCGGATGAGCGTTTGGGATGGTCGTGTACCGCGCTCAGGTTTAAGCTCTCGGTAGGTTCCTCCTTGCCGGGCGAGTTGGGGTACCCCGGTGTTTTCTGTAAGTGTTGCATGTAAAGGGCTTAGCCAGGACGTAAGTCTTTGGTTTGCAACACTTGCGGGGAGGCCCATAAGCGTTGCAGGTAGAGCGAGGACTTAAGGGAATGGGGAGGTCGAATGGAGAACGAGAACTCTAACGCCCCGGGAAGACCGAGGGCGTCGTCCCAACAGGATCCACGAGAGGTTCGGGGCAAGCAGGATAAACGCCGCGAATAGAGGTTTCGCAGAGGGTGCCGGATCAGAAAAAGCGGGCGATCGGCGCTGGGGCTTGGCGTACACGGGAGAGAATAGCACGCCGGTATCAAGTTGTTAAGTGGAAAGCATTGTATGGTAGAAATTGAAGGTTGAATGGTAGCGGGGACGGGTTGAATGGCTAGAGCGGGGAGGTTGTGGGCAAGGAAAACTAAGGTCAACGGCCCCAAGCGAGAAACCGACACCCAGGCGCACCTGACTAATCGGGAGTACGTTATTCCTCTTTGTATTTTCTAAGTTCCTTTTTCCACTTCAGCCGCTCTTTCAGGATCATCCCCAACGTCACTGCTCCGAGGGATAGAACGGCAGCACCGGCAATGGTTTGCGCTTGGATAGGGTCTCTTCCCGGAGTGCCACTGTAGAGGAGCGTGGCACCGAACAGGATACAAACGACTGCGAGGATGAGACCAGTTACGCCGTGCGGCATAGATTTGCTTTCCAGTTCAGGGCGGGCTGATGGAGTCAATTCCGCTTGACTCGAAAGAGGCCGATAAGTTCATCATGAGGATCGAGGATTCGCAAAACCGGCGGGCTATAAGGCTTCTTCATTTCCGCGCCGCATCCACATCTGGGGTTTGCACTGGCTTTGAGCGACGCTTTGGTTACAAGGATTTCAGAAGCACAATCACGGTTTTGGCAGTGGTAGACTTGGCCTTCGGTCATGGGACATAACCTCTGGATGGACGAGGTTGAGTGTAGCAGCGGCAGCAGTTGACTGACAAGTGGTTAAACCGTCTTAGACGTAGCTTCCTCAATACGTAGTTTCCCGTACGTAATTCCACGGACGAAAATGCAACGTTGATTCGGCGAATGGGGCGGGTTGAGCGGTTGGCCCAGAGAGATTGGGTAGGAAAGCAAAGTCAAGGACTCCAGGTATGAAACCGTACCTGGGGCACCGATGCACCCGGCCAAGAAGGACAGAGAGATTCATCGCTACCAAATTCGTAGCGATGGTGAGGAGGTCCTCTCTGCGCAGGCCGACGCTTTCGTAGGAACGAAAGCGGAAGAAAAAATCGGCCTGCTTCGTTCGGTCCCGTAGACCCAATCGGGATGCAAAAAACGCAAATGACGGTGGGTGTGCGGGCGCACAGCCCGTGATCAGGGCTTGGGTGGTTCCTTTGCCGAGGGCTCGGCGGGGGCTGAGGTCTTGGTGTAGATGATCTTCTTGGTGCCGCCGTCGCAAGTGCCGACGATTTTACCTTCCGCGTCCTTGTCCTTCGCGACGATTTCCAGGGTGTAGCCCTTCACGCCTTTTGCGTCGAGCTTCTTGGTGATTTCGTCCTTCAGCTCTTCACAAGGCTTTGCCGCCTGCGCTGGCGCTTGCGTTTGTGTTTGCGCTGGGGCTTGTGCGTGGGCGGACGCGGAAGCAAAGAGTAGGACGCCAGTTGCAGCTAAAAGTTTCATGATGTGACCTCCGTGGCTGGATGCCGGATCACCACGGAGCATACCACCGGTTGAGCGCGTCCAGCTGCCCAGCGCGCGGCACCTTCACCCTAAAAGATACGGGATGGGTTCGAGTTGCCACGCGCCAACGCCGTCTTCTAACCAGCTCAGCGTCGTACGCTACACTTCGCCAAGCATTTTCTTCGCTTCCTTCAAATCGATCTTCGCTTGGTATCCATGCTTGCCCAGCAGGTACAAGAGTTCGCTGCCTGCGAGCAGGGTAAGAGGTTTGCCATTCGCAAATTCGTATGCGTCGGGTCCGTAGTCGGACGTTGTAACAAGAATTCCCTTGGTTGCGCCTTCGTTGTGAACAGTCCCGAAAAGGTCTCTCACGGCGGCCACGCCAACAGTATTCGTATAGCGTTTTGCTTGTATGACGATCTTTCCGCCGCGAATCGGATCGGGATCAAATGCGATCGCGTCAACGCCGCCATCTCGACTTGCCTGCGTAATCTTAACTTCCCCACCATTCTTGCTGAATTCCTTTTCGAACAGTTCACGAATAAGGTTTTCAAAATCGAGCCAGTCCATTGCTGCTAGGTTCGTTTTGTCATTCAGCGACTCCACAACATTGTGTGAGCCAACGAAGCGCGGATCCTCGCGGTTCAAACTCAAGACAGGCCGAACCGGACTGAAATCGATAAGCTTGCTACCAGAGATTCCTTTCAGTGATCTGAAGCACGCCTTCAGATCAACCTGATTCAGATTCAATGCCATGAATTCTGCTTTGTTCGCTTGGACCGTCATGATGCACGGATGAGTGTTTGCTCCTGTCGCTTTTTCGATGGCCTGGACCCAACCGTTGAATACGATGTTCTTGATGACATCGATGTCATCGCTCCGGAAAAGTTCGTACAGCGTTCGCAGGCAGATCTGATAGAGCACCTCGTCGTAAAGACGTTTGAATTCCGTCTCCGAGATCGGTACATCCTGAAACTATTGACGGTTGGAGACGTACTTGACCTGTTTTTTGTTGGGTATCGCTTTCTGCGGGGGCAACTCGAAATCGATCACCAACATTCCGTTCGCCGGATCGAATGACACAACCTGGTCCCGTGGGAAGGAGTCAGGGTATTCGGATTTGGATAGAACTTCGGTCCAATACCTAATCAACGCCGCCGGGACCCGGTCGAAGTAGGACTTCTTAAATTCATCGATTCCTGAATTGAAAAGTTTCTGGGTCTCGCCAAATATTCGCCTTTCAAGTACCCACGCGGCTTTCGCTTTCTCGTGCTTGGCTGAGGCATTTTGATTACTTTGCTTGATCTCGTTAACCTTTTTCTCCCAGATAGAATGCGCGAGGACAAATCTCTCCTGAGCATCTCTTTTCCTACGTGTCTCCTCGACCTCCATTCTTGCAAGTTTTCCCGCACGTACTCCGGGCAAAAAACCAATCAAAGAAATTGACGGTAACAGGGACAGGTAACGGTGTGAACTGGGGCTCAGTTATCAAGGGCTCGGCGGGGTAATCTTCGAGCACAGAGGGAGTTGGTTCAACCTTTTCGAATCTGGATGTGTCCTTCAAACTGTCCCAGTTAAAAGAGTGCGCCTGGCCCAGAGTACGACTGAGCAGCCCTCGAAGCCCATCTAACGTCGCCTCGGCTTCCTTGGTCAGCGCGACTGCGTGTTCTTTGGCGCGTTTGTCGATGTCTGACTGCTTATCCGCCCAGCCTCTCTTCTTAAGGCGTTCCTGCCGCGTAGCCTCTGCATCCAAGAGTCGCTTCCATCGCAAGTTCCAAGCCTCAATCTGGAGACGAGCCTTCGTCTCAGCTTCTTCTTTGCTCGCGCCTCGAACGTTTCGATAGGCGTGCAACCCTTCGTGCTTGATCTTAATTTCCCACATTGAAGTCCGTTGATCCGTGACTCTCACGGACTGTGCTGATCCTTGAAAACGAAGATAGCAACCTTAATTAACCAATAAGCGCTAAATCCTGCGCCGATGAGGACTAAGAGTTGAACGGCCGCATATGCCCACTTGGGAAATTTCCGTACTACCATCCACGGCATTTGAGAAGCATGGCCAGCTTCGGAACGGATGTATAGAAGCTCCGGTTGACGCACATAGCTTAGAAGTTGGAGCGTAACGTACTCTCTGTGCGCCAGCGATTCTATCCGTATGATGTGCTCACCTGATGGTGTCGTGGTTTCGGTGTAGTTCAGGGACGGATACAACTGGAAGAAATCAGGTCTATGCGGTGGACGATTTCCACCCAGGTCGCGGCTTTGCGTCCGAAGTTTTGGATAGTGAGCGAATTAGTTTGAATCAAGAAAGTAGCTGGTGTGGCGGGTTGTCCCGGTGTTTGCGGAGTTGCGGAGCGGGTGGTTGCCCTGGTTGGGCGGCGTTGCCTGCTGCGTTGATGGGCATCGTGTAGAGAAAGCTGCTTGGGAGCCAATAACGGATTTTTATTCTTGGCAGTAGAAACTGAGATAGATACCCAACAATGATCGCACCACAACCCGATGCGACGTATCCGGCCAGGGAATCCATGCCGTTTGCTCCAAAAAGCTCGGCCTGAGCATACAACACAGGAAGAAGGTCCGGAAGGTCTCACTGATGCCGAGTACGATGCTTGCTTGGCCGCGGGAGCAGACTGCTGTGGGATTCAGGGATGGGGCGTGGTGCGGTAGTGGAGGAGGACGACGCCGTCGGGGAAGGCTTTGGTGGAGAGTAGCTTGAGGCGGAGGGAGCGATGGCGAGGCTGGATAAGGGGGATGCCTTCGCCGATGAGGAAGGGGATGACGTGAATGCGGAATTCGTCGATTTCGCCCGCGTCCAAGAAGGAGGCGATGATTTCGCCGCCGCCCATCATCCAGATATCTTTGCCGGGCTGGGCGCGCAGGCGCTGGGCGAATGGTTTGACCGGCTCGTTGACGAATTCGAAGGCCGGCAGCGGCGCCTCGCGAGGGTGGCGGGAAAAAAAACATAGTTCTTGATTTTTGGGCCGAAGCCGGCGGATTTCATTCCCTTTTCCATTCCCATCTCGAGGCCCTTGGCGTAGGTATTGTATCCCCAAAGAATAGTGTCGACGGACTTGAAGAAAGCGCAATAGCCGTAATTGCCTTTGGGGCGGGGACGGTCGAGCCAGGCGACGTCGCCATCGGGTCGGGCGATGTAGCCGTCGGCGCTGGTGGCGGCGAGGGCGATGATTTTTCTGGGAGTCTTCATGGGGATGCGCCTCGATGAGCTTGGGGAATGATAACGCTATGGGGACGGGGCGTCATGTGCTTGGATTTCTAATCGAGCAGGAGAAGACGTGGGAGCGGGCGGGGCAAGCCCCGCCCCTGTCTGAAGACTCGCCACTAAGACCAAGAGAAAAGCAAGAGAGGGCACGATGTATCGTGCCCCTACAAAATCGTTGCGAAGCGCGTTTGGGCGGGCGTGGCTAGCCCCGCCACTACAACGGAGACAGAGTTCAGGAGCCATCGCGGCGTAGTGAAGGTGGACCACGCCGTCGGGTGGGCACCGGGCGACGAAGCATTTCGCAACAACCGTACCTAGAAGACACTGCCGCAGGGCTTACTTATGGCGCTGCGAAACCCACCACTCGGGGATGATTTTGTTGATGCGCAGCTTTCGCACAAGCGGTCCCCACTGCGGTTGAAATTCAGCGGCTATATTTTGAATTGCAATGCTCGCGAACTGGAAGGCCATTCTTTGTTCGGTATGGGTGAGATCGTTGTATCCCTGCGGCAGATAAACCCTTCCCACAAAACCGCCAGCGGCCGCTCCTGCAAAATTGGAGAAGGCAATCGTGTTTCTCCCGGAGTCGGTCTTATCAATAAGAGTAAACGCAAGCGCGTGCGTAGTTCGCACCAGAGGATTTTTACTGGTGGACCGCACGTACCGCGGATCTTCATGCAAGGCAACGCCTGTCAAAAAGCGCGCTGTTCGCTGGGAAGTGGCCATGGCGATAGAATCTCCATAGAGTCTCCCGAAGGCTACGGCACCGTCCTTCCATTCGCGAGGGTAATGTTTTGTTGGATTCGCCATGCCCATGCCAGCTTTGAACGCCGGGAGGATAAGCGCAGGCGGCCCAAAGGTTTGATGGGCGTAGATTGTAAATTTATCGCCAAAGGACAGAGTGCGAGGACTCTTGACAGGCAGGAACAGTAGGGCGCTGTTTTCCTCTTGCGGATGGGACGCTGAGCTTGGCAGATTGCTTTGGCCTTGAGGTTGCGGCGCGTCAGGAAGGTTGGCTGCCTGTTGGCCCGGTGTTTCCGGGATTTCTTTGCTAGCCGCCGCGGAAGAACAAGGCAACTTCGCATCAGAAGAGTTGCGACAGAGATCAGCATCCTTTTTCGTTTCCTGTGATACGACAACCGGCGAATACGCGGCCGCAAGGCATAGCGCGATTCCAGTCACGCGAATGAAATGCTTAGAGCAATACGTTCTTACGATCATCTTTTCTCCAATTGAAATGTATTGGTGGCCCGAGAGGTAGATGCGATAAAATCGGGACTTGTGAGTGTCATCCGTCCAAAAAACGTGACCGATCGTCCAGCATTTGAACGCCGAATGGACCCGCTGTCTGAAGTCTTTGGATCGATGAGAATTCAGGAAGCGGTGTATACGCGGCTGGAGGCGACAGCTCCGTGGGGTTTTCACTACCCGGGGGATACGGTTCCGCGGATACGCTTCGGGCTAATGGTCCGCGGATCGGGGCTTCTGAAGTTCAAGAACCAGCGGCAAGCCATCTCCCTCTCCGCCGGCGATGTTTTCATCTTCATTCTCAGCGATGAGGCCTTTACATTGGTGGATCATCCGCGTTCCCGTGTCGCCGATTACCGCGAATTAAGAAAATTGGAAGTGGATTGCGTGATTCATTACGGAGGAGGCGGCGCGCCCACAACTTTGGTGAGTGGGTCGTTTTGCATGAGTGCATTCGAGGCTCCGCTCATTTCCACGATTCTGCCTCGCTATCTGCACCTGCGGCTTGAACAAAATCGAAGTCACGCCTTCCAATCCGTGCTGGACCTTTTGGCGGCAGAAACCGCTCAGCCTGGTATAGCTTCATCGCGCTTGATCAGTTGTCTTTATGAATCACTGTTTGTCTACGCCATCCGAGCTTACGCAAGCAGCTCTGGGGCTGCGCCGAAGGGGTGGTTGGCGGCCATGTCTGACGAGCATCTCAGCAAGGCCATAGGGGCAATGCATTCGGGCATTGATAGGAGCTGGTCTGTCGCGTCACTCGCGCGCGAAGCACGCATGTCGAGGTCTGCCTTTGCCTTAAAATTCAGGACCGTTTTGAGCCAGACGCCTCTCGAATACCTTACGCAGTGGCGGATGTACAGAGCAGGAGCCATGATTCGCTCGAACAATATGTCGTTCTCCGAGGTGGCGTCGGCCGTTGGATACGGATCGGAAAGCTCTTTCAGCCGTGTCTTTAGGAGAGAGATGGGAGTAGCTCCCAGGGAATACCGACGCGAGTGCACGTCACCTGCGCACCAAGCCGGAGAGCGGTAAAGTCCGTGCTCAGCGCACGGAGGCTCGAGAAGGCGCTCGTGCTTAGCGAATCGTGACGCGCGCAATCCGAAATTCGAGGAGCAGGCGGGGCTAAAGCCCCGGGCCTACAATAGAGAAAAGTCGTAAGAGCACGGTTCTGAAGACCCGCCACTACACAAACAAAGAGAAAAGAAAGGGCACGATGTATCGTGCCCCTACACAGTGCGTGGCTTTGTCTATTCGGCGGATTGTACACATGTTCGCGACGGTGTGATAAGAGAGGAGGGCGGGCTATCGAATGGCGGGAGGAACGATTATGCGACCGGCGAAAGTCGTTGCGGGCATTCTCGGCGTGCTTGGCGTGTGCGGAATGGGGCTGCGAGTTTCTGCGCAGACGCCAGTTCCCGACCCGGCAAGGGGCAAGCGGATTGTAATTGCGGCGAGTACGGTGCTCGACGGGAAGGGTGGCGTGCTGCGGGATGCGCGCATTGTGGTGGAAGGACCGAAGATTGCCGCGGTGGAGACAAAGACTGAGACAAAAGTTGACAAGGGGGCGGGGCCAGTAGACTACGACCTGCGCGGGTTGACGGTGCTGCCAGGTTGGATTGACGCGCACGCGCATATTACGTGGAACTTCGGCAAAGACGGGAAAAATGCGGGGATGGGAGGGACTTCGCAGGAGGATGCGTATCAATCGGCGTCGAATGCGTGGGTGACGCTGATGGCGGGGTTCACTACGGTGCAAAGCCCGGGCGCGGCAAACGATATTCCGCTGCGCGACGCGATCGCAAAAGGAAAACTGGCTGGGCCGAGGATTCTTACGGCCGTCGAGCCACTATTCGGGCAGGGAGAGAAAACGGGGACGCCGGAGGAGATACGCACGTTTATGCGGAAACAAAAGCAGGCCGGCGCGGACGTGATCAAGATTTTTGCGTCGCAGAGCATCCGCCAGGGCGGAGGGATGACGCTTTCGCAGGAACAATTGAACGCGGCGTGCGATGAAGCGAAGAAGCAGGGATTGCGCACGCTGGTGCACGCTTATAAGGATGCAGTGCGCGCGGCGACTCTTGCGGGATGCACAGAGATTGAGCACGGGACGCTGGCGACGGATGATGACTTGAAATTGATGGCGGAGAAGGGCACGTATCTGGACCCGCAGGCCGGGCTGATCATCGAGAATTATTTGCTGCACAAGGAACAGTATCTTGGTACACCCGGATACACTGAAGAGGGATTCGCGGCGATGGAGAAGATCCTACCGATTAACCATGAGCTGGTGCAGCACGCGGTGAAAACTCCGGGGCTGAAGATCGTTTTTGGGACGGACGCCGTGGCGGGCGCGCATGGGCGCAACGCGGAGGAGTTCATTGACCGCGTGCGCGACGGCGGAGTGGACCCCATGGCAGCGACGGTGTCCGCCAACTCGCTGGGGGCGGAAGCGCTGGGCATGGCGGACCAGATCGGAACGATTGCGCCGGGGTTGCAGGCGGACATTATCGCGCTGGATGGTGATCCCTTGAAGGATATTACGGCCGTGCGACGGGTCGTCTTTGTGATGAAGGGCGGCGTCGTTTACAAGAATGTTTCGCGCGGGGCGATACCCGCTTATGCAGGTGTGCAGCCTTAAGTGCGACGGCGATTTCATACCTGGGGCACGAGGGATTTCTCGACCGCGATGCGACGATTTGGGCTAATGTAGGGTAGCTGGAAGGCTGACCGCAGTATCATGCGATGCTGGAAAGTGAAGTCTTCGACCATCAAAGCGCCTTTAGGAGGTTGCCAATGCAAATGACTACAAGCACTCGACAAACAGGTGGCGTCACCATTGTGGACATCAGCGGACGGATTGTGCTCGGCGAAGAGAGCGCTGCGCTGCGCGACCTGGTTTGCGACCTGTTGGGTAAGGGACAGAAGAAGATTCTATTCAACCTTGGGGACGTTAATTACATCGACAGTGCAGGCCTGGGCCATCTGGTCAGTGCTTTCACGAGCGTGCGGAAGCAGGGTGGAGAACTGAAACTGCTGAAACTGACGAATAAGGTTCAAGACGTGATGCAAATTACAAGGCTGTATACCGTCTTCGATATCATGGACGACGAGGCCGAGGCCGTTAAGTCTTTCGGTCAATCGGCAGCAGCAACCAGGTGACCGTAGAATCTCCAGCCGCGATCTCCGCTCTTTTCACCGAGCGCGCGGGTGTGTGTGGAGCGGGCTAGTAGTCGGATGATCCGCCAAAGAGGCGGAGGACGATACCGGCGGAAGCCCAATAGTTGTTCTGGTGTAAGTTGGTGCCGAAGGCGGTCCGGTAATAGTCGACGTTGAAGACACGGATTTCCCAGTGGCGGGAGGGATGAAGATCCAAGCCGCCGCCGACTTTGTAGGACAAACAGTTCACCGAAGTCGTGTAACCGCCGGTACCTGTGACGGTCGTGTCCGCGCGCGAACCGCCAACTAGGGCTTCCACAAACGGCGTGGCGCCCCAGCGATTTCGCCCGCGATGGAAGTAGCGGGGCCCGAAATGGTTTCCATAGAGGACATTCTTGGTGCCACTGATGGTTACGACGCTGTAGCTGCTGTCCGCGACGACCTGTAACCAGGGCTTGAAATTCCAGCCAACTGATCCCATGCCGCCGTTCAAGTTGGTGCCGGTACCACCGCCGCCGTCCAAGCGCGCAAAGGCGTAGCCGCCAAAGACTTCTATCAAGGGCGTGTGGCGAATGCCGCCCGGGTTACGTTTTTCCCAGGTGGCCCGCGCCTCCTTGGGCCGAATGGCAAGCGCCGCCGGTTGAGCGGGCGCGGGCTGAGGCTGTGCCGCCGCAGGAGGTTCAGGTTGCGAGGCGGCCGGAGTTGCTTCCGGGACATTTGAGGGGGCTGCAGGCACAGTGGCTTCGGAAGCAGGTACCGGGGCTGGTTGGGGTGGTGCCGGCTGAGTGGGCGCCGGTTGAGGTTGCGCAGCCGCGGGAGGATCAGGCTGCACGGGGGACGCAGGCGCTGCCGGAGTCGGCTGTGCGACGGCTGCGGTTGCTTCTGGAACATTGGATGCCGATGCGGACGATGCCATTGTGGGCGATGCGGACTCGGGCATTTGCGCCGGGGCGGGCTGAGCCGGGGCTAGCTGTGCCGACACAGACTGAACTGGTGGAGGCGCCTGCGTTTTAGGCTGCGCGACGGGCGCCGGAGCAGTCTTAACAACGACTTTCTCTGAAGCTGAGACCATTCGCGGGGAAGACGTCTGTTGCACCGCAGCGCCAGAGCGATCGACGGCGATCAGGTTTGAGTAGACATAACCTATTTTGCCGTCGCCGGTCTGAATCCGGGAGAAAACGAAGCCGTAAACCAGAATGGTGAAGCGCTCGCCGCAAGGGAGGGCTGCCACTATTTCCGGACTCCTCCTGGGCTTTCCGAAGACTTGCGCGCCATCGGAATGGCTCGAGCAATCAATAAAGCCGACGTCGTCGGCCCAAGCGCCGGAAGCCACGAGAAAACTCGCACCCAAGAGAATAAGGAATCGATTGCGGAACATCGCCCCCTCCTCGGCCCGGGGACACACCGAGCCACTAAGACCGTTATAGGCTTGGAAACATGTGCCGCAAACTGGCCGGAGGGTCAGGCTGTTCCAAAGCGGCACCGGCCAGAGAAACGAGGAGAGCGGCTGTTCCGGAGCAATCGGGGCGTCATTGGAAACGAAGGAATGGGCGAGGTACGTCGGGCGAGGATGAAGATTCCTTCATAAGAGCATTGGAATGAATGATTTAGAATGGCAGGCAGAGCGGCCGGCGGATGCAAAGTGCTCTAGTCAGAATCGGAGTCTTCTGAGTCTGCGGATTCGATGCCGCCGCGGGCGATGAGTCTGCGAAGAGCCTCCTCGCCCCCAGCGCCACGCTGGGTTCCGGCGATGAAGCCGTCGCGGTCAATAACGACGTAGATCGGGTAGGCGGTGGCCGCGTACATGGCGGCAAGATTGGTGTCCTCCATCATGACAATCTTGCAGTTTCGGGGATGCTGCTCGAGATATTTTTTGACGGTCTTCCTGGACTCGCCGACGTCGATGGCGAGAAGGATCAGCCCTTTATCGGCGAGTTCATGACCAATTTTGTCGACGAAGGCAGCTTCGTCGGCGCAGAAACCGCACCAGGTGGTCCAAAATTCGAGGAGGACGACTTTGCCTTTGATGGAGTCATTGGTGAATTTTTCGCCAGTGGTGGTGATGGCGTTAAAGCGGGGCGCGGGTTCTTTGTCCTTGGGACCGGCAAGCGCGCAAAGAGCGGTGAGGATCAATACGCAAGGAATCGCACCGCGTAAGAAAATGATTCTCGGCGCCATGGGGAGATGTAAACAGACGGCGACACTACCTGTCAATTACTTTGTCGGTATGCTCCCGGGATGAAGAGGCGGCGAGGAAAAATCAGACGCCCAGAAGCTCAAAACCGGTCCCAAAAGGCTTCCTGGGCTGAAGTTAGTCACGAACAAGCAAGACGCTCGGGGGTGAGCCGAAGCCCACCCCTGAAGCGATGATCGAGCGTCAGTAATGAAGCGGCGCGCGTTGCGGGCGGAATATCGCCGACGCGAGCGCGCGAAACAGCTAGGGCAGCGGCGGCGTGCAGGCGAAGTTTTGCGAAACGTTCGCGGTGGTCAGCACGTTGGTGTCGGGATAACTGTAAGCACCGCTGATGGCCGACGAAGGCGTAACGCCCGCGAACCATTGGAGAAGCGCTTCGTTCTGGGGATGCCATGTGGCACCGTGAAGCACGACCGGGAACACGCCGTTGGGAAGCCCTTCAATCACATCGCCGACCTCCAGGTTGT
>WNFR01006761.1_pt1 | contig 12413 bp, 10 predicted proteins | sample 5400221 | NCBI WGS metagenome assembly WNFR01 (sample SAMN13153357, study PRJNA577476) | soil metagenome | isolation source: 40 cm soil under Madrone tree | place: USA:California | collected 2016-06-14 | reverse complement strand
TGCATTTCGCATCGAGCCCGCGATTTTCGGCGACAGCGGTCTAGTGCGAAGCCGTGGACAATTTTCTATCTGGATCACCGACGATGACCGTCATCTTCCAGTTAAAGCCCAGTTGAAAGTCGATCTCGGTACCTTCGACTTCAAACTTAAACGGCTCAGTTTCCCCGAGACCAGGCAGGCGCGTTAGAGATCCTGCTGGGGTTGTGTATTCCGTTGCTATTCTTTCCACCGATTTGAATTCTCCTAGACCACTTATTATTGGCCACCGTGGCGCTTCTGCGGTCGCTCCTGAGAACACACTTGCTGCCTTTGCGCGCGCTTTGGACGAGGGCGCCGATGGAGTTGAACTTGATGTGCGGCTGGCGCGAGATGGTGTTCCGGTAGTAATTCACGATGCGACGCTGCGACGAACGGGACTGCGGGAAGGAATCGTAGCCGAGATGACTTCACCCGAATTGGGGCAGATCGACGTTGGCAGGTGGTTCAATCGCGCGAATCCGCAACTCACTCATAAAGACTATGCTCGGCAGTTTGTTCCCACTCTGGATCAGGTCTTTCGTTTCTTCAATGAAGACGCGAACCGCGAAGCTATCATCTATGTGGAGCTGAAGACCGACGAGGCCGAGCAATCGTCTAATGAACTTGCCCATTCGGTAGGTCAGTGCATCAACGAATTTGAATTTCGCTCTCGATGCATCAACGAATTTGAATTTCGCTCTCGAGTTGTGGTCGTCAGTTTCAATCTGAACGCGCTGGCCGTTAGTAAACAAATTGACGGCACGATTTGCACGGGCGCGCTGTTTGAGCCGAGGCGCATCCACAGGAAACTCATGAGCACGCGCCGAATGATCGCAACCACGATCGAAATCGGAGCGGACGAGATTCTCTTTCACCGCTTGATGGCAACCTCCAAGGCTTTGCACTGTGCCCTTGAAAATCAGCTACGTCCGGTCGTCTGGACTGTTAACGATGCGAGGTGGATGCGCCGGGCAAACGTGCCTGGGCTCCACGCGGTCATCACTAACAATCCTGCCGAAATCGCCGCAGCCCGCGGACTGGAATTATGACGAGGCAGTTTGCGCCTGGAATGAGCAGAACCTTCGATTAACTGAGAAATCCGAAACTGATTATAGCCGACTAAGTCGGAACTCTGATTTCGCGGCTTGACGTGCGAATCACTGTCGTCTCATGTATCATCCTCGGTCTTATTATTCTCGTTTTAGTTCCCGGAGGTAGAGTCGAAGAATGCCGGTAAAGAAAGGCGCGGAGATCGCGCCAGCAAAAGGTAAGTTGGGTGTGCTACTCGTTGGATTAGGTGCCGTTAGCACGACTTTCATTGCTGGTGTCGAAGCCATTAAGAAAGAACTCGCTGAACCGATTGGTAGTTTGACGCAGATGGGCGCCATCCGATTGGGGAAGCGCACGGACAATCGCGTGCCGCGGATCAAAGACTTCGTGCCCCTCGCGGATCTCGAGGACCTGGTCTTCGGGGCATGGGACATTTTTCCCGATTCAGCCTATGACGCAGCCGTGCATGCCGGCGTGTTGGAGAAAGAACTGCTCAACAAACTGCGCAAGCCCTTGCAAAAGATCACGCCGATGAAAGCTGTTTTCGATCAAACCTACGTAAAGCGCTTGAGCGGAACAAACGTAAAAAAAGGCAAGAACAAACTTGAATTAGCCCGACAATTGATCGACGAGATTGCCGAGTTCAAACGCAAGCATAAGTGCGATCGCCTGGTGATGATTTGGGCGGCTTCGACCGAAATCTTTATGAAGCCACATACCGTACATCGCGATTTGAAATCATTCGAGCAGGCGATGCGTGATAATCACAAGGCCATTGCGCCGTCGATGATTTATGCCTACGCCGCTTTGAAATCCGGCGTCCCTTTTGCCAACGGCGCTCCCAACCTCACCGTGGACATCTCCGCCCTGATGAAACTCGCAAACCAAAATGGCGTGCCTATTTGCGGCAAGGATTTCAAGACGGGACAGACGTTAATGAAGACGATACTGGCCCCGGGTTTGAAATCACGTATGTTGGGATTGAACGGCTGGTACTCAACGAACATCCTCGGCAATCGTGACGGCGAGGTTCTAGACGATCCCGACTCGTTCAAGACCAAGGAAGAATCGAAGCTGTCGGTGCTTGAGTACATTCTCCAGCCTGAAGTCTACCCTCAGCTTTACAAGGACTTTTCTCACGTCGTCCGCATCAACTACTATCCTCCGCGTGGCGACAACAAGGAAGGCTGGGACAACATAGACATCTTTGGCTGGCTCCGCTATCCCATGCAGATCAAGATCGATTTCCTTTGCCGCGATTCGATTCTGGCCGCGCCCATCGTTCTGGATTTGGCTCTCTTCCTCGACCTCGCGCAACGCACGGGTATGAAGGGCGTGCAGGAATGGTTGTCATTTTATTTCAAATCGCCAATGACGGCGCCGGGTCTGTATCCCGAACACGACATTTTTATTCAGTTGATGAAGCTCAAGAACACCTTGCGTCACCTGCGTGGCGAGGATTTGATCACACATCTTGGCCTCGAGTATTACGACTGAGGCAACGCCGTTTTCGACACTCGACGTTTCAAGCCAGCCCGAATCCCTTTCGGTGCAATCACACACATTCTCAGTAACTAAGTCTTTCGATAAGAACACGAAATGTCAGTCGTTTTGTGCCACGAAATGTCACGTATGTAGATTCGACATGACATCGTACCGCTAACCGCGTTTGGTCGGCCCCAAATATTTTGGGTGACAATTCTTTCAGAGTCGTATATATAGCGTATGAGTCGATCGCGATCGCGGCCGGGTTCGGCCGTTTGAGAAAGAAACTCGGATGATTCTCCGCGCATCGAATGTTCGCCACGGCTCGCTCTTTGCATGTGCTCCCCTCGGAGGATCCAGGCAGCAGCGAAATGACTCGTTGCTGCAAGGAATAAGAAAGTGATAGCGGAACTGAGAAAAGGCATGGAAGCCCCAGAAGTTCAGATTGATGAGACAGTCTTTCTTGACCCGGAGCAAAAGAGCCCGCGTGCCCAGGATTTCGAAGAACGCTTGGAGGCGCGCATTGTTGGTCAGGAGCGTGCCGTCCGGCGCATGAGCGGCCTCTACCAGATTTTTCTAGCCGGCATGAATCCACCGAATCGGCCAATCGGGACGATGTTGTTTCTTGGTCCGACCGGTTCCGGCAAGACGCGCGTAATTGAAGCTGCAGCCGAAGTGCTGTTTGCTGACGTGAACGCCGTGGTGAAGATTGACTGCGCAGAATTCCAGCACTCGCACGAGATTGCCAAGCTCATTGGCTCGCCTCCGGGATATCTGGGTCACCGCGAGACATCTCCGATGCTAACCCAGGAAAACCTCGATCGCATGCATAATGACGATCTGAAGCTGACCCTGGTGCTGTTTGACGAGATCGAAAAGGCCTCTGACGCACTATGGCAGCTCCTGCTTGGGATTCTGGACAAAGCGACTCTGACGCTCGGCGACAATCGGCGGGTAGACTTTTCGAAGTGCATGGTAGTGATGACTTCGAACCTCGGCGCCCGCGAGATGTCCGAGCTGATCTCCGGCGGTATCGGTTTCGCTCCCGGCAAGGGAGTGAAGCATCCCGATACTGAGGTAGATCAGAAAATCTATCGCACGGCCGTCGAAGCAGCGCGGCGGAAGTTCTCGCCCGAGTTTATGAACCGAATCGATAAGGTTGTGGTGTTCCGCTCCTTGAAAGAACATCATCTGCGGGCAATTCTCGACCTCGAGTTACAGTCAGTGCAAGACCGCATCATGATGTCGGCAGGCACTAAGTTCGTATTCCAGTGTTCTGATGCCGCGAAAGACATGCTTCTTCAGGAAGGCATCGATTACAAATATGGCGCCCGGCACTTGAAGCGTGCGATTGAACGCTTCCTGGTTTATCCGCTTTCGAATTTAGTCGCGACGGGTCAGATCGGTTTAGGAGATTTGGTGCAGGTCGATTTGCGCGGCAACGATAACAGACTGATCTTCTCGAAGAAATCCGGCGGCGCTTTAATCCATGAGATCGCTGCCGCCGCTCCCGATGAACAGCACTTGGCCGCGCGATCGGATAGCGTTGGTTTGCCGATACCGCAAGCCAAAGAAGCGAAGGTTGCCAAGAAGGGACAGGGCCGAGGAGATAAGACTGAGAGCTGACTTGGTTGAGGTCGAACGCGATATTTGCTGGATGGGCGTTGGAGGATAAACTCCAGCGCCCTTCTTTGTTTCTAGTTCCTTGCGATCCTCAATCGACGCAAAGCCCCCCGCGCTGCTTCGGACAAGTAGGGATCAGCAGAAGTCAAAGCGGCGCGAAGCGAGGGAACGGCAGACGCATCACCGATTAGGCCAAGAGCCGTGGCGGCTTCGCGGCGAACGTCGTTCGGGTTCGTTTCGTTTTCCATCGCGGCAATCAGGACCGGGACACTCGACCGGCTGCGAATCTGTCCCAGGGAATGGGCGGCTGCCCGCATTACGAATTCATTTTCGCTCGCTTTCTTCTTCTTTCCCTTCGTCGGCGCAGTTCCGCTGAGAACCTGCGAGAGTGCCTTCACCGCTGCCTCGTCGCCAATTTCACCAAGCGCAATCGCGGCCACCGCGCGGACTCCCGTTTCCTTGTCGAACAACAAGAGATTCGATAGCGCTTCCACGGTCGAACGACTGCGGGTCTCGCCCAACGCATAAGCCGTCTCGCGCCGGACGAATTCTAATTTGTCCTGTAACAGAGGGATCAGCACCGCGGCGCCTTCAGCTTGCGGAAGAGATAGAACTGCATGCACCGCTGTGGCTCGAACAATAGGAGCAGGATCTTTCAATCCGATGGTGGCAACGCGCGAGGCTTCTGGTCGTTTAAGATTCGCAAGTCTCATCAATGCATCGCGCCGTTCTTCTATTTCGGCTGAACTCAAACGCTGCCGCTGGCGTTCGATTTCGCGCTGAATCGGCGTGAGGTGGTCGTTTCCCTGAGTAATACGCGCTGTCCCCAGCGTGCGGCCGGTAATCGCTAAGCAAGCAACCAGCAGGGCGGCATTCATGATACGCACTTTCATGTGTCGGTTAATGATTCAGAATTGAACACTGAGCCGTGAATCAGCCGGTATCAATGCGTGAAGCGATCGCGTGCATGGTATCAATTACCAAAACAGCGATCGGTGGATAGAAAAGAAGATCAGAGATCACGATCGCCGTCGGCGAAAACGACCCCGTGCCGGCGGGCGGCACGTGATGCCTAAACAGCAACGATAAATCGGAAAAGAAATCCTGCGAATGGTAACCAATGAAAAGGCCTATACCTAAACTGACCACGTAACCACCAATTAAGAAGGCATAAGCCGAAAAACGAGTAAAGGGTTTGGGCGAGGGGTTTTCTTCCCGCGTGATCGAATAATGCAGCTCGTCAGGTTTGTAAGTGTAATGCCTGAAGTATTCCCGCAGCCGGCTGCCCAAATGCCAAACACCAGTCATAAAGAGCGTCACCAGAACCGCGCGACCGGCGAGGCCAAACGACTGCCATAAGGGAGGCTTGATCATGGCGACAAAGAACGTCGACAAGAAGAGCGAGACCGTCGTGAACACGGCCCTCTGTCGCTCCAGATTTTCGCGGCGGTCGCTCTCCAGGATCTGATTAACTACCCTATCCCAACGCGCCTGCATGTCCCGTGCCCGCTGCGCGTGCGGGTTGTCGGAACTCAGAATTGACTCTCCGCGAACGCCTTTGTCGAGTTGCTGATCGTAAAAGGCACGCTCCTGCGGATCTATTAGCGTGTGATAAGCCAACGACAACAACGCAAACTCGCGCGCGGCTTTCTCCGATCCTCGATTCACATCGGGATGCTTTTTTCTCGCCAGCTTGCGATACGCGGACTTGATCTCAGTGGCAGTTGCTGCCCGCTGTACGCCGAGAACGTGGTAATAATCAGTCATTGCAGGGGAACTTATAGGCCGTCGTCGGGCGACAGCCTTCACCACCATTCATTACGGGTGCATTTTAGCATTTTGCCGCTGGCGCGTGCGAGCGTATCAACTCGCGTTTCAGCGACTGGCGTGCTCGATAAATTCTATCAAGGTGCGCACCGCGATGCCGGTGGGGCCCCTCGCGCGGAAGGGTGTCGCCGGATCGCCCCAGGCTGTGCCAGCGATATCGAGGTGAGCCCAGGGGGTGTCGTCCACGAATTCCTTCAAGAAGGCTGCCGCGGTGATTGCCCCGGCTTTCTTTCCGCCGGTGTTCTTGATATCGGCAATGTCACTCTTGATTTGATTTGAATATTCCTTATCGAGCGGCAACTGCCAGAATCTTTCTCCGACTTCCTTTCCCGCTTCAATCACTCCATCGATCAAAGACTGATCCGTGCCGAGGATCCCGGTGTTAACGTCGCCGAGGGCGATGGAAACAGCGCCCGTTAGCGTCGCCATGTCGATGATGCGCGTCGCCCCAAGCTTCTTCGCATACGCGATGGCGTCAGCCAGCACGAGGCGGCCTTCAGCGTCGGTATTAATCACCTCGATTGTCTTGCCGGTCATCGCCCTCAAGACATCACCAGGCTTGGTTGCTTTGCCCGAAGGCAGATTCTCGGAACAAGGAGCAATGCCAAGCACAGGAATCGCCGGCTTTAATTGAGCGATCGCGCGCATGGTGCCGATTACTGTCGCGGCGCCCGTCATGTCGTACTTCATCAACTCCATGTTTTCCCCGGGCTTCAACGAAATACCGCCTGAGTCAAAAGTGATTCCCTTCCCGACCAGCGCCAGCAACTCATCCTTATGTCGCTTATCAATTTTGCGCGGCTGGTATTTCAAGACGATGAGCTTCGGCGGCTCATCCGACCCGCGAGAAACGCCCAGAAGCGAACCCATGCCTAATTTTTCCATTCGTCTCTGATCGAGAACGTCGATGCTCAGGCCAAATGTCTTGGCGATTTCCTTCGCACGTTCCGCCAGAATCGTCGGCGTCATGAAAACGCCAGGTTCATTGGCAAGATCGCGCGTGAAGTTAACCGACTCTCCGATGATGCGGCCACGCTCAGCTCCACGCTTCAGAACCTTTTCGTCAGCGCCTTCGATCGCAACTACAAGGCGATCGATCTCGCGCTTCTCTTTGTCCTTCGTGCGGTATTTGTCGGGCTCGAAGAGGCCCATGATCGCGCCGGCGATTACACTCTGGGAAACTTTCTGAACATCACCTTCAGCCCGCGGAATAATGGCAACGGACTTAGCATTTTTGCTTCTTAGAAAACGCGAGGCCGTTCCAGCCAATTGTGAGACTTGTTGAGTCTTGTTCGCGTCACGCTCACCACAGCCGATTAAGAGCAAGCGATGCGCTTTCAATTCGCTGTCCGTAATATGAAAGTAGGCGGTCTCGCCTTCCTTGGCCTTGAATTCCTCTGTATCAATGACACGGCTAACCAAACCACCGGTGGCCGCATCCAGCTCTTTTAGAAGTCCCTGGTCCGCTTTGTCATCCTTGAAAACAGCTATGGCCAGCGCCTGCGCATCGATCTTTTTGCACGATTGAGAACTTCCGGTTACATTCATTCTTAACCCTCGCTTATTGTTCTAACGTTCCCTCTCCCCTTGAGAGGGTTAGGACTTAGTGACGCAACTCACTTCTTTGTCTTCCCCCTCCCGCATCCACTCCGCCGAGAATAAGGGGGTGAATTCTTACGCTGCTTTCCTAGGCCCTCACCCCGACCCTCCCCAAAGGGAGAGGGAGCATCAACAAACTGAAAAGTTTGTCGCGCACTTACATCATCGATTGCGCTGCTTCAACTGCGCACGTGTCTCGCGATCCACGATGCGGCGCAGTTCGGTCTCTCGCTTGTCGTAAAGCTTCTTGCCTTTCGCTACTCCGACCTCAAACTTGATCTTCTGACTCTTTAAGTACACCCGCGTAATGACTAATGTCATCCCCTGGGCAATCGCGGCTTGATCCAAACGTTCAATTTCGCGCTTGTGGAGTAGCAGCTTCCGTGTTCGCAGCGGATCGTGATTCGCCCGGTTGCCGTGCGAGTAAGGCGAGATGTGCGCGTTGAAAAGCCAAGCCTCACCCTCACGCACCGCCACGTACGAATCTTTCAACTGGATGCGGCCTTCCAGAACGCTCTTGACTTCGGTACCCGTCAGGGCGGCGCCAGCTTCGTACTTCGCTGAAATGTGATAGTTGTGAAACGCTGCGCGGTTTGTCGCCAAGACTTTCTCTTCAATCGCCGCTGACATCTCCAGGTTTTCCGAGCGAATGGGTGACTATAACAAGGCCGTGAACAGCGAACAAGCAGACGAAACCCATCTTAGTGGGCCAGCTTGAAGACAACGAGTCCAAATCAGAGCTTGCCAGTTCCGCTGCTCATTCTCATTCACACCGTGGCTTTAGCCGGTGACCCACAGTGCGCCACCTAAGAATGACAACCGTTTCAACGGTTTCGAGAACCGCCGCCGGGTTGACGCCGAGGGGAAACCGTTGAAACGGTTCCCGGACTTCTCCTCCGGTTCCCATTCACCGGGCTAAAGCCACGCGTGTGAATGAGAATGCGAAATTACATTTGAGCCATCTGCGCCACTGACAACCTTCGACTCGCAAGCGATTGCTGATATTCTCAGGCTCTTGAAACTCGATCATATGCCTCGACTAACCAATCCGCGCAACCTGTGGTTGGCAATGATTTCTGGTTCGGCTATTCTGAGAATCCTCGGCGCCTTCTTTCTCCCAAACGCCTTTGGCGACGCTTACGTTTATATTCGCGACATCGGTGCGATGAGCACCAAGCTGTCCACGCACACATTCGCTTTGACTGACCTGTTCGGATTTTGGCTACCGCTTTATCAACTCATTTGCGCGATCATGAACGTCTTCGTGGGTAATGGATTCTATGTGGGCAAAGTCGTCTCAGCGATTTTTGGAGTTGGAGTCTGCCTGCTTGTTTACAGCATTACTTTGCAATTGACGGCGAATCGAACGGCAGCGCTGCTCGCATTTGTGCTGATTGCGCTGAACCCGCTGCATATTCTTATTTCAGCCTCGGCGATGACCGACGTGCCCCACGCATTCTTTGTCTCGGCAAGTCTCTATTTTATCTTGAGGCGAGGCTGGGTTGCCGCTGCGATCTTCGCTGCCCTCGCCGGTTTGACCAGAGTCGAAAGCTGGATGCTCATCGCGCTGATTCCTGGGATTCAGTTCTTAACAGAGCGCCGAATTTCGGTTGTCGCGGTCCTCATTCTTCTGAGTCCGCCGGTATTCTGGTTCTACATTTCCTGGAAGGCCACCGGTAACTGGCTCGCATGTTTTCAAGCTCGCCAGCAATATCATGACTGGCTGCTCGCTATGAATCCCAGACTAGGTCGATTCGCTTTGCGGCAGGCTCTGCGCGACGGAGCAAGTCTGCTGGTTTCGACTGACATCGCCGTCTTCCTGGCCGCTTTCTGGGCCGGTTGGAAAGTCTTCAAACGACTCCTAATCGGCGACAAGATTTCAAACGAAATGCTCCCAGCTCTGCCGTCGTTAATCTTTTTGTTTGCCTTCCTCGGCCTGCTAATCTTCGCATACCTCACCCATCAACAGCCGATAATATTTCCACGCTACGGGCTGATTCTTTTCAGTCTGGGAATTCCGATTCTGGCTTGGATTTTCTTGACACTACGGAAAGAAAAACCGCATTTGGCCCGAAGGCTTCTTATCTCCGTAATTGCCATCTGCGCCTTCGATGCAGGCGTCCAATTGGTTGGTTCCGTAGGCTTGCTCAATCAATATTCAGCCCAGCGCGCAGTCGCCGATTATTTGCGCGATCACTTTCCACACGACGGAAACAGGCGCATCTTCTGCGACGAAGGCACGGTGCGGGCGCTATCCGGCATTCCGCCTGAGAAGTTCCTGTCTTCAGCGGACGCGCCGCACGAGCGCTATGAATTCCTCGCCTTTCTCAACGAAAGGAACGTCGAGTATCTGGTGATTGTTAAGAAAGAGGATTCAATCCCCTCGAAATTGTTTCCGTGGTCCGAATACGGCGAACAGATCGGGCCTTTCGAATCCGTCATGAATGCTCACTCAGGATTTCTGCCGATGAAAATCTGGGTTTATCGAGCCAACGGTCAACAATGAAGTTAGTGCGGGATTGTTAAGCCTTATCCTTCGGCTTGTCGGGCGTGGTTTCGGCGGGCTTTTCTACATTCTCGTCCGGATTATGATACGCGAATACTGCATCCTCGCTGCCCGAAGGAATTACCTGTGAAGTGATCCCTTCAAGAAATCGACGCAGACGGCTCGGCGTCTCTTCGGCCATCTTCGATTCATCCTCAGCAGTAAACGTCGATTCGAGACGAATTAAACGGGCCGTGAAGCCGCGACAAGATCCGCAGGAGGTCAAATGAGAAATTATCGATCGGGTTTCGTCTTCGCTGAGCAGGCCCTCGACGAACGCGCTCATCGCGTCCTCGTCAAGATGCACAGCGGCAGAGATCGACTCCGTCTTAACGCCTGCAAGAGAGCTTAGACGGCAATGGACCATTGCGCGAACTGCTTCCATCTCTCTTTCTGTTCCTGGTCTCGACATGTTTGCTTACGAGGCTCCTTCGAGCTGCGATCCTCCCGCCTCTACTTTTTCAAAGCTTGCGCTTTCTGCCCGCAGCTCGATGCCCTGGCCAAGGTCTTCCGTCGCGAGATCTCGGCAAATCTCGATTTCGGCTGCCGTTAATCCATGCTTCTTACCCAAACAGGTCTGAAAATGATCCGAGACCTTTCGGTAAGCCTTCTCGAGCCAGCGCATCACTGTCGATTCATACACGCGGCCTGACTGGGCTTTTCCGCCGCGCTTAGTTTGCCGCTGGAACCAACGTCGAATTGGCGATGCCGGCTCTTCGACGATGCGAGCGATTTCGCGCAGCTTCAAACCATCGACATGATAATAGAGCAGCAGCAGCTTCTCGTGGTCATCAAGTGACCCCAATGCTTCATCGAGCGCGGAAATTGTCACCGATCGATAACGCTCGCGCGCTACGGTTGCCACCATCGTTTCTTCGGCCCGGTGAGCCTGAGTTGTGAAACTCGGTCTCTCCCGCGCTTCGCCGCCGCTCTCGGACCAGTTATCCAGCGAGATCTCCGTCTGCCGCCCACGATACAAATCCACGACGGCGTTCGTGACCACAGCGCGCAGCCAACCTCGCAAAGTGCCACGGCCGGTGTAACTCTTGAACTTCGATTGCCGAACGCCGTCGACGATTTTGGTGCCGAAAAGTTCGGCATAGACAGAATCAATAACTTCGTCGGCGTCTGATCCGGTGCGAGCCAGGTGCCGCGCCAGACGCTCGATGAAGGGACGATAATCTCGGTCAAATTGTTGCCAGGCGTGGTCGTTGCCGCGCTCGCAGGCCAACGCGAGATAAAGATCAGAGTGCTGAAGCTCTCCCACAAATTCGCGAATCTCATCGACCGAGGGCGCTTCTTCGCGCGGCGCGAAACCAATCAAATATTTGTCGGCTGCGGCGCCGATTGCCGCTCGGAAGTCTGCCGCCGTCAAGCCGAAGTCGGGACATGAAGCTGCACAACTCGACTGGATCGCATCGATATCCGGCCCACACGAACCGAGGTTCTTTCGATACTGCGATTCAGACAAGCACGTGGCAAAACGAGTGGCGGTATTAATCAAAGCCTGTCCATAATATTGGCAAAGAGCTTTGGCGAGCAACTGAGAAGCCGCCCACTCAGAACGGAGTCTGTCATTTGATAACGTTTGCACGGACGCTCCAATCTACGCTGAATGCAGCCGTTTGCTCGCTTCGTGGAGCGCGAACCAGTCTCAGATGAATCTTGCGAGAAGCAATCTGCGGCACTCGGCTATCAACGTGGACGCGTCGAGACAAGGTTTTTGCTTAAGAATCAAAGGACTCAGTGAATCAGGAGTTACTCTGGAATGTGATTCGTCGTTTCGGGATTTAGGAGAACCGAATATTTGGATAAGTCCTCTCAACTATCGAAGTAGAATGCCTGGCATTGGAATGATCAACGAGGAGGCGGCGTTACGCGGCGCACCGCTACCATGAAGAGAAAAAGATTATCGATGACTGCCTTGATCGGGCTTCTACCGGCTCGTTTGGGGGCAACTCCAGCGTCTTAACAAATGCCCTGTCAGCCGGCCGCAAGGCCCGCCCAGCCTCTGAAGATCCGGGCAAATCACTCAAATTAGCTCGTTCATCGGACCAACCCGTAAACTTTCATCCACATTGTTGAGACTGATGCAAAGATCAAAAAGAATTGAAATTGTCTGCTATCAAAAAAGCTACTACTATCTCGGAAAGCGCGCGCGATATTCGATCGAAGTCAGGAACGCTTTGACCATCTCGGCCTGGCGGAAATTACCGTTGAAAGCATTCAGCTTGGTCAGCCAGAAGTTATAGCCGTCAAACTTCGT
>WNFR01006009.1_pt1 | contig 12413 bp, 14 predicted proteins | sample 5400221 | NCBI WGS metagenome assembly WNFR01 (sample SAMN13153357, study PRJNA577476) | soil metagenome | isolation source: 40 cm soil under Madrone tree | place: USA:California | collected 2016-06-14 | reverse complement strand
GTTTCGTTTGGCTTGGTCAAGTCGATCAACATCGACAATGGCGAAATCAAAGTGCAACTCGCGCTGGCGACCAACGATCCGAATGTTCCGACAACGATTAAAAACGATGCAGAAAACGTCCTGCGTGCGATAGATGGCGTTCGAAGCGCAAAAGTTTTGATCGACATCCACGCGCCACCGGCTGGAGCCGGGACTGGTGTGGGCGCGACACGAATTCCGGGGATCAAGCACGCGATCGCAGTGGCGAGCGGCAAGGGCGGTGTCGGTAAATCGACTGTTGCAGCAAATCTCGCGGTCGCGCTCGAGCAAACCAAGGCGCGCGTCGGCTTGTGTGACTGCGACATCCATGGCCCGAGCATTTCGCTCATGTTCGGCACGCGGGAACGGCCGATGGCAACTGAGGAAAACAAGATCGTTCCGATCGAGCAATACGGCTTGCGTTTGATGTCGATGGGATTTCTGCTCGACGACACCTCGCCCGCGATTTTGCGCGGACCGATGGTGACGCGTTACACCCAACAATTTCTGCGGCAGGTCGAATGGGGCGAACTCGATTATCTGGTACTCGATCTTCCGCCCGGCACCGGCGACATCCAGCTCACGATTGTGCAGACGGTCGCACTTTCCGGAGCGATCATTGTGACGACACCGCAAGAGGTGGCCCTGATCGATGCGCGCAAAGCTGCGACGATGTTCGACAAGGTCAATGTGCCGGTGCTTGGGCTGATTGAGAATATGAGTTACTTCGTCTCTCCATCCGACGGCAAGCGTTACGATATTTTTGGGAGTCGGGGCGGCGAGCGCGAAGCGAAGCGCCTGCGCGTCCCGTTGCTCGGTCAAATTCCGATCGATATTGCCACGCGCGAAGCGGGCGACCGCGGGATGCCGATTGTGGGCGAAGATCTAGGATCACCTGTCACAGGTGAGTTTAAGAGAATCGCCGAAAATCTTCGCAAGACTTTGCCTTAGCGAGGCATCCGCATGCTTGAGTGCGAACGAGACTAAATAAATCGACAGGGTACCTCGTCGAATTTTCCGTGATTCGATTTGGTTGACTGGTCCCGAAATTTATGAAAGAAAATCGCGAGATGCCCTCTTCAGAAAAAGATCGATCTCAATTCGTCAAAAATTCTGTTCTCTACAAGGAATTCCTTGCCGAGCGCGCGGAAATTTTGAAGCACAAATGGATCGAGAGCGAGAAAGCCGGCAAAGACATCGGTTTCGAAAAGGCACTGCTCGATTGGATCGTGAAATATCGCTCCAATTGGCGCGAAAAACGGATGCGCGAAGCCAAAACCGAAGTAAAGTGAGTAGCTGATCCATAAACGTGTCCTTTAAAGCGATCCCGTGAGGTTGCCAAGGAAACGAATGAAAAACGGAAAACAGAATTCATCTGTCGGCGTCCTGATCATGGACGCGGAGGCAATTCGCCGAGCACTTCGGCGGATCGCACATGAAATTATCGAACGCAATCCGTGGCTCCCTGAAATCGTACTGGCAGGGATTCCTTCACGTGGCGTGGAGATCGCAAGACGTATCGCGGATCTTATCCGCGCGATCGAAAAGATCGACATCGAGACCGGAGCCATTGATGTAGCAATGCACCGCGACGATGTGGGTACGCGCGCAGAACTGCCTGTCGTGCGCGCGTCAAAACTGCCGGTGCCATTGGAAGAACGAACAGTCATCGTTGTCGATGATGTTCTCTTTACTGGGCGCACCGTTCGCGCCGCCATGGACGCGATCAATTCATTTGGACGGCCGGCTCGGATCCAGTTTGCGGCCCTGATCGATCGCGGGCATCGCGAGCTCCCGATTCGCGCCGATTACGTTGGGAAGAATCTCCCGACTGCTGCGAATGAAAAAGTGCGGGTGCGCATCGGCAGCGCCGATGAGGCCGATGGCGTCTGGTTAATTAAACCGGAAGGCGCTGGATGAGAATCGTGGAATCGACGACAACATCGCTCTCAGGCAACGCACAAGCTGCCATGCGTTGGAATCGCAAAGATCTGCTCGGCTTACGCGAATTGTCGGTCGACGAAATCAATTTTATTCTCGAAACCGCCGACGCGTTCAAACAGGTCGGGATACGCGAAATTAAGAAAGTGCCGGCGTTGCGCGGGAAAACACTGGTGAATTTTTTCGTCGAACCGAGCACCCGCACTCGGACATCATTTGAGCTGGCCGCTTTTCGATTGAGCGCGGACGTAATCAACATCTCGGCAACAGCTTCGAGCCTCACGAAAGGCGAAACCCTCAAAGACACCGCGCGCAATCTGGAGGCCTTGCATGCCGACATTCTTGTCTTGCGTCACAGTTCGGCTGGCGCGCCGCAGTTTTTGGCCAATCGATTGGAAGCGAGCGTCATCAATGCTGGCGACGGAGCACACGAGCATCCAACGCAGGCGCTTCTCGACCTTTACACGATCCGCGAAAAGAGAGGAAAAATCGCCGGGCTGCACGTCGCGATCATCGGCGATATTTTGTTCAGCCGCGTCGCGCGTTCGAACATTGTCGGTTTGGTCAAGCTTGGCGCCCGCGTCACGCTGGTCGGGCCGAGCACGCTGGTCCCGCGCGAGTTTGAGAAATTGGGCGTCCAAATTTCACACAAGATCGACAACGTACTGCCTAGTGTCGACGTCGTGAATCTCCTCCGCGTCCAGCACGAACGTCAGCGCAAGGAATATTTCCCCGGAACCGGCGAATACACCCGGTTTTTCGGCCTAACGAAAGAGCGCGCAAAACTTTTGAAACCGGACTGTCTGATTATGCACCCAGGCCCGATCAACCGCGGCGTCGAGATCGACAGCGAAGTGGCCGATGGATTGCAGAGCGTCATTCTCGACCAAGTTACCAACGGCCTCGCCGTCCGCATGGCTGTTCTCTATCTCTGCGGCGGGATTGCGAACACATGAGCACGACGATCATTCGCAACGGTCACGTGATCGACCCGGCGAATAAGCGGGATGAGGTCGGAGATGTTTACATCGAAGACGGAAAGATTGTCGCCTCCAGATCCGAAATCCGAAGTCCGAATTCCGAAATTGAAGAAATCGATGCGAGCGGTTTGATCGTGACGCCCGGCTTGATCGACATGCACGTGCATCTGCGCGAGCCGGGATTTGGCCACAAGGAAACGATTGAGTCTGGCGCGCGCGCGGCCGCGGCCGGCGGTTTCACGACGATTGTTTGTATGCCAAACACTTCTCCAGTCGCCGATGATCCGAGCACGATCGCATGGATCAAAAGTCGCGCGGCAACTGCCGCATGCGTGAATGTTCTGCCAGCCGGCGCGATTTCAAAGGATCTCGCGGGCGAAGAACTGGCGCCGATCGGATCACTCGTGCAGGCAGGCATCGTGGCGATTACGGACGACGGTCATTGCATTCAAAACCACGAGTTGATGCGACGGGCAGTCGAGTATGCACGCATGGTGGAGGTGCCGGTGCTGGATCACTGTCAAGACTACAATTTCGTCGGCAACGGCGTCGTGAATGAGGGTTATTGGAGCACGTTGCTCGGTCTGCCTGGCTGGCCTGCGGTTGGTGAGGAAGCAATCGTAATGCGCAACATTTTGCTCGCGGAACTTTGCGATCATCACATTCATTGCCAGCACATGACCACCGCTAAGAGCGTGCGATTGCTTCGCGAAGCGCGGAGGCGCGGCGTAAAGATCAGTGGCGAGGTTTGTCCGCATCACATCGCGCTGACGGATGAAGCGATCCAGAACTTCGATACCAATTATAAGATGAATCCTCCGCTGCGCGCGCAGACCGATCTCGATGCATTATTGGAAGGAATCTCCGACGGCACATTGTCAGTCCTTGCGTCCGATCACGCGCCGCATGCAGATTTTGAAAAAGAGGTGGAATTCGATGCCGCGCCGTTCGGCATTATCGGACTGGAGACTGCGCTCGGTCTATTTCTCGATCTGCTCGTGCACAAACACCGCAAGATCGACATCGTGCGTTTGATCAAGATGTGCACAGTCGAGCCGGCGAAATTATTGAAGCTGGAGGCCGGAACGTTGTCAGTCGGAGCGTCGGCCGACGTGACGTTGCTCAACCCAGATTTGGAATGGACGGTTCAAATCGACAAGTTCGAATCAGGATCGCGTAATTCGCCATTCGATGGCTGGAAACTAAAGGGACGAGCGGTGCGGACGATTGTGGGCGGCAAGACCGTTTGGGAACTGGACTGAAATTCGTCGGAGCGCCCGGAGGCTGCGTCTATTTCAACCGGTGTATCCGCCGCTGATGTAATTCTCGAGATGCGCTATGGCCGCGCTTTGGCAGGAGATGACCCATTTTACCAGATCGCCAATTGAGATGACGCCAACAACTCTATCGCCATCGAGCACGGGTAGATGGCGAATCCGTTTGTCAGTCATAAGACGGAGACATTTTTCGACCGGCTCACGCGAATGGGTGATAGTCAAATTGGTTGACATGATCTCGGCGACCTTGGTTTCTCGCGAACGCTTGCCGCGGAGCACAATCTTTCTCGTGTAGTCGCGCTCCGAAAACATTCCGACCAATTTCTTGCCGTCCATCACCAAGAGCGCGCCAACGTTCTTGTTGTCCATTATTTCGATCGCTTCAAAGACGGTCGCGTCAGGCGGGATGGTAAAAATTTCGCCGCTTTTCTGATTCAGAATTGCGTCGATTGTGCCGCTAACATCCATATCCGGGAAACCCGGTTACTGAGAACCGGAAGAACTTCTAAAATAGGCCAATTCCACCCTGCGATGCAAAACAATTCTGACCGATCGCCCGATCGCTCAAGATCATTCGCGCTCGCTCACTGCCGGAGTAAGCGGCGGAAAGGAGAAAAATGTGGTGGGCGATTTTGCAACGGCGGCAGGAAAAATAGAAAACGATCTCGGGATTGAGTCTCATTTCCGGCAGGCGCGGAACGAAGCTCAATGCAAGTCCGCTCATGACGAGCACGATCGGATATGGCAGCGCACGCCTGCCCGCGACCACCGCCAACGCCGCCACGGCTGCGAATAGAAGAACGATGATTTCCGCCTGATGCATGAGCGAGCTGCTGTACCCGGGGTCGTTGACCTCGGTCAGTCAATGGTTAGGTCAACGAACCGCGGTGGCTACTGTGGCGATGGGAGCTTGTTTTTGAAGTTTCGCTTTTGCTCGAGCACGATTTGCTTGCAGCTCAGGCAAATGTTTTTCCGACCAGCGACAGAGAGCGTGCAACGGCTCAATCAACGTGCGGCCCAGCCGCGTCAGCGCGTACTCAACTTTCGGCGGAACAACCGGGTAAACTGTCCGCTGCACCAGACCGTCGCGCTCGAGGCTGCGCAGAGTCTGCGTTAGCATCTTTTGCGAAATGCCACCGATCTCACGCTGGAGCGCGGCGTAACGTTTGGTGCCCTGAGCCAACACCTGAATGATGAGCGCCGTCCATTTGTCTGCGATCCGATCGAGCACGAGTCGGGAAGGACACTGCGCATCCATGACCGAGCCGCCGGAAGAAGACTTTGGCATGATTTTCTTTAAACGGTTACCAACTAAGGCGCAAGAAGAGAGTAGCAATCCAATGGGCTTGTATAGGATGAAAGCGGCTGTAGTTGACGGCGGTTTAGGTTCGTCGATCTTTTACTAGAACTTATGACGAAAGATTTTGCAGTATCAGAACAAGACGAGCCAACCGCGATGAGCCTGTTGGATAAGTCACAGCCGCGAAACGGATCCGGGTTCACAGGCCGAAACGACGTTTCTACCGATGATTTGTTACTCGACGAATATTCCCGTTCGGTCGTAAGCGCAGTCGCGCGGGTCGCGCCTGCTGTTGTGAACATCGAGATCGAGCAGCGCGTCAAAAATCGGGCGCGGGATGTTGCCGGAAGCGGATCCGGATTTGTGATCACGCCGGACGGCTTCATTTTGACTAACAGCCATGTGGTCCATCATGCCACCCGGATTGTGGTGAACGTCCCGGATGGCCGGGATTGTCTCGCGCAGCTCATCGGCGACGATCCCGACACTGATCTCGCGGTGATCCGGATCGATGCGCCTCAGCTCGCTCACGTGCGCTTGGCCGACTCCGAAAGCTTGCGCGTCGGACAAGTGGCGATAGCGATTGGCAATCCGCTCGGTTTTCAAGCGAGCGTGACCGCGGGCGTGATTAGCGCGCTCGGCCGCTCGATGTATTCGCAATCGGGTCGTTTGATCGACAATATCATTCAAACCGATGCCGCGCTGAACCCTGGCAACTCCGGTGGGCCGCTCGTCAATTCAGCCGGCGAAGTGATCGGTGTAAACACGGCAATGATTCGACCGGCGCAAGGCATCTGCTTTGCGATCGCGAGCAACACCGCCAAACTGGTCGCGGGATGGCTGATTCGCGATGGAAGAATTCGGCGCAGTTACATCGGTGTCGCTGGTCAAAATGTACCGCTGCATCGGCGTGTGATCCGATTTTATAATTTGCCGCTGGAAACCGGGGTGCTGGTGGTATCGGTGGAAAAAGACAGCCCGGCAAAGCGCGCAGGTCTTCGGGAGGGCGACGTGATTGTTGCCTTCAATGAGCGACCGATCGGAACAATCCACGAACTACACAAGATGCTGGTGAGTGAACAAATCGGCGTTCTGGCGAAACTGCTCGTCATTCGGCACACAGAAAAAATGGAGCTATCGATCTTGCCCGCGGAATCACCGCCGCACGCGGCGGGCTAAGGGATACCGGCCCGGCGATATTGAGACAGCCGTGGTGCCTAGCCTGCTGCCCGCGGTCTAAACGCTGCCTCTACAATGCTACGCGACGTTGCTTGTTTTTCTGGTAGCGCACGGTTTCAATTGCGTGCTCCATGAAAATTCTTGTCATTGGCAGCGGTGGCCGTGAACACGCGCTCGCTTGGAAGCTGAAACAATCGCCGCGTGCGGAGCGCATTTTTTGCGCGCCGGGAAATGCCGGTATCGCTGAAATCGGTGAGAATGTCGCGATTCCCGTAAGCGACTTGGCGGCACTGGTTGGTTTCGCCAGAGAAAATCGTATCGATCTAACGGTAGTCGGGCCGGATGACGCTCTCGCCGCCGGGATTGTCGATCTTTTTGTTAAGCAAGGATTGCGCGTTTTCGGACCGAGCAAGAGGGCCGCGCGGATCGAGTCATCGAAAATTTTCGCGAAAGAACTGATGCGCAAACAACGAATCCCGACGGCGCAAGCGGGCACGTTCGAACGCAGCGATGATGCGCTCCGATTTTGCGACCAGCTGGGATTTCCGATTGTGATCAAGGCCGATGGGCTCGCGCTTGGAAAAGGCGTTATCATTGCGCCCGATGCCGAATCGGCAAGATCGACAATTGACGAGATGATGAATCAAGGGCGCTTCGGCGAGGCGGGTCGGCGTGTCGTCGTCGAAGAATTTCTGCGCGGCACGGAATGCTCGCTGCACGCGCTGGTAGAAGGGAAAAATTATCGGCTGCTCGAATCCGCGCGTGATCACAAACGCGCGTTTGATGGCGATGTTGGGCCAAACACGGGTGGGATGGGTGCGTTCAGTCCGGCCAACAATTGGAATAGCAAACTGCAATCACAATTCGAAGAAGAGATTATACGCCCCGTGCTGCATGGTTTGCTCGGAGAAGGAATCACATTTCGTGGTTTGCTTTACCCAGGATTGATGATCACTGGTGACGGTGCGCGCGTTCTCGAGTTCAATTGCCGTTTCGGCGATCCCGAGACACAAGCGATTTTACCCCGAATGAAATCGGATTTGTTGCCGTTGCTGGAGGCGACGATCGACGAAAAGATCGGCAATTATTCCATCGAATGGGACCAACGGCCCGCAGTTACGGTGGTGCTCGCCTCAAAGGGTTACCCCAACAAATATGAAACGGAGAAAGTCATTTCCGGTCTCGACGAAGCGGCGAAGCTGGAGAATGTTCAAATTTTTCACGCCGGAACCAGCCGGGTGTGCAACGAAATTGTGACTGCAGGCGGTCGGGTAATGGCAGTCACTGCGCTTGGATCAACCATCGAAGCAGCGCGCGCGCGTGCCTACGATGCCGTCTCGCGCATTCATTTCGAAAACTGCCATTACCGGCGCGATATTGCTCTTACTGCCGTTACAGATAAAATCGAAAAATTACCCTGATGTCCCGACTTCTACTGGCCACTTGGTTGATGTTGACATTGGCAGCGCGCCTTATTGCCGAATCTTCGACGCCAGCCCCGAGCGTCCCTCAGGCCGCATCTAAATCGCCCGCGCTGCCATCACCATCACCGGCCGCGTCGGCCAAACCAACGACGGAACAGTTAGTCAATTCGTTAAGCTCAGCGGATTTACAGGCAGTCATCACGCTCTTGAAAAGTAACTTCACAAATCCGGATGCGACTACCGATACTGAACTAAACCGCGCGACGATTCAGGGCCTGATGGTTCGGCTGCCACATGGGGTAATAGTTTTGCCGAACCGGGAAAGCGCGTCGATGGAAGGGCCGAGCGCATTTTATAGTGAGATTTTGGGCGGTCATATCGGTTATTTGCGCCTCGGCTCGCTGAACAGCGCTAATCTTCAAGCATTGGACAAGAGTCTTAGCTCTTTCGCAGCCAAGAAAGTCGACGCGCTCGTTATCGATCTTCGCGTCAGTCAGGCAACGAATGATTTTGCGATGGCGGCAGAATTTGCGAAGCGATTTTGCCCAAAAGGCAAACCACTTTTCACTTTGCGCAAACCAGCCGCGCGGCAGGACCGCGTGTTTAACTCCGACCGCGATCCGGCGTTTCGTGGTCTGATCATGCTGCTTACCGATGGCGACACAGCCGGTTCTGCCGAAGCGCTCGCGGACGCGCTTCGCTTTTACGACAAAGCCTTGATCATGGGTCAGCCCACAGCCGGACGCGCAGTGGAATACTCCGATCTTCCATTGCCGAGTGGGAAAATCTTGCGCGTTGCCGTTGCGGAAATCGTTTCGCCGGAAAGCCATTCATTATTTCCAGAAGGGATAAAACCGGACCTGCCAGTGGAAATGTCGATGGTGGACAAGTGGCAGATTTTTCAATTGAGCGGCGAAAAAGGGATGGGCCCATTTGTTTATGAAGCGGGACGCCTGCATATGAATGAGGCCGCCCTTCTGGCCGGAACAAATCCTGAGGTCGAGGCGGCCGAAACCGAGCAGCAACGGCGTGGACGCGCGCCGGAAAAACCGCCGGCGCACGATCCCGTCTTGCAGCGCGCTCTCGACGTGGTTACCTCACTCGAGATTTATCAAAAACGGTAGTGTGAGTCCACTCGAGGAACGCATCGGTTACAAGTTCCGCAATTCGCTTTTCCTAGCGGAGGCGCTCACTCATCCCAGTCTCGGGCACGAAACGCAGCGGCATCATTTTGATAATCAGCGTTTGGAATTTCTCGGAGACGCCGTTCTCCAGCTTGTCATCACCGAACATCTGTTTCAGCATTTTGGCGGTGAGGCCGAAGGCCAGCTGACGAAATTGCGTTCCCGGTTAGTCTCGCGCGAGACACTGAAGATTCACGCCGCCGCCTTGGATTTAGGACGTTACCTCCTGATGGGACGTGGCGAAGAAGCCAGTGGCGGACGGGAGCGAACGTCGACATTGACCGACGCCTTCGAAGCGCTCATTGGCGCCCTTTATCTTGACGGCGGTTTAGATACCGCGAGAAAATTTATTCTCGCGCAAGCGCGCTCCGATCTCGAGCAGATCGAAGAAGAACCGGTGGACGTCAATCCCAAGGGCGATCTTCAGGAATTGCTGCAAAGTATTTCACCGCGCAGTCCGGTCTATGAGTTGATTACGCAAAGCGGGCCGGAGCACGAAAAGACATTCGTTGTGCAAGCTGTCTGGGAAGGGATCGTTCTGGGACAGGGCAGCGGCCGGAGCAAAAAACAGGCGGAAACCTCAGCCGCGCTTGAGGCGATGAAGTTAAAGCGTTGGAAAACGCTCGGATAGAGAGGGATCGCCAGACTCTCCGTTTCAATAGCAGCGCGGCCAGCAGCCAAGCCAACCAAATTAAATCGAGTGATTGAGGGAGTCGAGACGGCCGCCAGAACTCGAGATCCATTGGAAATGCTGCGCAATCGACGCGGTTACAAATTTTTTCGCGCGGCCAACGGCATCTTCCAATGATAAACCGGATGCAAGACCTGCGGTGATTGCGGCCGAATAAGTGCAACCTGTTCCGTGGGTCGCCACGCCGCGGACAAACGGCGCTGAGAATTCGGCAATTTTGTCGTCCGCAAATAACAGATCGACCGCGTTGTCGCCAGCCAGATGGCCGCCCTTAAGTAAGATCGGCACTCGATATTTATTTTGCAGTTTCTTTCCCACTTTGCGCATCGCTTTCAGATCGCGAATTGGCTCGCCGACCAATTTCTCGGCTTCATCCAGGTTGGGCGTAAGCAACGTCGCGAGCGGAAACAACTCCGATTCGTAAAGGGCAATTGCATCAGGACACAAAAGGAGATCGCCACTGGTTGCGACCATCACCGGATCGACGACGAGCGGAATGCGATCGTCGATCTTACGAACAGAATCGACAATTGCGCGAGCGACCGTTTCGACGATTCCGACCGAATAGAGCAGCCCTGTCTTGGCGGCAGCAATTGGGAAATTTCTGGCGAGTATAGCGATTTGTTCGTGCACAGTCTCGCCACTGACTGGCTCGATCCGCGAAACTTTCCCTGGTGTTTCCGCGACGATACAGGTGACAGCCGTCAAGCCGTAAACGCCGAGCGCTGAAAAAGTCTTAAGGTCGGCTTGGATGCCGGCGCCAGCACTGCTGTCCGAGCCTGCGATGGTTAAAGCAATGGGCGCTGTTCGAGTTTCGACGTTGGGCACTGGACGTTGAACCTTTAACCTCAATGTCGCACGTTAGAGTGCGCCTCCGCGGTCGCCCCACAGCTACGCGCCGTCGTTGCCAATCGCTTCGACCGGGCAACCTTCCATCGCTTCTTTGCAGAGCGCTTCCTCCTCTGGAGTCTCCGGTTGCTTGTAAACATAGGAATGACCGCCGTCGTCATTGCGCTTGAAATTGGCGGGCGCAGTTTCGCGGCATAAATCGCAGTCAATGCATTGATCATCGACATAGAATTTTCCCTCTACGTTTTCGGCGTATTTGTTCGCAGCATCGGCCATGATTTATCCCAGTGAAAATGCAGTAAGACCTTAAGGAGAAACGCTCGAGGCGCAATGCAATTTGGCCGTTGACGAGCTTGGACGCAACCGCCAGGCACCGTTGGCTCGTTGAATAGTTAAGGATTTAACTGGGTCACAGCGAATGACAATAGCCGACAGAGTGCTTCAGCGACGTAACCATATAACGAATCAACCAATTACGATCTAATCTCATGAAAGCCAAAACCCGCAGGACGCTAAGAGCCTTTGCGATTGAACTGGGCATCTATGCGCTCCTGGTTACCGGCTATTTTTTCCTGGTGCTGCATTTGTTGGGAGGGTGGCTCTACGGGCTCGAGGTTCACCATCGATACACTTATGCCGGCGTCGCGATCCTACTCATCATCGGTCAGGCCGTTGTTCTCGAAAGCGTTACCACCTTTTTGCTGCGCCTCATTGGAGGCCGCTCCGAATAAGCCATGTTTTTTCCAATTTCCGGGGCGCACATCAGCCCGATCTATCTGGTCATTGTAGGGTTTCTCGTCGGGATTCTCGGTGGATTTTTTGGGGTTGGAGGAAGTTTCATTGCGGGCCCCGCCCTGCGCCTCGTTGGTTTGGAATGGAATTTCGCGGTCGGCACCGATCTGGCGCATATCGTCGGAAAATCAGTGGTGGCGGCAAAACGGCACCGCGCACTCGGGAATGTCGATCTTCGCCTTGGATTGATCATGGCAATTGGAACAATTGCCGGCGCGGAGGCAGGCGCACAGTTGATTCAAATGTTGAAGCGCGCGGGCAACGTCAACCTGATTGTGAGCATTGTCGCAATTGTTGTCTATCTGAGTATCTCGGCCTTCATGTTGTGGGAAAGCCAAAAGACACTGAGGTCGCAAAAACGGCGGTCATCCAAAGAAAAAGTAAAAACTGGAATCGCGAAGCGGGACAAATCGGCCTTCGGACCCACGACGCGCGCGATCCAACGGCTGAAGATTTGGCCGATGATTTCTCTTCCCACCTCCGGGGTGAAAGCGATTTCACTCTGGATGATTCTCCTGGTTGCGTTCGTGGGCGGAGTGTTCGGGGGCTTTCTCGGCGGAGGCGCTGGTTACATCCGGATGCCGTCGATGGTTTATGTGCTCGGGATTCCCACCCACCTGGCGGTCGGCACTGATTTGTTCGAGATTATTATCTCAGCCAGTTACGGAACTTTCACCCATGCGATTAAGGGCAACGTCGATATCTTGATCGCGCTGGTCATGCACACAGGCGCGGCCATTGGCGCGCAAATCGGCGCCATCTCGACGCAATATTTTGC
>WNFR01006008.1_pt1 | contig 12414 bp, 9 predicted proteins | sample 5400221 | NCBI WGS metagenome assembly WNFR01 (sample SAMN13153357, study PRJNA577476) | soil metagenome | isolation source: 40 cm soil under Madrone tree | place: USA:California | collected 2016-06-14 | reverse complement strand
GCCGGATGAAATTTCCGGACGATTTCTTCGCCAAAATGCAGCCGAAGATCGCCAAAGCGTTCACTGCGATGCGAGATCTGGAGGCGGGTGGAATCGCCAATCCGGACGAAAAACGAATGGTCGGCCATTACTGGTTGCGCAATTCGAAGCTCGCACCTAACGCTGAACTGCGCGGCGAGATCGAGAAGACGAAAGCCGCAATCAAACAATTCGCGGCCGATGTCCATGGCGGGAAGATCAAAGGCGGCCGCGGCGAAAAGTTTGCGCACATTCTCTCGATCGGGATTGGCGGCTCGGCGCTCGGGCCGGAATTCATCGCCGACGCACTCGGAAGTGCCGCCGACCCGATGGACATCTATTTTTTCGACAACACGGATCCCAACGGATTCGATCGCGTCTTCGACAAGATCGACAAAGAGCTCGCGCGCACGCTCGTTGTCGTCATCTCGAAATCCGGCGGAACAAAAGAAACGCGCAACGGAATGCTGGAAGCAGAAGCGCGCTTCAAAAAAGCCAGTTTGGAATTTTCAAAACATGCGGTCGCGATCACCGGCGTCGGCAGCGAACTCGACAAGCACGCAGAGAAAAACGGATGGCTCGCCAGGTTTCCAATGTGGGATTGGGTCGGCGGCCGAACATCGGTCATGAGCGCGGTTGGGTTGGTGCCGATGGCGCTGGAAGGTTTCGACATCGATAATTTTCTCGCGGGCGCGGCGGCGATGGATGAGAAAACTCGCGTCAGCGATTCTCGACAAAACGCGGCAATGCTGCTGGCCTTGATGTGGTTTTACATCGGTAACGGTCGCGGCGAGAAAGACATGGTGGTTTTGCCGTACAAAGACCGTTTACTCCTGTTTAGTCGATATCTTCAGCAGTTGGTGATGGAGTCGTTAGGCAAAGAAAAAGATCTCGATGGCAAAATCGTGGACCAGGGCATCGCCGTTTACGGAAACAAGGGCTCCACCGATCAACACGCTTACGTGCAGCAACTGCGCGACGGAGTCCTTAACTTCTTTGTCACGTTCATCGAAGTCGCGAAGGATCGAACTCAAGCGGCGTTCGCAGTCGAGCCGGGCGTGACGAGTGGCGATTATTTGCACGGCTTTCTTCGCGGAACGCGCGCCGCCCTTTACGAGAAAGGGCGCGAATCGATCACGGTGAGCATTCCGGAAGCGAACGCATTCAACATCGGTGCGTTGATCGCTCTCTACGAACGCGCCGTCGGTTTCTACGGAACGCTGGTCAACATCAACGCTTATCACCAACCCGGCGTCGAGGCGGGGAAAAAGGCGGCAACGCGATTGCTCGAGCTGCAAGCGGCTGCGCGGGCGAAGCTTTCAAAGACCGCCAAGACGGCAGAGGAAATTGGGCGCGCGCTCGATGCCGATCCGGAGGACGTTTTTCACGCGCTGCAACATCTTGCGAGTAACGATTCGAGCGTGGAGGTTTCGAAAGGTGAAGACGCGTCAGAGGACAAATTTTCCCTCGCGGAATAGGTTTTGCTCGGTCTCGGACTGAAGATATGCCGACGCCTTCTCAAGAACAGCAAGACGCTTCACCGACTGTGCCGTGGCCGGATCTGGTGAAGTTTGTCCGGCAACTCAGTCACGACATTCGCAACAATTTGAACGCGGTTGAATTGCAATCCGCTTATCTCGCCGAACTCGCAGAGGAAGGTGAAATCAAAACGGAGATTCAGCGTTTGCGACAGATGATTTCCGAAGTGGGCGCCAATCTCCAGCGCGTCACCGCTGGACTGAGCCAAACCAAACCGACTCCAATTTCGTACAAGGCGGCGGACTTCGTCGAAGACTTGAAACAAAAAGTTGCCAAAGATCTGCCGGATCACGCGGCCAACGTGAACTGGGAAGTGCAAGACATGGACGCGACCTTGGAAATCGACCCTCAGCTCGCGCACCAGGCTTTGCTCGAGCTTTTCACGAACGCCTTTCAGCACGAGCGCAATGTGCAATCGATCACGGCGAAGGCGTCCATTAACAAGAACCGTTTCGTCTTCGAGTTGCACGAACCGAAAGCGCGCTTCGAGTTGTCGACCGATAATTGGGGCCGCCAACCGCTGCGAAACGCGAGCCAGGGACATTACGCACTCGGCCTCAACCGCACGCGCTGGATTCTGGAAGCTCACGGCGGCGACTTGCGCGCGGTTTACGATCGCAAAACATCGACATTGACGACGACGGCAACTTTGCCAGTGGAAAAATCGTGATGAAAGAGCGCGGCCGAATTCTAATCATCGACGACGAGCGTCCGATTCTGCTCACGCTCGAGGCGTTGCTGACTCGTCACGGTTTCGAAGTGGAGGGCGCGGCGACGGCCGCGGCCGGATTGAAGGCGTTGAAAAATAAAGCCGCGTCGCTCGTCCTGCTCGACCTGCAATTGCCCGACGCGCCGGGGTTGGAAACACTCGACCAGATCAAAACGGAACATCCCGACATCCAGGTAATCATTCTGACTGCGCACGACACGCTCGCCAACGCGATCGAATCGATCAAGCGAGGGGCGTTTCACTTCATCAGCAAGCCGTATGCGCCGGAGGAACTTCTTAGTTTGGTTGAAAAAGCGCTCGAGAAACAATCGCTTCTTCGCGAGACACAAACCCTGCGGAAAAAAACCGAGGAGCTCGAGAAGCGATTGGAACTCGCCGAGACGCGCTTCACTCCCGTGTTCAAGAGCAAGTCGATGCAGGAAATCGAGGAATTGGTCAACGCGATGGCGCCGTCGGAAGCAAACGTGTTGATCACCGGCGAGAGCGGGGTCGGCAAGGAAGTGATCGCGAACATGATTCACCAACGCAGCCGTCGCTCCGACCGGCCGATGGTGAAACTAAATTGCGCTGCATTTCCGCAAACAATGATCGAGGGCGAGTTGTTCGGTTACGTGAAAGGCGCGTTCACCGGCGCGAGCAACGATTTTCCAGGAATGATTTCGGAAGCGGACGGGAGCACGCTTTTCCTGGACGAGATTTCCGATATGCCGATCGATCTGCAGACGCGATTCTTACGCGTGCTACAGGAACGCGAGTATCGCCCGCTCGGAAGCACGCGCGTGTTGAAAGCGAATTTTCGGGTGATCGCCGCCACCAATCGTCCGATTCCGCAAGCGTTGGCTGACAACCGGTTGCGCTCCGATCTCTATTATCGACTGAACACGTTTCAGATCGAAGTGCCGCCGTTGCGAGATCGCAAACAGGACATCGCGCCGCTGGTCACATTTTTCGTCAAACAATTTGCCACCCAGCTCAGCAAATCGGAGCCGGAGATTTCGCCGGAAGCATTTCAGAAGCTGCTCGATTACTCTTGGCCCGGAAATGTCCGTGAGTTGCAAAACGCGATGGAATACGCGGTCGTGCTCGCGCGACAAAACACCGTGACGGTGAAGGAATTGCCGGGCGAATTGCAATTGCCGGCGGCGCTGCAGAAAATCGAGCGCGCGGTCGCTCCGCAAGGCGTGCAAAGTCTGGACGACATGGAGCGGGTTACGATTCTCCAGGCGCTCGCCCAATGTCACGGCAACAAAAAGAAAGCCGCCGAACTCCTCGGCATCCAACGGCCAACGCTTTACAACAAGCTCAAACGCTACGCGATTGAGCTGTAATCACGAGTTGGTTTTTAGATTTTCGATTTTAGATTGAGCAGTAGCAGGACTGCGCAATCTAAGATCGACAATGGCGACCTCGCGACATCTTGAGAAAGTCCTGGCCCACGCCGAAGACCAGCTCGTTGTCGCCGGAAAACAGCGTCCGAGCGACGTTCTTTCCAGCTACAAGAAATTTCTCAAGCTCGAAGAGCATCGTCTTCGCCTAAAGCATCAGGCCGGCGGCGGCGGACGCGAAATTTGCGCGCGCCGCGGCGAGCTGGTTGACGTTGTTTTGAAACATGTTTTCAGCACAGCCGCGAACGCGGTCGGGCAAACCAAAACTTCCCTCGCGCTCATCGCGCTCGGCGGTTACGGACGCGGCGAGCTGAATCCATTCAGTGATGTCGATGTCATGCTGCTTCACGGCGAAAATGGCGGCAAAGTTTCTCCCTATGTCGGCGAAATGGCCGAGCAGATTCTCTATCTCCTTTGGGACGTCGGTTTCAAGGTCGGTCATTCGACGCGCTCGGTGAAAGAAGCGCTCGCGCAAGCGAATCGCGACATGCTGACGAAAACCTCAATGCTCGAGTCGCGCTTTCTCGCAGGAGATCCCGAGCTCGCGCGCGACTTCCGTGATCAGTTTCGGCAAAAATGCGTCATTGGCCTGGAGCGCGAGTACGTCGAACTGCGCATGCGCGATCAGGAGGCGCGCCATCGCAAATTCGGCGACAGCGTTTACATGCAGGAACCGAATATCAAGAGCGGCTGCGGCGGCCTGCGCGATTATCAGAACCTGCTTTGGATGTCGTATTTCAAAGAAGGCGTGTTGACAACAACGCACCTGGTCGGCCGGGATTGGTTGAGCGAATCGGACCAGCGTCGAATCGAGACCGCCTACGATTTTCTTCTGCGACTGCGGACCGATTTACATTATTTCTCGAAACGCGCGGCCGACGTTCTCCATCTCACCCTTCAGGAGGAGATTGCGCGTCGTTTGCGTTATCGGGAAAAGGCGGGTCAGCGTGCGAGCGAAGCGTTGATGCGCGATTACTACAAACACACGCGAAATATTTTTCGCGTGACGGAACGCATCACCGAACAGTTCGCGAGCGGTTACGCGACGAGCGGAACGCGCGCGCTTTTCAGCTTCTTGCCGTTGCGGCGCGGAGCTCAGACGAAGATTGGATCATTCATCATTCACCACGGCCAGCTGCACTCGAGCGGCCGCGATCTTTTCAAAACCGATCCGATCGAGATGATGCGCGCCTTCGAGCTGGCGCAGGAGCGCAACGTCGATCTAAGTCCGGAGCTTGAAGATTTGTTGAGCCGCGGACTCAAACAGGTGACACGCACTTATCAGTATGCCAAAACTCCGCGCGAAATGTTCATGTCGATCTTGTCCAGGAAAGGCGAGGTCGGACGCACGCTGCGTCTGATGCACCGCGTCGATTTTCTCGGACGCTACATTCCAGAGTTCGGCCAGCTCACCTGTCTGGTGCAACACGAGTTCTTTCACCGCTACACCGCGGACGAACACACGCTGCTCTGCATCGACAAGCTTGACGCGCTGATTCGAACCGAAGACCCGAAGTTGATTCCGTACCGCCGTCTTTTCGAAAGTCTTGAAGATCCTTTTGTCCTGTATCTCGCTTTACTTTTACACGACACCGGCCGTGCCGTTGGCGCGCGACCGCACTCCGAAGCGAGCGCGCTATTTGCGCAAAGCGTCGCGAAGCGTCTGCAGCTTTCGCCGGATCAACGGAAAGCGCTCATTCTCCTGGTCGATCATCACGTCAGTCTTTCGAACACGGCGCAACAACGAAACCTGGACGACCCGGCTACGATCGTGGAATTCGCCAACATTGTCCGGAACCAAAAAAATCTGCACGCGCTGATGTTGCTGACGCTGGCCGACGGTCAGGGCACGAGCGGACAAAGCTGGTCGGATTGGAAGGAATCGCTGGTCTGGCAGCTCTTCCATGCGACCTCGCGATATCTCGCCGATCAAAAAACTTACCATGAGCAAACCAGGATCGAGCGCGACAGTTTGCAAAAGGAAGTCGCCGCGCAACTGCCACCGGATTTCGAAGAGGAAGTCGAGGCACACTTCGATTTCATGCCGGACAATTATTTTCGCGCATCAAAGGTTTCCGACATCGTCCACGACTTGCGGCTGTTTCGATCGTTTTTCGAAAACGCTTCGACCGCGCAAGATCGCTCGCTGGTGCCGGCAGTCAGCTGGGAAGCGTTCCCGGAATTTGGGCACAGCGTCGTGTCCATTTGCACGTGGGACCGGCAGGATCTTTTGGCGAAGACCGCCGGATCGTTTTCAGTTGTTCCGCTCAACATTTTGAGCGCGGACATCTTTCCGCGCGAAGACCACACGATTCTAGCCTTTTTCCGCGTGTGCGATTTGAAAGAGCGCGCCGTTGCCGAATCGGTGGATCGAACGCTTGTTGAAAACACGCTCCAGCGCGCGCTCGAAGTCGAAACCTTCGAATTTGCACCGTTGCTCGAGCAGGCCCGGCGCAAGATTCATTATCAGCGACTGCACGAGCTGGAATTTCCAACCGGAATCTCGATCGACAACAAAGCGCACCCGGTCTACACGCTGATTCAAATCGAAACGCCCGATCGCGTGGGGCTTCTTTACGATTTGCTCACGGCGCTCGGACGCGAAGGGGCAAACATTGTTCTCTCGCGCATTAGCACGCAAAAAGGGGCAGCGGTCGATACGTTCTATGTGACCGACAGCGCCACTCGCGGCAAAATCACTGATTCGAATCGAATCGCCGGATTTCAACATCGTTTGCGGGCGGCGATTTTGGCCGGCGCTGGAAGGTAATCGGCGATCGGAATAACTGGCGCGCCTGAGCCGTCTGATTATCGTCCCGAAACTTCGAATGAACGCGCTCATTCTCGCTGCCGGTTACGCCACGCGGCTTTATCCCCTCACCCTGAACAAGGCCAAGCCGCTTCTCGAAGTCGGCGGCAAACCGATGATCGAATGGCTTTTCGACAATCTCGTTTCCATTCCAGACCTCGGTACGGTCTATATCGTAACGAACAACAAGTTCGCCAACGATTTTCAGAATTGGGTGAACGGTTACCAAGATCGATCCGCCTCCGCCAAGGCTACGGCGGACAGGCATCCTGGGATACAGATCAAGATCATCAATGACGGCTCGACCAGCGATGACGATAAGCTCGGCGCGATCGGCGACATCAATCTCGTCCTGACGCGGGAAAATTTGACCGACGACGATCTGCTCGTGATTGCGGGCGATAATTTGTTCGAACAGCCGCTGATCGATTTCGTCAACGCGGCCAAGAGTTCGCCGGCCACAGTTGCGGTGCACGACGTAGGCGATCTCGAAGCAATGAAGAAATACGGCACGGTGACAATCGACAGCAAGGGGGTGATCACAAATTTCGAGGAGAAGCCGCAGAAACCGAAGAGCACGCTGGCCGCGGTGGCGCTTTATTATTACTCGCGCGAACTGCTGTCGTTGTTCACGACTTATCTTGCGGCCGGAAATAATCCGGACCAGCCCGGGCTTTTCCTGCAGTGGCTTTACATGCGCAAACCGGTTGGCACTTTCGAGATCAAGGGCCGCTGGCTCGACATCGGGAGCAAAGAAACGCTCGAGAACGCGGACAAGATTTTCGCGAAGCGCTAGCGATTATTTCAGCCGGCCTTCATCAAACTCGATCAGGTCGAAGTAAGTTCGGATGTCCTTGCGACCCGCGCCGCCGGCTTGCTTTAGAAAATGACTGAAGCGCGCTTTCTTCGCCGCGGTGTCGGGATGACGTGAGACCATCGCCTGGTTCCAATGTTCGACGTCGGCGGCGGAATGTTTGTCGCCGTTCTTCTCGATCCAACTCAGGATGGCGTCGTCGCTCTCCAATTTGTGGACAGCTTCTTCAAACGCGTCCCCGTCGATTTTCAGGAAACTCAGCAAATGTTTGTCGAAGCCGAGGGTTTTGTAGTTGTAACCGTCAAGCAGTCCCTTGCGGCTGAGCTTGGCCTTGTCGATCAAGCGCGGGAGATGAACGTAGCCGCCGAGATTTTCGTACGGACTGCGCGGATGCAGTCTTCGCATGAGACGAAATTATGTTGCGTGCGCTGGGTGAGCGGCGCCGAGCGGGACGTCCGATTCGTTTTTCTTCTCGGTCGCTTTCGCTTCCGGCAAAAGTTCTCCCTGAGTGAGATTGGCCTGACCGATCACCAGTTGTCCTGAAAACAGTCCGCCTTTCTCGATGGCGATCGACTTCGCGGTCACGTTGCCTTCCAGCGAACCGGTCTTGTGAATCGTGACCGAACCGGTGGCAATGATTTCTCCCGACATCCGGCCTTTGATGTCGATGTTGGTCACTCTCACCCGACGAAAACATTGAATGTCGGATTTGCGCTCAACGACCATGGTTTGCGCCCCGATACGGCCGGGAATCTTGCCGACGAGATTGATCGTCATCGCATCTTCACACTCGAGATTGCCGCGGAGCTTTCCTTCCACCACCGCGGCGTGGCAAACGACGCTCGTGCTACTCAGGTCGCCCTTGTTGGTGAGGTGCAAGTCGCCGCGCGTGCGAATCGTGCGACTAAAGCTGGTGGTGATTTTGTAATCGCGCAGGTCGATGTGCGCGCTACAACCCGGGCAATTGGTTGACGTCGCCGCGTCACTGACTTCGTGCTTCCGTTTGCATTCGAAACAGGAAACGATGCGATTCTTTTGCCGGCCCCAGATGCTTTCCAGCTTTCGATGAACCGGAACTTCCTCGGCGGCGCCGGATTCTTCCTTGAGTTTGACTGCCGGCTTCGGAGCTGAAGGAGAAAACGAGCGACCACACTGCCGGCAAATCGTCGACTTCGCCGCCACATATTCCATCTGCTTAAAACCACAGTGCGGGCATTCCACACTGGCCTTAGCAGGCGACGACTTGATCACTTCTTCAGAAGCAGCAGGTCAATATTTTACGCTCGGGCGAAAGCAGGTTTCGCTGACTCTTCGTGGCGAACAACCTCCGGCTTGGACGCGGCTTTTACGCTCATCCCGCTGGAGACTTCCGACTTTCCGATAAACGTAGCCCCTTCTTCGATGATGAGACGAGCCGCCTTCAAGTCGCCTTGAAGCACGCATTTTGATTTCAATTCGCAGCGTTCGCTCACCGAAATGTTCCCCTGCACTTTGCCGTAAATGGTAATCGCCTTGGTTTTAATTTCCGCGCGGATGTCTGCGTTCTCGCCGACTGTCAACGCTCCATCGGAATTAATTTCACCTTCGACTTTGCCATCGATCAAAAGCTCCTTCTGGAACTTGATCGTGCCTTTGATTTCAACGTCGCTGGAAAGGACGTCTTTGCCGGAATGTTCAGCCATAAACTTTTTGTAATCGTTGGTTGTTACTCTTGGTTGCTCGCCGTAGGCGGGTCGGTTGGAATCTTCACCCCCTGAACTCAGCGACCCTTCACCGATCGACGAGATCGTTCTCTGCGGGATGAATTTCTTCAACACGCATCATTATTGTGATGGTTATTCACATTGTCAACGGGTTCGGCCGAGAAAAACCGCTTTTTTACAATTTACCCACAAATCGGAATAACTTTGCCGCTCCATTTTGGCCAGAGAGCACCAAAAACTCCGGCGCCTGGCCGGGCGAACGATCTAGAATACGGCCGATGGCGCGATCGGGAACCGCTGATCCAAGCTGATTAGCCGAATTTTGGCCGAGCCGGTCCCAATCATAAGCGAAAACCCATTCGACCTGCCGGTTGCGAAGGATTTCTCGAGAGGTTTGCGGATCCTCCGCAACGAAAAACCGAGCCGAGTCGGCAATCCCAGCCAGCGATTCGTGCGAACTTCCGGCAACACCGGGCTGGCCCGACCAATACGCAATCGACGGTGACAGCCACCACGGTGCGAGAAAAGAGCGCGTTTGATCGGAGCGAATGGTCAACGCCAGTTCGCGGACTTCGATCGCTTCCTTTCTCTGCTCAATTCGGCGAGCCAGCTCCGATTCGTTAGGCCAGAGTCGAGCATCCCAAAATTCAAGGATCGGCAGGATCGACAATGTGAAGACAATCCAAATTACAGCGCGCGATTTCACCGGCGCGAGCAAGTTCGGCAACGCGATGATGAAGATCGAAACGAAAAAATAACTCCACCGCGCCTGCCAGATTGTGAGAAGAAACGTCGTGATGAGTAAGACGAGAACAAATTTTGGCGGCGTGCATCGCTCGCGAATCGAAAACCAAATCAGAATCGGCGCGAGCGCGATCATGTAGCCGGCCCAAACAAACCAAACGCGATTCACGAGCGAGACGTGCGCGAGCTCGCCGATTGTGCGCGACCAGTTTGCGAACAGCGTGCCTGATTGAAAGATCGACAACGATGGAATTCGGCGCTCGATCAGAAACGCAAGAGCAAGCGTCGCGAGAAAAATCATCCAGCCGATTCGACGATGCGAGGAAAACAACAGTTGCCGATTTTCGATTAGTCCGAGCGCGCTGACGAGCGCCAGCAAAATTAACGGTTCGTAGAGCGAAACCCAAAGCGCCATGCTCCACGCAATCGCGCTGACAACGCTCCAACCGCGCGACTGCTCATTGCGCAGGCTCCATTCCGCACAAATTCCGATCGTAACGAGCAAAATGAGCAGCGATTGATGATCGGGCCGGCCGAGTTCGGTTCCGTGAACCAAAATCGGACTGATTGCGTAGAGAATTAGCGCAATCCATCGATAACGAAACTCCATTCGGCGCGACCACCACCAAAGAAACCAGCCGCCGACGAGCGCGAAAATTGGCGAGACAATTGCACCTGCGAAATCAATCGGCCGTGCAGTGAACGTCTTTAATAAGAACGACAACAAGACGATCAGGTAATCAAGCGGCGCGGTGGTGTGCGGAGTCGTTCCTTGCGGAAAATTTTCGAAATCGTGATGGCGAACAATCAGTCCGGGATGTTCCGCGCACGCTCGCACTCGCGTCATGCGCGCGTAACAATCCGCGTCGGTGAAGTAAATATTTCGATCGACGAAAACGTCGTGATAATTCGCGCATCGCGTCGCGAGAATCAGCACGCTTAGAACCAAGATTCCAATAATGAGAACGATGGAGCGCAGCATTCCAGCGAATGTCAGAAATGCCGCCGGGCAAACTCGCGGCCCGATCCACTTTTCAAATACTTTTCGGACGCTCGCGCTTTGCTTTCGGATCCAAATGCAACTGCTGTCTCAATCTGCCACGGCCGATACGATGAGCTGTTAGGGCATTTGTCACGGTTATGTTCGAGGAGACGCTGTCTGAGATTCTGTGTGATGCCAGTGTAGTGATGCTTCCTATTTCGTTCGCTCACGAGAATATAAACGTAGAAGAATTTCGTCATTAGCTGGCCTGCCAAGCCGTAGTCTTTGGAACGATATTAGAAAAGATTAATCATTGCCCGCCTTCACTTGGTTACGGCGTGGCAGCCTTCGCCTTCTCGCTCCGCTCCAAAGCGAAGGCTGGGCCCGCCTGGATTCGAACCAGGGACCAAGGGATTATGAGTCCCCTGCTCTAACCGCTGAGCTACAGGCCCGAGGAATTTGGGAAGTAAACCACAATCAGCCGCAGGTGACCAATGCGGACGTTTTAATGAAACTTTTTCGGGCCGGATACGACCAATGAAGTTCTATTTCGTCCCGACGCTTTACCAGCTGCAGTAGAACTAATTCTCTTCAGCCTTGCGCCGCGTTTTCAGCAATCGCGCAATTGTCTGTTTGAGCTGTTTCGCCGAGACCGGCTTCTTGAGATAGGCGTTGCCGCAAACAGAGAGCGCCGCTTCCTGCTCTTCGTCGCTGGCGTAAGCCGAATAATAAAGCGTCGGAATGTTTGGCTGGACCTCATGAATCCTTTGGCACAACTCGATTCCGGTTCCATCCGGAAGCCGCACGTCCAGAATCGCAAGATCGAACTTGAATTGCTGCGCGAGCTCCCACCCTTCGGCGTTGGTCCCCGCAGTAGCCACCACGTAGCCAAAATCCTGGAGCGACGCGGAAATCAGTAAACGGATGTCGGGATCGTCATCGACATGGAGGATTCGAGCGTTGGTCATGCCCCATTGTCAGCAGCCATCAGACCATAAACCGCGCATCTTTACGCAAATCTTCCGTCACACTCACTTGTCACTGCCGACAATCTTTCCACTGACCTCGCCGAAGCCGATGCGATAGCCATCACCTTCGCACCAACCGGTGATCGATAATGTGTCGCCGTCGTCGAGCCACTTGCGCTCCTCGCCGTTGGGCAATTTTAGCGGGTTTGCGCCGCGCCAGGTCAACTCCAGCATACAGCCGCGCGATTCTTCGGTGTCGCCGCTTATGGTCCCGCTCGCAAGCAAATCACCGGGCTGAAGATTGCAGCCGCCGACTGTGTGATGCGCGAGCTGTTGCGCAACGCTCCAGTAAAGGTTTTGAAAATTCGTGCGCGTGATCGTGTGCGGCGAATTCATCTTCGCCGTTTGCAATCTCGCCTCGAGTTGAATGTCGAATGAGAAATCGTTTTTTGCGCGAAGATAGCCCAGCGGTTCGGGATCCTGTTTCGGCAATGCTTTCCGAAAAGGCTCGAGCGCTTCCATCGTCACAACCCATGGCGAAATGCTCGTGCAAAAATTCTTGGCGAGAAAAGGGCCGAGCGGTTGATATTCCCACGCTTGAATGTCTCGCGCGCTCCAATCGTTCATTAAAACGAAACCGAAGATCTGATCCGCCGCCTGATCGATCGGGACCGCTTCGCCTAACGAATTGCCGGGTCCAACAAAAACCGCCATCTCCAGCT
>WNFR01006007.1_pt1 | contig 12415 bp, 11 predicted proteins | sample 5400221 | NCBI WGS metagenome assembly WNFR01 (sample SAMN13153357, study PRJNA577476) | soil metagenome | isolation source: 40 cm soil under Madrone tree | place: USA:California | collected 2016-06-14 | reverse complement strand
GGATGAGCAAAGTGAACGTTCACGAGGCAAAGACACGTTTTTCCCGGCTACTTCGCCGCGTGGCTGCCGGGGAGGAAATCACTATTGCCAATCGCGGGGTGCCCGTGGCGCGCCTGGTGCCTGTCCCGGCGGAAGAGACCACCCGCAAGCTTGGGGTTTTTCGCGGTCAGATGACCATTCCGGATGATTTTGACGCGCCCCTTCCTGACGATATTCTGGACGCCTTTGAGGGCAAGGCCCCGCGTCAAAAAACAAAAAGAAAAAAATCGTGAAGTACTTGCTGGACACGAACGTCTTTCTTTGGAGCAATGGCGCTCCGGAAAAACTTAACAGGCAAGCCATAACTGCTTTGTCTGCTGGCTCAGCGGAAGTTTATTTGTCGGCGGCAAGTTCCTGGGAAATCGCTATCAAGTTTGCGCTCCGCTCGCTCAGGTTGCCGAGCCCGCCTTCGCAATTTATTCCACACGCTATGCGAGTAATGGCGCTTCGGTCTTTGGACATCACACACTTCCATTCTGTAGCGGCGGGCGAGTTGCCGCGTCACCATCGGGACCCTTTCGACCGAATGCTCATTGCGCAGGCGCGTAGCGAAACGATGGTGTTGCTGACTGCTGATACTGCTTTCAAGAAATACGAAGTCGAAACCGTGTTCTGCGGAAAGTAAGTGGGCGAAACGGGATCCGGAATGCATTGGACGCTCCTGACGCCACCATAGCGGTAGTCTGCGGTAATGGTGATGGCCGGACCGTTCACAACTCAGGGTAAACTTTCGGAGACTTGGCCGCTACGCGGGCAGACTTAGGTAAAAATGAAATCGAAATTGCAGGTGATGAAATTTGGGGGCACGTCGGTGGGCGATGCGGCGTGCATCGCGCGCGCGGCGCAGATTGTGGCGCAGGCGGCAAAGCAGAACGGCGTGGTGGCGGTCGTGTCCGCAATGAGCGGGGTTACGAACCGGCTGGTGGAAGCGGCTAATCGCGCGGGCGCAGGCGATACGCAAGCTGGCGCTGCGCTTACGGATGGGCTGCGTCAACAACACCATGCGGCGCTTGCCGCGCTGGTTCCCGGCGAAAACGGGAGGTCTGCGGTTGCGCGGCGCATCGACGAGACGCTTGCGGAAGGGCAGCGGCTTTTCGACGGCACGGCTCTGTTGCGCGAGCTGACGCCGCGCGCTCTGGACACGATTTCCAGCCTGGGGGAGCGGCTTTGCGCGCCGATCTTTGCCGGCGCTCTGAGCGAACTCGGGGTGCGCGGCGCGGCCGTCGAGGCGACGGAGTTGATCCTTACGGACTCGTACCACGGGGGCGCGGAGCCGCTCATGGACGCGACGCGCGAGCGTTGCGAAGCGCGGCTGCGGCCGCTGCTAAAAGATGATGTAGTGCCGGTGGCGACAGGTTTCATTGGCGCGACTCGCGACGGGACGCTGACGACGCTGGGGCGGGGCGGCTCGGATTATTCGGCGACGATTCTGGGGGCGGCGCTTGGAGCGGATGAGGTGATTATCTGGACGGACGTGGATGGCGTGCTGACCGCGGACCCGCGTCTGGTGCCTGATGCGCGCACCATTCCGGAAATTTCTTACCGGGAGGCCGCGGAGCTCGCGTACTTCGGGGCTAAGGTGCTGCATCCGAAGACGCTGCGCGCGGTTATGCCCGCCGGAATTCCTGTTTGGATTCGCAACAGCTTTGCGCCGGAGCGCCCGGGCACGAAAATTTCGCAGCAGGGCCGCAGCATCGGCGGCGGCGTGAAGGCGCTTACAGCGATCCGGGATGTCGCGCTGATCAGCGTGGGTGGACCGGGGATTGTCGGCGTGCCGGACGTGGTGGGACGCACATTTTCCACTACGGCGGAATTGCGCGCGAACGTGCTACTGATTTCGCAGTCCTCGTCGCAGAACGATATCTGCTTCATCGTGGCCGCGGCCGATGCGCAGCGCACGGTGGAGGCGCTGCGGCGGGAGTTTGCGAACGACCTTTCGCACGAGGTTGTGGACCACATCACGGTTGATCCGAAAATCGCCATTGTGGCGGTGGTCGGAGAAAATATGCGCGGCACGCGGGGAATTGCGGGGCGCACGTTTGCGGCGATGGGCCGGGATAACGTGAACATCATTGCCATCGCGCAGGGGTCGTCGGAGACCAACATTTCGTTTGTAGTGGAAGACGGCGCTATGAAACAAGCGCTGCTCAGCGCGCATAGCGAGTTTGGATTGGCTAACTCCACATCAAGCCGAGAAGAGAAGGCCGAGTTTTCAGAACATCCGAAATGCAGCTAACGAAAGCGGTTCCACAAAGTAGACAGTTTTAGGATTGGGGTGGGAGACGGGATTTGAACCCGCGACTTTCGGAGCCACAGTCCGACGCTCTACCAGCTGAGCTACTCCCACCAACGATTGACAACAAACAGTTTACGCTACTTTTTGCGCGGAGAAAACATGGGTCAATGGGTCAATCACATCAATTTTGTTGCCAACTAGAGAGGGAATTGAGGCTAAAACACGCGAGCGATACAGCGGACGCAAGTGTGTATAGCGCCTAACCATTCTCTCTGACCCATGCCCGATCCACGACTTGATTACTTCAACGGGCGTGTTGTTCTCAACCAAGAACGACACCCGACCGTGCCTGAAGCCGTGCATACCGCCTTCTGGTATGCCGAGCTTGGCAAGCAGCGGGTGAAGGCGTCTACGCAGCACGTTATTGTTGCGGAGAGGCTTTCCGTTCTTTGAGTGAAACAACAGACCTTCACTCCGTCCATTGAGATAGTCCTTTAGGATGAGGATTAGCGCGGGTTGAACATCGACCGTCCGAATCGCGTTGCGGGTCTTGGTGGACTGCTGCTGTCCTTCCCAGACCGCGCGGCGAATGTGAACCAGGTTCCGGGCAAAGTCGATGTCCTTCACTTCAAGCGCGTATAGCTCGCCTGCTCTTGCGCCAGTTTCGGCGGCTGTAGCGAAAAGCACGTTCCACATTCCTTGTGCCTCCGCGACTATCCGGCTCATTTGTTCTGGCGTGTAGCAGACGGCTTCTTTCTCCTCTGAGATCATGGCCGGGTAATTGATTTTCTTTCTCCCGAACCATTTTCCTAGAACGAGGCAAAGTGTGGTTACAAGGTGCTTGAGCGAAGCTGGCGAAAGGTGCTGCAACTCGGCTTCGCCAATCCACTCATTAACCCTGTCCGCCGTGATCTCATCAACCGGGTACTTGGCCCACTTCGGCACCAGATACTTGCGAAGGTGGTATGCCATTGTTTTCCGGGTTGACGGTTTCTGGCGTGAGAGGTAATTCTCCTCCCACCACTTCACGCGCTTGGCGAAGATGTCTGTTGAGGGAATCACGTACCTAGGGCTGTTGATGCCCGTCGCTTCGATGATGCTCCGCAGCTTTCTTCGCGCTTCGCTCTTCCTCATTTCCTTAACGAAGCCGAGCACAACAGACCGCTTGACCCGTTGCGTTTGACCCGCAACGTCTTCAAACCATCTGCCGCGATAAGCTCCGTTTCGCAATTCAACTGTTCCGTTCTGGCCGATCCTGCGAGACATGCTTTTCCTTCGCTTTCTCGCTGAAATCGGCACCGCAGGTGACACGGTAACACTGCTCTGTTGCTCTGTCACCGTGGCAATAGTTACAGCACCCGCTTGCCCTGTTTCAGTTTCACGATGGAGAAGGCCGGGCAGCGCCTTGTCCATCCCACTCTGATCTGTTTCCACTAGCAGCCTTTCTAAACGATTGCAGGAGTGTGCGGTCCCGCCCGGTCGCCAGTGCCTAATTCACAGCGATAGCGGTAATGCGAGCAACGGCGGCCTCTTCTGCGTCCCATATCTGATTCAACGCTTGCTGGCAGCCGCAATTTGGTGCGCACCTGTCACAGAAAAACGATAAGCAGTGAATGCACATGCTTGCGTCATCTTCGTGTACCGCCTTCTTGCACCCTGAGCAGACTGTAATCATGTGGACTCCCTTTTCTGTGCATCGATTAGATTGCATCCCCAAGGGCGTGGATGTGCGGCCCACGCAAAACAGAGAGCGGAGTGTTCTCTCGCGTCAGGCCCGTAGAGGCTGACGACATCTACAGACTCAGGCCGCACGTCCACACCCTTGGGGCGTGGTTTTTTAGGATTTAGATAAGTCCCAAACGTCGTGCGGCATGACGTTGGCGTTTGTATTCAGCCGGGTCGGACATGGCCAGATCATTAGCCTTTTTAGAATCACTTTTCCTTCCGAAAAGCTGGGTGAGTTTTTCCTTTTCGCCCAGCGTTGCGTAAGGTGGCTGCTGTGCCTCTCTGCTGCCGATACCCGGCTTCACGTCGCCACGTACAAGGTGGGGGTTCTGCGCTGCGAATTCTCTAAAGAACGAATCGAGCGAGAGCGTACTTCCGTCCAGCCCAAGGCGAGGCGTAGCGTCACTACCCAACACTACAAACTTTGCACCGTCCCACCTGATCTCATCGCTGGTGAGCTTCGCCAGTTGTGCCGGGTTATAAAAATTGTACTTTGCCCCGGCTTCGGTAATGGCGTTCTGCTTGCGAACCGCAACGGTCTCTTCTTTAGCTTTTTGAATCTCCGAGTCTTTGGCTTTAGCAACATCGCCCGTGGCAGTTGCCGCATCCTTCGCCGCTTGAAGTTCAGCCTGTAGGGTAGTCAGTTGGTCTTGTGCGGTTGCTAACTCAAGTCGCACCGTGGCCGCTGCCCTTCCCATCGATTCGCGGATCAATTCATCCACTTTTTTCTGTTGAACTTCGTCAAAGACTACTTTCTCTGCGTTTGGTTCTGACATAACTTTGGCTCTCTTTGGCACCCTGGATTTTTAGCTTCCGGCCGGGTTGGTAGCTAGATAGCTTTGTTGCTCTACGTTTAGACCGGCTGCTTACCCAACGACTTTTGCAGTTGTTCGTACGTAACCTTCGTGCCGTATTGCAGTCCTAAGCGGTCACACACAGCAGGTGGGACTTCAATCAATTCATCTTTTTGCTTGGCCATGTCCGACCGGCGCTTGTCTTCCAAAGCCTGTTTAGAAATTCGGCTTTTCATGGGAAGCATGGACTCTGCTACTAGGCCATAGGAATAGACTGCGGCTTGCTTGAGGGCTGCGTAGCGTGCCGGGTCGAATTTGGACAGTTCATAGGCTTTGCGTGAGTCGCTACCGGGTCCGAAGACTTGGGTTACCTCTTCTTTCGTAAACTTGGCGAAGTCTAGTTCATTGCTTGACGACATGGTTTTCTTCTTTCTGTTTTAGAATGTTTAGTTTGCTGCGAGAGTTTGCGACCTTGCTTGCGTACTTAACTACGTCCTGCACGGTCAAAGCTCCTTCGAATCTACAAAATTTTTGGGATGCTGCCTCCAATCCATGCTCAACTGTCGAAAACGAGTGCGAGCTTAGCCACGTCCGGAAAACGGCATCGTTGGGAGGGGCGAGGGGAAACGACCTTTCCCAGACCTTACGAAGTCCGTCAATTCTTTGATTGACGACCTCAACCGGAGTCGTGTAGCTCATGCTGCCACCTGCTCAACTGGAATCTCTTTTGCTCTGGCTTTGGCACGCGATAGTCCGGCCTCACGCTTCTGATTCCAGCCAGCGAGCTTCGCGTCGTATTCCGCTACCATGTCAGGGTTAATCAAAACGGGTTTTCCATCCTGTTCGACTTCCACGTAATCAAATAGCGTCGTGGACATCTCCCGTTTGAATTTGGCTGGGTTGCTCGCTTGCGCTAACTTCGCAAGCTTCGCCGCATCGTGTCGCAGCCGTCCGCCATTCATCCAAGCAATAGCGTTCAGCCGAGTCCGCCAACCTAGCTGCGAGTCGGTAAGGGTCGCTATGTTTTCGTTGGCGAGAAAGCTGGGCACATCGAATTGAAACCAGCGCAACGGATTCCGTGCTGATGTTCTGGCCGTCGCTGGTCTATTAGTCTTCGAGACACGCCCAACTATGTCGCGTACTTTGTCTTCCGGAAGAGGTGGCTGGCACCTGGATACATTCGTAGCCAACGCGACTTGTAGTACGTCGGCTTCCAGCATCCCGCTTCTGAAAAGCGAACAGACTGCCTCATACAAAGTGTCGGTACGTTTCCCGGTGGGTATCGCTCCGCTGTTGGGAACGTCTTCGACCGTCAACAGGTCCAACAACCAATTGGGAGCGAGTGCGATCTCTGCGGCACCGTCCACCCATTCATATGTGCGACCGTTGGCGTGTTTGGACGGCGGGCAAACAACGTAACCACCATCACCGCGCAAATCTAGCCCGTCGCCTAGCTTTCCAGTGCTGCATCGAATGTCTACGGTCTGAGGATGCTTAAAGTAAAAGTGTCGGCCCCTGCCCGTTACCACGGTGAGAGTCGCTGGTAGGGGCTGGTGTTCAGCCTCTAGCCTGCGAAGCGAGATGCTTCCACTGCCGTCGTTCTTATCATCAACGTCCACCACGATAAGGCCAGATCGTCTGCCAGTAAGTACCGCAACGTTTGCTTGTGGCGACTTTGCCCACCAACGCTGGATTTGTGCTGGGTCATTCGATGCTTGGTTAGGCCAACGTGAAATCATCGAATGCTTTGCAACGGAGGAACAGTCCGATCTACCGCAACTGCATACTCCGTTGACTGGGTAGTGGAGTGGGAATACCTGAAATCCTCTACGAAGTAACTCCGGTACAGCTACTTCTGTGCTTCTAGGGTTATCCATCTAGTGACTTCTTTCTGTGTGTTACTATCTTGGTATCTATGCATATTTTTTTAAATGCGTAGGAATAATCTGATCTGTTCTGATCTGGTCTGATCTGGTCTTATATATAAGAGTGCTGAGCAGCCGCTACACCGACCGCTCAGCGACCGCTAGACCGTTTTGTTGATTTGACTGGGTTTATCCACCTTACTTGCTCTCGCTGGCAGGTGTGTTCCGATAAAAGTCAATGTAGGCGTCCAAATCCGACTTGCGAAATTTTAGACGGCCTGCAATTCTGTATGAAGTGAGCCTCAGTCCGTCGTACTTGTTACTGCATCTTTCCCGAACCCAGCTGGGACTTACGTCGAGATGCACCGCCGCTGCTTTGAGTCCCATCAGGGCATCGTTGGCGATCTCTTGTAACTTATTGTTGTCCACGTTGAAGAACCTTTCTGTATGTGCGGAACCATGTGACTAGCTTAGGCTCTGCCGCGTTGCTTAGTGTACTCTAGTTGCACTTATTTGTCAAGCTAAATCTTTGTCTGGCCCAAAGATTCCTAAAGATTCTAAATATGTAGCTGATTCTACGTGGGATACACTGGCTAATGGCTAGGCTAGTTTATGGTAATTAAGTGCTAGACTTTGTTCTGGAGGGCAGAAAAATATAGAATCGGGCTAAAATGCTTTAGAACCGAAAAAACTTGTGAGATACATGCTCCGTTCCGCGTCCGGTGGGTTGGCCCTACCCTCCAACGTGTCACCTGCCGTAACTTCACAGCGAATACACCAATCCCGTACTTTGAACCCGCATTCAGTCACTAGGACAGTGACGTGGTTTGTTCTTTAACAATTTAATCGCCGGATCGCTAGGCGCAGCTGCGCCGTGCCGGACTTTGTTGTGTCTCCTGTGCTCTTCCCGCCTCACGGCCTCGGAGCAAGGTTATATCGTCCAACGCGAAAGTCTTCACAAACGAACTGGCATGTGCGGTGAGTATTCTGCGGTTCCGACAGCTTCGCGCAACGTCGAAGCCTCAGACGAAGCCGCTACTGAAAATGAAGAACTTAACTAATTCTGTAGAATTTGCTTGACGCCCTCCCGGTGCTTTGCTACGGTTCCGGCATGAACACCAAACCAAAAAACTCCAGCAAAGCGTTTGCGTACCTCAGAGTCAGCGGCAAGGGACAGGTTGAAGGGGACGGCTTTCCACGTCAGAAGGCCGCGATTAAAGCCTACGCAGACGGGCACGGAATCAAAGTAGTGCGTTATTTCGAGGAGAAGGGTGTGTCAGGTACAAAAGACTTGGACAATCGCCCTGCGATGCAGGAAATGTTGCTGGCGCTACTCTCGAATGGCGTCCACATCGTTTTGATAGAGAAGCTAGACAGGCTTGCACGCGATTTGATGGTACAGGAAACCTTCATCGCAGACTTCCGCAAGCAAGGATTTGAGGTTATCTCAGCGGCCGAACCGGATTTGTGCAGCGACGATCCGAGCCGCGTTATGATGCGGCAACTATTTGGCATTGTCGCGCAGTACGAGAAGTCGATGATTGTTCTCAAGCTCCGTGCGGCACGTCAGCGTATGCGTGCAAAGACTGGTAGCTGTGAAGGCCGGAAGCCATACGGAGATCGTGAAGGGGAGCAGGCCGTCATTTCGAAAATTCGTGAGTTATCTAAAAGTGGTTTCAACTACTCGCAAACGGCGGCTAAGCTAAACCAAGAGGGGATTCGCACGCGCAGCGGCGGCGAATGGTTTCCCACCAACGTGAGCCGAGTTTTAGGTCGCGTTGCGGCCCACTAGAGAACACAAGGCGAGTGCAATAATTTGATCAAGATTCAGTTTTGAACATCTTCTCTGTAAGTAACGTGTTCTGCGTTCCAGCGCCCAACAGCTTTGAAACCTTCTGGCGGTCTTTGTAATCAACTTCAAATAAATGGAGATGCTCCATTACCAGCATCAGTAGAATGTTATATGCGACGATGTGGGATCGCGTTGCATGAGTCAGATCTTTTATGTCCGGATGGGGCATCTTTGAAAAATGATCGAGCTGTATGGACAGATCAATCATCCGAGCGGACAAATTCTCCTCACCAAGTTTCTTCCTTACCGTCGAGTAAGTCATGCTTAGATCTTCCAACCCAAGGGAAGTTGAAACGCGCTTAATCATTCCAAAAATCGAACTTTCCGCTAAGCGGGCAAAGACCTTGCCTGCATGAACAGTAGCAGCAGCTTCTCGCTTCGCTCGATGGACCAAAATCATCTGCTCAAGCAAATGGCAGATTAAGTCCGCGTTTTCCCGGAGCACAGTCAGAATACCGGACATGGTTCTAAGGCCTAGTAGGTAACTTTGTTCGGCAAGCGCAGTTTTTAAATCGGCTTTGATATCGCCGGGGAAGTTCTTGAGAACTTGCCCCATTACCTGAAGCGAGTGATTTGCGAAATCAATTTTCACGCTAACGTCTAGAGCTTTGTCATACCGTGTCCGGACGGTCGCCTCGCGCGCGCTCTCCATCCTTTCAAGCGCCTCGTCCTTTTGGGCGCCAAAGTCGCTACGATTTTTAAGCACATTTGTTGTTGCGAGATCTAAATCCCGCCGCTGCAAAAGCACGTCTAGAAAATCTACGTCTTCGCGCAGGCGACATGCTTCGTGCTCTGCAAAAATCGACTTAGCCTGCTCAATGAAAAACTCGATTAGCTGCCGGTCTTCGGTCAAATAGATATAGAAAATCAGAATATTCATGTAATCGTCGTCATGGACCATCTCGGCCATATTTTTCAATTCCTGTCTTAGATCATCGTCATGCGGTCTATCCCCTAGTGCTTTCTGGAAAAACTTGGCAACAAAAAAGTAATAGCAATACTTGGGCAAAAATCCAAACCCGTCTTCCATCTCCCCCAAGATACCGGTCGTTGCTAAGTTCGACAGCACCTTGTTCATCTCCCAAGGAACGTCGTAGTCTTTAACGAAGCGGCTGTGAACTTCAGCCATTTCAGACTGAGATAGAGACTTTTTGTTCGACACAAATAGTTCATACGCAATAAGTGACAGATATGTGTAGTAGGTCCCTACGTCTGTTGATTTCTGGCTGATTGGTGCCAGACGTTTTGTAATAAAAGCCTCATAAACATGGCCATACGATCCGTGTGCGCGTACGTTACCTTGTTCGACCGAAAGGATCTGAAGCGTATATAGAATGAAAAGCGGGAAAGAGGGGAACAGTCCTTTCCCCAAAACTCCATTCAGAAGAGTTCCACTTCGCGCTACATTTTTCACGAGGTCAGGCTTTTCGAGATCGTACTCTTGGCCCAACGAGTGCCATTTCATGAGTATTTCTTCCCTCAATCTGTGGCCGAATTCTCTGATTTCGCAATGTTGGAATTCGCTGATCTGGTTATGGACGGATGCTTCAATCATGTCCTGAAACCAGGATTGTTCGGCTCCGAGGGTAACCACAACATTAAATTCCGTGCGTGCTACGCTGAGGAATTCGGTCTTTCCTGCTGTGTTCAATTTTGCCCGATGCCAATCATCGATAATCAGAGCTTTTTTGTTTGAAGGGAGCTGGATAAAAGCCTCTGATAATTCCTTCGAGTATTGTTGCGCGAACGCTTTATCTCTTTGCTTGACGAATGCCGCCGCTGGCTTGCCAGAGATTTCTTCTCCATCAATGAGAATTGGGACGTATTTGTATGCCTCTCGAAGATCTGTATACAGTTTTCTACTCATCGTCGTCTTGCCGGACATCGCAGGTCCAACAATCTGTACAAGGCGCTTGTCCGCGACAAATGACAACACGCCATCACTCTTAATATCACTTGCTTTCTTGTCGAAAAAACTCCGTGCTTTTAAGTCTGGGTAAACAAAAATGTCTTTAATTCTTAGATTCTCTTTGTACGAACTGGAAAATGATACCGGGCAGTTGAGCAACTCCTCTTCGAACTCTGCGTTGTTTTCAAAATAGCTGGTTAAAAGGTTGGAATTTCGAAGAAACTGAACCTCTATGGTCTCTTTGGGTTCATATATGGCTCCCGTCTCGATAAATTTAAACACCTGCGATGTTTGAGTCTCGACCGAGATCACAACCAAATTAAAGCCGACATTCGTTCCCGACGCCGAAAAAGCCGCGCCTTCGATGTAGGAGACATTCGCTCCTTCACTGGATTTTCTGCTGAAGCTATCGCCTTCGTGTTCGTGGCCGGTCAAGACAATATCTGATGCCTTTTCGATGACCTTTCGAAATTGACGTCGGTTTACTGGGTCAAACCACTCATAGGGATGATGGAATACGCTAACGGACAGCAGCGGCCGATCTGTTGGGCCTTCGAGAGTAACGTGAAAGGGAAAACAGATGTTTCCTTGTGCTTCAGGCAAGTCAGACACCCATGCGGTATTAAAACAATGAATTAGAATGCTTTTGCCGCCAGACTCATACACATATGAATAGTAGAGTCTTGCCGCCGCTTCCCTAGACACGCCCGAATAGCTCCTTTCAAATTCAAAGAACTGGTCATGTACTTTGGTCATTTCTTGAACTTTCTGACCATTTAGATCGATAGCGCTTACTGTTTGTGAGATCGTTTTGATTAAAACCGGGCGGACGTCCCCTTGCATGGCGAAGTCGCAGTCGTGATTTCCGGGCACCAGTATTGGACCAAGGACTTCAAGTTGTAATTCCGCGCGCAGCTTCTGAACGAGACTGTCGATAAACTGTCGCGCCATGTGGAACTGCTCTGATTTCCCGGAGTTAGAAATATCTCCACTGATTATCAGAAGCAATGATTTCAGGTCGCGACATCGAGGCTTAATCGCCGAGCAAATCTTCTGCACACGCCCGAGTAAGTCAAAGCCGCGGTCGGGCTGGCAGTGAATGTCACTGATTTGCAAAATACCTAGACTCATTTGTTCCCTCTCAAAAGCCGTAGGCGCGTTGCCCCTAAGACAGAAACTTGTTAAACGGTGCGAACGATTATCGTTCATCCCATCCCCCGCAGCATAGATGGTATCTAGTCATCTATACTCGAATAGCAACTCCGTGGATAAGGTCATCAGGCACACAAAATGTCGTCGTTCTGAGTTGGGAGCGGGAACGTGGTTTTGTCTGGCCTCGGGCGAGTCTGGGCCGCTTTGTCTAGCATTTTTTCTAAGCCCATTACAGACACGATCTGGATTCGCAGCTATGCGGGTAGCAAGTTTGGGAGAAAGCCTGTCTGCGCGACTGCGGACGCGATTGCTGGGCAGTGGGCGCGTGATCTCGGTAGGAAATTCACCACGTCAGAATAGAGTCGAACATGTTCTAAAACTTGGTTTCTAAAGTTTAGGGAAGGGAAGCGTGCGGAGAGCACGAACGGGGTAAAAACGAAGTGTGCAGCAGTGTGCGGTGGTGATTTGCTTCTAAAGACTTGCTGTGCTTTGGTTTGCCTTTGTGGTTTTGCCGAATAATGCAGTCAAAAACGCTGGAGTCGAGCGTATTTTCCTGTTGGAAATCCCTAGAATCACTTTTTGACAGCTTTTTGCTATGCGTGAACGCGAACTCCACAACATAAAAAACGATGTTTTCTCAATGTATGTGAGGTTTTGCCAATTTCGATCCGGTCCCCGGTTTTCCCCGTTTTGGCCCCGTTTTTAGGCTGAAATCCACTTGATTGCATAACAGTGTCGGCTCCCTCAACCCGAGTAGACTGTGGTTGCTTGACGACCAGAGGCTCGGGAGGAAGGAGCCGAACAGTATGTCCAGGAGAAGGCTGATGTATCCAGTGGGAGGTA
>WNFR01006005.1_pt1 | contig 12417 bp, 12 predicted proteins | sample 5400221 | NCBI WGS metagenome assembly WNFR01 (sample SAMN13153357, study PRJNA577476) | soil metagenome | isolation source: 40 cm soil under Madrone tree | place: USA:California | collected 2016-06-14 | reverse complement strand
CAACGGGGCTGGATCTCCGGCATACGTCCAAACAAGCGGCAAGCCATTTTATGACTCAAACGGCAATTTTCTCGGGTATCGAGGCACCGGCTCCGATATCACTGCGACGATCCGCGCAGATCACGCCGAAAAGGCACTGCGCAAGGCGCAGGCGGAACTCGCACATGTAACGCGCGTGACGACGCTGGGGGAGATGACAGCGTCAATCGCCCATGAAGTAAATCAGCCGCTTACCGCCGTCGTTGCCAATGCCGAAGCCTGTCTGCGCTGGCTCGACCGCGAAACTCCCGACCTGGATGCCGCGCGCCGCTCGGTGCAATGGATCATCGACGACGGCAATCGGGCGAGTGAGGTGATCCGGCGTGTCCGGGCGCTCGTGAACAAGACCGACATTGAGAAGGCGCCGCTCGACCTCAATGACGTCGTCAGGGAGGTCATCCCGCTGGTGCAGCGTGAGTTAATCAGCCACCTTGTGTCGTTGCGAACGGAATTGGCGCCCGCTCTACCGATGATCCTGGGTGATCGGATACAATTGCAGCAGGTGATTATCAATTTGGTGATGAATGGCATTGAAGCCATGCAATCGGTCACGGATCGGCCGCGCGAACTGGTGATCCGATCGCGTCAGGACGAGGCACGACAAGTGCTGGTAAGTGTGACGGATTGCGGCGTCGGGATCTCTGCCGAGAATGCGGACCGGCTGTTCAGCGCCTTCTTCACCACCAAATCCGGCGGTATGGGTATGGGACTCTCGATCTGCCGTTCGATCGTGGAAGCTCACGGGGGACGTCTGTCAGCTTCCGGCAATGTTGGGCCGGGTGCGACATTTCAATTCGTCCTGCCTTTGCATCAGGAGGATACGTCGTGACAGAGCGTCCTAAATCGTCGCGCGACACCGCGAACGCCAAAGAGCCGATCGTCTTCGTTATCGACGACGATGCATCCATGCGCAGGGCACTAACCAATCTTTTTGAATCGGTGGGGTTGCGGGTCGAGGTGTTCGGTTCGGCGCCCGAAATGCTGCAAAGCAAGCTTCCAGATGTTGCCGGCTGCCTGGTCCTCGACATCAGGTTGCCAGGATTGAGCGGTCTGGACTTTCAAACCGAACTAGCCAAGGCGAACATTCACATTCCAATCATCTTTATGACCGGCCATGGCGATATTCCGATGACCGTCAGGGCCATGAAGGGCGGAGCGGTCGATTTCCTGACCAAGCCGTTTCGCGACCAGGACATGCTGGATGCGGTGGTGACGGCGATTGAACGGGATCGAAAGAGGCGCGAAGCTGAGAAGATCGTCGCAGACTTGAAGGCCCTATTCGAGACCCTGACCTCTCGCGAGCGGGAGGTATTGGCTTTAGTCGCTTCCGGCCTCATGAACAAACAGATCGCAGCCGAGCTTGGACTTGCCGAGATTACCGTGAAGATCCATCGCGGGCATATCATGAAAAAAATGGGTGCGAGGTCAATGGCCGATTTGGTGAGAAAGGCCGAAACGCTCGGAATTCATCGCATCAAGCCCTAGCGCGTACAAACCTAAGTATAATTTTACAACCTTGATTTGTGGCCCAATTTCCCAGTGGGAGGCTGTGCTCCGGCAAGCGCTTGGTTCCCGTGCCAGGAAGGACCACTTTGTCAACACTTTCGGTTATCTCGGTCATTGACGATGATCCATCTGTGCGCGCCGCGACTAACAATTTTCTGAGGTCGCATGGGTACGCAGTCCATACATTTGCGTCGGCTGAGGAGTTCTTGCAGTCGACCCACTTGAATGACACGTCGTGCGTGATTGCGGATGTGCAGATGCCGGTCATGAGCGGCGTGGAGCTGCTAACGCTTATGCGCACCCAGGGTTACCGTGTGCCGTTCATTTTCATCACGGCCTTCCCCGATGAGAGCATCCGCGCCCGAGTGCTGAAGGCCGGAGCAATTGGCTTTCTGGCTAAGCCCTTCGCCGGCCCCTCCTTGATCAACTGCCTCGACACTGCCCTGGAGAGACATCGCGGCGGAGCCGGCAAGTGAGACGGTGAGCGTCCGCGCAGCATCACGTACGCCGCCTGTTTTGATCGGCTTCGCGGGCGGGACCGGCTAGTCCGATATCGACTTAAATCGGCCGCCGCCGCGCGCTCAGCGATATTCTTTTCGAATGCCATCACCGAGTCCGGAACGAGTGTGCGCCCACCGCTAAACCAAGGTATGGAGCGCCCTAAACCTATACGGCATTCGAATCAACCTCCGTAGGATCGAGTCGTTGGTCTTGATTAGATTAGGGTGACAGAAGGTGCGGAGCCAGGAGTCGGCCGGGCGAGCGCGAGCCAAGCGAGTCAAACGCTAGGGGTGGAACGCATGGTGGCAAAAGCCCGATGTACCAAGGTAGCATCGCGTGGTCCCTTCGATCGGAATACCCAAAAGCCGCGCCGGGCTGCCATGTTGCTATCACTGAACGGGCGCGCTCACGAAGGACATGATGAACGCGCCGATCCGCAGACTCATCGACTGCATGATCGGTCTATGTATCACGGGACAGCTGCCGTCGAGGTTTATCCGCCCGATATTGTGAAGCGTCGTACCGTAGCCTGGGACGGCATGGCGGCCGAGATCGTGCAAGCTACCAGACGTGAAAAGATAGAGTTTCGCTTTCGCGCGCCGCTTCACCTTCTTGCGGTGTATGACCGGGCGATACGAAGCGATGGGGAGACGTTTGTCGATGGTCTGCCCCGATCGAAGTTGCGAGACGTGAGGCGAAAGCTAACGCTCGTGCCCGCCGGTCACGTGTATCACGAGTGGCAGGAGCCCCGCGTTCCTGCGCGCATTGTGTATTTCTATTTTGATCCTGCCAAGATGCCCACGCATCATGAAACAAACGTCGTGCCTGCGCCTCTGGCGGCGCGGCTTTTTTTCGACAATGCGACACTGTCGGGCACTGCGCTCAAGCTCGAGAGGTTGATCGAGAATGCAGGCTCCAATAGCAGCCCTTATCTTGAAGCACTCGGCACCGTCCTGGCGCATGAGCTTGTTCGCCTCGATGCAGGGGCGCTCCCCATCGAAGGCCCTGTGCGGGGCGGCCTCGCAACCTGGCAGCAGCGCACGGTTACCAGCTACATTGAGGAACATCTCGCCGAGAAAATATCGCTCGTCAATCTGGCGCGACTGGTTTGCCTGAGCCCGTACCATTTTTGTCGGGCGTTCCGGCAATCGTTCGGAACGCCGCCGCATCGATACCATAGCAGCTGTCGCGTAGAACGCGCCAAGGCATTGTTGGTGGAGTCTGCGTCGTCGGTGACGGAGATCGGATTGGCGGTAGGCTTGCGCGAGACAAGCTCATTCACCACAGCGTTTCGCAAGGCAACCGGCCAGACTCCGACCGCGTACCGTCGAAGCCTCGCAAGTATTCCATAACGCAAGCAGAAACGTAGAACGCCTCCGTAATCCTTTGGCGGAAGTAATCTTATGCAACTACCTGAGTTCACGCGCTCAACCACGCTGCGCTGGACCTTTTTGGTGGCCAGCATATTTGCGACTTTTATCGTTGCGTTGCTCGGGTTTGTTTACTTGAAAACGAAAGGTGACCTGACGATGCGATCCGACCGTGTGATCGCCTCGCAAATGGGCGTCTTTGCGGACTTGTCGCCCGAGCGGAGGCTGGACGCGATCAATGAGCATCTGAGACAGGATCCGGGCCGCGTTCAGCTCGCAGGATTGTTTGGTTCAAACGGCCGCAGGATCGCGGGTAACCTGGAGAGCCTGCCACCCACTGTTAGAGCCGACAATTCGGTGCAGAGCGCTGTCGTCGACAGGATAGGCGAAAGTGGTCCGGAGAAACAGGCGGTCCGCCTGATCGCGCGAAGTTTGCCGAACGGCGACGGGCTGGTGATTGGACGAAACGTCGATGAAGTCGGCGAGGTCGCAAGCGTCGTTGGGCGGGCGCTAGCGCTCGGTCTGATTCCCGCTGTGCTTCTTTGCCTTACGGTCGGTATGCTGATGAGCGCTCGTGCCCAGAGGCTTATCGTAGAGGTCAACCGGCGAGTTCAGCGCATCGTTGCCGGCGATTTGCGGGAACGACTCCCGCATCGGAAGATCGACGATCCCTTCTCCAGACTTGCGACGATTGTCAATGGCATGCTCGACGAGATGGAAACTCTCATCCACTCCCTTGCAGGCGTCGGCAATAACATAGCGCATGACCTGCGCACGCCACTCACCCGTGCGCGGCTGACGCTCGAGCGCGGCCGCACGGGCGCCAAGACGCTGGAGCAGCTCCAGATGGCTGCAGACAAAACGATGGATGGAATCGATCAATCGCTATCGATCATCACCGCCATTTTGCGGCTTGCGGCAATCGAGAATAGTCAGCGATCGGCCGGCTTTGGCAAAGTCGCGCTTGCGGATCTGGTACGCGAAGTCGGCGACATGTACGAGCCGATAGCGGAAGATAAAGGTATTGCTCTTCTCATCCACGCACCGCACGAATTAATCGCACATGGTGACCGGGATTTGCTGATCGAGGCGGTCGCTAACCTCGTTGACAACGCCGTCAAATTTACGCCGGCCGGCGGGCAGGTGGAAATCGGACTGTTTCGCGGCAACGGCGAAAACATCGTGCGCGTCAAAGATACTGGTTCCGGCATTTGCGAACACGAACGCGACGCCGTCTTAAGGCGTTTCTACCGTTCGGATAAAACAAGACACACGTCAGGCTTGGGACTTGGCCTGAACCTGGTAATCGCGATTGTAAAGTTGCACGGCTTCCGATTCACCATCGTTCCCGGGTCTGGGGGCGTCGTTGAGATCGCATGCCCGTACGTGCCGCAGAGCTAAACATCGCGCTCCCTGCCATCGCGGCCGACCTTCGCGTTAGTCCGGCCAACGCTATTTGGATTGTGAATGTCCATCAGGTCGACAAACTGACCCCCTGGGAGCCAAACCGTCGAGACAAAGCGATTCGGCTCAGGGGATTTCGCGCTCAAGCCATTCGATATGCCGTGCGACCGAAATCTCCATCGCATGTTTGGCGTTTTTCGGAATGACCGCGTTCCAGAACGCACCATAAATCGCATCGTATTCGAATGGCAGGACGCGCTCCGCGATGGTCTGGACGGCGGTCGCGCCGAGCGGAATTAAATTGGGATAGGAGCGCATGAAGCCAAGGTGCTTACGATCGGCTACCACCTGCAGCATGTCGCCGGAGAGCAGCGCACCGCGGCCGTCGCACCCCTGAGCCCAGTGCATGATCGTTCCGCCATCGAAATGTCCGCCGGTACGCACCAGCGTCAGGCCCGGGACGATCTCTTTGGTCTCGCCGGTCCATAATTCGAGGCTGGGATCGGGCCGCATGATCCATTCGCGATCGGCGGCATGAAGATGAACCGGAATGCCGCCAAATGCCCGGCTCCAGTCGACCATGGTCGTGTAGTAGTGCGGATGCGAGATCGCGATGGCCCTGAGGCCACCGACGCCCCTGATCAGATCGACCATTACATCGCTGACCAGGCTGATACAGTCCCACAACACGTTCCCTTGTCCGCTCGGGACCAGAAGCGCGCGCTGGTTGATGCCAAATGCCGGCGTCATGCCGATCCCGATCAGGCCGGCTTCATCCCGGAACGTCGGCATATGGCTTCGCTCAAGACGCTTCAGCGTCGTCCACGCCTGCCCGCTCGGCGGCACGAATTGCCGTTCCTCGTCGCAGATCGCGCACGCGTCCGGCGGCTTGGCCGTCGGCGCATACTGGGTGCCGCAAGTGGTGCAGATGAACGCGTCCATGACATCGCCTCTTTCGCCGCCATCGACATAGCACGCGTGGGCGTTTGAGCCTTATCGGTCAACCCGCGGCGACAGCGTCGCCGGATTGATTGTCTCTGCCGCGTTCGGTCAATGACCTGATCAACGATGCCTTCACGCCTGCGACGTGCTCACGCATCAACATCTCCGCCCGCCAAGGTTCCCGGTCGATGACGGCTTCATAAATCCGATGATGGTCGTCGTGACGCCGGCGGACGTCGCGATGCTCGAAAGCCACGATGTTGCGGCTCGACGACACCGGCACGTGGTGGCAGATTCGGATCATTTCGGCGAGCATGCGGTTGCGGGCGGCGGCGAGCAGCGTGTCGTGGAAGTCGCCATTAATATCGCGATAGAGCGTGAGGTCGCCGGCCTCGAACCAGCCGCGTTCCAGCAACCTGTCGCCGGCCAGGAGGCTGCGTTGAATCACGGCCTTTTCCTCCGCACTGAGGCCGCGCTCCGCGGCGAAGCGGGCGGCGACGCCTTCCAGCGAGGCGCGGATATCGTAGGCATCGACGATCGCGTTGAGCGGAAACTCGCGCACTGTGAAGCCGCGATTGGGTGCGTAATCCAGCAGCCCTTCACCCGCCAGTGCCTGCAGCGCGGCGCGCACCGGCGTCCGCGACACGGCAAGCGTTTTGCTCAGCCTGACCTCGTTCAGCCGCTCGCCTGCACCGATCGAGCCACCGAGAATAGCCTCCCGGATTTGGTCCATCACCGACAGCGAGCGGTACCCCGCGCGCAATCCGATCGCTGGCCGCAGAAGGGTCGGGTTGGATGGATCGGACATCGGATAGCTATCCCACGACGATAAGGTGAATACACTTGCGACGGGGTTCGCCGCATCCCAGCATAGACTTGGTCATAAATCCATATTTTCATGTGCTATTTTTTTGCCTGACATTTAGGCGTGGCGCAGAAATGATACGCAACCGTAAAAGTGTATGTAATTTTCGTTTGACTTGCCTCTTCGTTCAGCAAACCATGCGGCGTTGAATTTAGGTCAGGGCAGTTGCATCCGATGGCGACAGCAGGTTCCAGCTTAAGCAAGAGAGTCAACGAACTGATCCCGCCCGCTATCGGCGTTGATCATCCGAGAGCTGCCGTCGTCGCGATCGACCTGCACCGCGGCCATCTCGACATGGCGGTGGCGACGATGCCGACCCTGCCGGAAGTCGCCGCCAAGGTCATCGCTGCCAACAAGCGTTTGTTTGATTGGTGCCGCAGCGTCGGAATTCCCGTCATCCATCAGCTGACGTCTTATCGCGACGCCGAGGAAATCCGCGCCAATCCGTTCTGGCGCACCCGCGCCGAGGATCCGGCCGCGACCCGTAAGAACGTCTTGCGCCACAACATTATTGGCGGTCCCGGCTGCACGGTGATGCCTCAACTGCTCGATCCCAGGGATTTCGTCGTCAACACCAAGAAGCGTTACGATTGCTTTCTTGGCACTGACCTCGATTTTCTGCTGCGTTCGCACGGCATTAATACGCTGCTGATCACGGGCGTGAACACTAATTCCTGCGTGCTGGCGACCACGACCGCCGCCAATGTCCGTGATTATGCGGTCATCGTGGTGGAGGACTGCGTCGACAGCATGGACGGGCCCGAATTGCACGCGGCGGGCCTCGCTTGCATCAAAACAGCTTTTGGTTTCGTCATGAATACCGATGCAATATTGGCGCTCGACGGACTAGCCCCGCGCCGGAAGAGCTCGGAGTAACTGCTCACATCCTCAACCGACCAAAGAGTACCCTGCCATGACCGGCTCCATGCTGCCGCGCGACCGCTGCGACTATTCTGCCATCATTGATCGTCCGGCGATGAAACTACCGGGCGGCGCCCGCATCGTGATCTGGACCATCGTCAATCTCGAAGTCTGGGACATCGGTAAGCCGATGGCCCGCCAGGTGCTTCCGGCGCCCACAGGCATTCCGATGCTGCCGGACGTGCCGAACTGGAGCTGGCACGAGTACGGCATGCGCGTCGGCGTTTGGCGGTTTTTCGATCTCTACAAGAAGCTCGGCATTGCGCCGACGCTTTCCATCAATGCGCGCGTCTGCGAGGACTATCCGCGCGTTGCACAGCAAGCCAGGGACGCCGGCTGGGAATTTATGGGCCATGCCTATGAGCAGGGGCCGATCCACAAGGAGGCCGACCAGAAAGCCATGATCGAGCGCGCGATGGGCGTGATCGACAAATTCACCGGCAAACGACCGGTGGGCTGGCTCGGACCCGGCCTGACGCAAACGCTGGAGACCCCCGAACTTCTCGCCGAAGCCGGCGTCAAATATATCGGCGACTGGGTCTATGACGACGAGCCGACCACGATCCGCACCGCCAAGGGACCCCTGGTGACGCTGCCTTACACCGTCGAATTGAACGACATTCCGATGATGCTGGTGCAGCATCACGAGAGCGATCACATGATGAAGCGCGCCATCGACAGCTTCGACCGGCTCTACGAGGAAAGCAAGGACCGGCCGAAAATCCTGTCGCTCGCGGTCCATCCCTACATCAGCGGTCAGCCGTTCCGCATCAAATATCTCGAAGCGATCTACGATTACGTCAACAAGTTCGACGGCGTCGTGCACTGGAACGGCGAACAGATTCTCGATTGGTACAACGGGCAGATGGCCGAGCAGCCGAGATCGAAGGCGTGAACGTCTCGGCACAACGCGTGTTGCCCAGCATCGCCGAGACCGAATTGCCGGTCGTCGGCGGCGGTATGTTTCCGGTGCGCCGCGTTTATTGCGTCGGCCGCAACTATATCGATCATATTCGTGAGATGAAGGAAGCCGACGAGCGCGATCCGCCGTTCTTCTTCCAGAAGCCGCGGGACGCTGTAATTCCCGATGGCGCCCATGTGCCATATCCGCCCTTCACCACGGATTTCCAATTCGAGGTAGAATTGGTGATTGCCCTCGGCCTCGCCGGGCGCAACATCCCGGTCGGGCAGGCGCTTGATCATGTCTGGGGCTATGCCGTCGGCATTGATCTGACGCGGCGCGATCGCCAGCGCGACGCCCGCGATCTGCGGTTGCCATGGGAAGTCGGAAAGAGTTTCGACGCCTCGGCGCCTTGCGGTCCCATCGCGAGGGCACGTGATACACGACATTTCAAGGGCTGCGCCATTACGCTGTCGGTGAATGGCGTCGAACGCCAGCGTGGCGACATCGGACAGATGATCTGGAGCGTACCCGAGGTGATCGCGCAATTGTCGCAGCAAGTCACGCTGGGTGCCGGCGACCTGATCTATACTGGTACGCCGGCTGGCGTAGGCCCCGTCGTGGCGGGCGATGTGATCGCCGCACAGATCGATGGACTGCCCTCGCTCACCATCGCCATCACGCCAACCGAGGCATGACCATGTTGCCCACCGAGCGCATCTCCTATTCGCCGATCGCGACCCGTCCGCCGCTCAAATTGCCGGACGGTGCGCGCATGGCGGTGTGGGTGATCGTCAACGTCGAGGAGTGGGATGCCAAGCAGACGATGCCGCGCACGGTGCTGACCCCACCTGCAGGCGGCTCGCCGACGCCGGACATTCCGAACTGGGCCTGGCATGAATATGGCAACCGCGTCGGCTTCTGGCGGCTGCTCAAGGTGTTCGACGATTACAAAATCCCTGGCGTGCTCGCGATCAACGGCTCGGCGCTATCGGCCTATCCGCCGATCGTCGAGGCGGCATTACAGCGCAACTGGGAATTCATGGGCCACGGCTTTACCCAGCGCAACATGCAGAAGGTGGAGAACGAGCGCGAAGACATTCGCAAGACCGCGGATGCGATCGAAGCCGCGACCGGAAAACGGCCGCGCGGCTGGCTTGGACCTGGCCTCACCGAAACCTGGGAGACGCCGGACCTGCTCAAACAGGAAGGCTACGACTACGTCGCCGACTGGGTGCTGGATGACCAGCCGGTGTGGCTAAAGACCACCACCACGCCGATCGTCAACGTGCCCTATACCCAGGAATGCAACGACGTTGCGATGATGCTGATCCAGCATCACACCGCGTCGGAATATTACGACCGCGCCATCGACCAGTTCGAGCAGATTTATGACGATGCCGCCGATTCCGCCCGTGTCATGGCATTGGTCATACATCCCTACATCATGGGCGCGCCGCATCGCTCGAAATATTTCCGCCGCATCTTCGAGGCCATCCGGAAGAAATCCGATGTCGCTTTCATGACCGGTGAACAGATCCTCGACTGGTACCTTTCGGCGGGACCGGAGATGCCATAGGCGCACATCAGGGATGAGCACTTTTCAGCTTCTCAATGGATTGACCTTCGCAGCACTGCTGTTTGTGGTGGCTAGCGGCTTTACACTGATTTTCGGGTTGCTGCGCATCGTCAATCTGGCGCATGGCGCGCTCTATCTGTGCGGCGGCTACATCGGCTATTACGTTACGGCCAGGACCGGCAGCTTCGTGCTCGGCGGCCTCGGCGCCATGGCGGCGGTGGCGGCGATCGGCTTCGTGCTCGACCAGGGCTTGCTGCGCTTCGTGCGCGGCCACGAGCTGCGGCAGGTGTTGCTGACGCTTGGCGTCGCTTTTGTCCTGAACGACTTGGCGCTGGTGATATGGGGCGGTGACAGTTTCACAGTGCCCATCCCGCAAATGCTGCGCGGCGGACTGCGCGTGTTTGGTGTGTTCTATCCGACCTATCGGCTGTTCGTGCTGGTTACCGGAATCGTCTTGTTCGCAGCGCTCTGGCTGTTGCTGAATAATACGCGACTCGGCGCGCTGATCCGCGCCGGAGTCGATGACGCCGAGATGGTGGAAGCTTCCGGCGTCAATATCCGCCGTGTGTTTCTCGTCACTTTTCTGCTCGGCTCGGCGCTGGCGGGGCTCGGCGGGTTAATGGGTGGCGCGTTTCTGTCGCTGTATCCGTCGGCCGACGCCGAGATACTGGTATTCAGCCTCGCCGTCGTGATCATTGGTGGACGGGGCAGCCTGGTCGGCGTTGGTGTCGGCAGCCTGCTGGTTGGGCTGCTCAACACGCTCGGCCAGGTCATGTTTCCGGAGCTCGCCTATTTTGTTATCTTCGGCCCGATGGCGGTGTTACTGGCATTCCGCCCCCTCGGCTTGTTCGGACGGGCGACATGATGACGGTGCGGGCCAAGTCCACGCCTACGCGTTTTTCCGGCATGACCGGCAGCGCCGCATTGATTGCCGCGATCATCGTCGCTGCCGCAGCGGCATTGCCGCTGGTGCTGTCGAATTATCAGGTGGGGCTCGCCACCGAGGTGCTGATCTTCGGCATCCTCGCGATGTCGATCGACATTCTTGGGGGCTTTGCCGGGCGTACCTCGCTCGGCCACGGCGCAATCTTCGGCGTATCCACCTACGTGGTGGTTTACGCCACCGCCCAAGCCGGGTTGCCGCCGGCAGCGGCCTTCGCGCTCGGTGTTCTCGCCGCGACCTTGATCGCGGCAATTTTCGCCCTGCTCGCGGTGCGTACCTCGGGCGTGTATTTCCTGCTGCTGACCCTGGCGCTCGGCATGATCGTTTGGGGGATCTGCCTGCGATGGACTCAGGTCACAGGCGGCGAGAACGGCATACGTGGTGACGTCCGCCCGGCCTTGCTTGTGACTCACAGTGCGTTCTACTGGGCGGTGCTCGCGGGCGCCGCGATGGTGGCCTATGCGATGTGGCGTTTCGTACGCTCGCCGTTTGGGCTGACATTGCGCGGCATCCGCGACAGTGAGAGCCGGATGCGAAGCCTCGGATACAACGTCCCGCTGCATCTGTTCATTGGCTTTACGGTGTCTGGATTCTTTGCCGGAGTAGCCGGCGCGCTTTATGCGATGTTCAACAATTTTGTCAGCCCATCGACGGTGGCGCTGGCGCAGTCAGTTGAGGGTGTGCTCATGATGATCGCAGGCGGCGTTGGCACGCTGTTCGGGGCCTTTGTCGGCGCGGCCGCAATCATCGCGCTGGAGAACGTCGTCAGTGCCTATACCGAGCGCTGGCAAACGGTGCTCGGCATCACGTTCATCCTGATCATGATCTTTGCCCCCGAGGGCATCATAGGCAAGCTGCGCGCCATCCCGACGCGCAAGGTGCGATAGTCGAATGCTTTCTGAAAGGATCTCGAAATGGACCGCAGGCGATTTCTGAAGACCACCACCGCGGCTCTCACCGCCGCCGGCGTCGGCGCAGCACCCTGGCGCCGCGTGCTGGCGCAGGCCGGCCCGATCAAGATCGGCCTGCTCGCGCCGCTCACCGGCGTTGTCGCTTCGGGCGGTAAGGAAATGGTCGAGGGCGTTCAGTTTTACCTCGATCAGGTAAAGAATGAGATGGGCGGCCGCAAGGTCGAACTGGTCATCGAGGACGACGCCTCGAATCCCGACACCGCGCTGCAAAAGGCGCGCCGACTGGTAGAGCAGGCCAATTGCCATATGCTGATCGGCAATCTGCTCGCCAACACCGGCCTCGCCGTCGCCAATTACGTCAAGGGCACCGCAACGCCGTACTTCATTCCGATCATTGCGGCTGACGACCTGACCCAGCGCCAGCGCATCAAGAACGTGATCCGCGTCGCCGGCTACAGCGCCAGCGCATTCACCCATCCGCTCGGCGACTGGGCGCTGAAGCAGGGCTATAAGAAGATTGCCACCGTCAGCCAGG
>WNFR01013784.1_pt1 | contig 12418 bp, 13 predicted proteins | sample 5400221 | NCBI WGS metagenome assembly WNFR01 (sample SAMN13153357, study PRJNA577476) | soil metagenome | isolation source: 40 cm soil under Madrone tree | place: USA:California | collected 2016-06-14 | reverse complement strand
ACTCGCCGCCTCCTTTGCCATGGCTACACTCGGCTTTGGAGTTATCTTTGAACTTGGAGGAGCCGACAAACCCAACTCCGCGCCCACCATCACCTTTCCCAGGGTCGTCCTTGCCATCTCGCTTGTTGAGGTTGGGTTCTGATCCACCCGAGCCAAGGCTGCAGCCGATCTCAGAGTCATCACCGATACTGGACGAGCCACTAGAGCCAAGTCCACGCCCACTGTCACCCTTTTCAAGGTCGCGCTTGCGCTCAAGGCTGCCATCCGAGCCACCCTTTCCAGGGCTGCAATCAATCTCGGAGTCATCATTGACCTCGGAATCGCCCGTTCCCATACTGCATTCACCACCACCCATCTCAAGGATTCCCTCCGAGTTATCCTTGGATTTGGCGTTACCCTTTCCGAGACAGGACTCGACGTCGTCCTTGTACTTACAGTCACCCTTGCGAATATCGGATGCGGGGTCATCGTCGAACTCAGAGTCCTCACCGTGACGAGAAGCGGCAGAATCGTGATGGGACTTATATATATTGGTTGGGTATTGGTTGGGGGGGAAGGGATGAGTTGGGAGTTACCCAAAGTTTAATGACGTGAGCCACACTGTCATATCTTACTTTACGAGACACTTACTGGCTTCTTACTGGACACATTCAATCAGGTTCGTTCCTGTACATGTATTTTCACCTTTACCTATTGTGCAATCCTTGGTACTACTAGTACGACCCCCCGGCGCCGGGAGTTGAGTTCCCTCTGTAATGCGAGGGACTGGTTTGTGTTCTTATTCACCTCCGCTTTCGTCCAATCGTCGTCCAATTGGCAACGTGGGCGGTGAGGCTTTTGGCTCTGCGGCGGTCTTCTGATCTCATTCGTCTTAGAAATGAGAGTTCCGTCAGATCCGATCTCGTAGTTCTGATGTCATCCTCGTCACGCACTGGTACACTTCCATTGTGGAAGCGACCCAAGACAGCGGACCGGATCTGCATTCACGCTGATCACACACATGGTAAGTTTCATCTGATTTTATTTGGAATCTGGGCTGACATGTCACGTTAATTGCGCCCAAATTCGGGCAGGAACACGAACGTCGAAAGAGTATAAATGCAGGCGTTCGACAACTCGAGCTCTGTGGTGCCCACTGGTTTCCCGCCAACACTTCTCTAACTTCTTTTATTTTTCATTTCTAGCCTTGCTTTCCGTCATGCTTTCGCGTTCCTCTCCTCTCCTCTTCTTCGTTGCTGCTAGTCTGGTCATCTCCGCGGCCGCGTCACCCACGAGCCAGCCTGTCAACTACAACAGCGAACAGAAGTCTCGCCCGCCCACCTCGTACTACTCTTATCCTAACCAGCCTAATAACAAGCATTCCCAAGAGAAGTCTTTCGCCGACACTTCTTCTCACAAGGACTTCGTGAACGCTCTCCACTTGGATATGTCAAATGCTAAGCCATCCACTGAGGAGAAGAGGCAGTACTCTGAGGACAAGTCGTACCCCAGCGAGAAGTCGCACCCTGAGGAGAAGTACCCGGCGTTGAAGCCCGAAACGTATCTCCCGATGAACTCCACCGAGAAGGCGTATCCTGTGCCTTACCCTGAAGATAAGAAGTACTCCTTCAAGTCGAACGACAACAAGGTTCACAAGTCGGACGACAACAAGGATCACAAGTCGGACGACGACAAGGACCACAAGTCGGACGGCGACAAGGACCACAAATCGGAAGACAACAAGGACCACACGTCGGACGACAACAAGGACCACAAGTCGGACGACAACAAGGACTACAAATCGGAAGACAACAAGGACAACAAGTCGGGCGACGACAAGGACCACAAGTCGGGCGACGACAAGGACCACAAGTCGGGCGACGACAAGGACTACAAGTCCGACGACAACAAGGACTACAAGTCGGAAGACAGCAAGGACCACAAGTCGGAAGACAGCAAGGACCACAAGTCGGAAGACAACAAGGACCACAAGTCGGAGGACAACAAGGACCACAAGTCGTACGACGATGAGGGTCGCAAGTCGTACGACGACAAGGAATACAAATCTGATAACGACAAGGGTCGCAAGTCGGACGACGACATGGGCCGCAAGTTGGACGACAAGGTGGAGAACATCAAGTCGGCAGAGGAGTCAGTCTTGGGTCTCTCGAGCATTGGAGATATGAACCAGAACGCTGGCGCTAGCGATGTCAACCCATCCGGTTATTCCTGATTGTGGTTGTTCCTACCGTAACATACCGTTTCTACTAGTAGTATGAATTTAATCCATTGTAACCTTCTCCCCTGAGTCGGATTTCGCTTGGAGGATGAATCTCTTCGATATGACGTTTACGTCTGACTAGAGCCACACATAATAAGTCTCCGTGGTACTCTTCGTAACTTGCTACCAGTACATGACTCGCATGAGGGCGGAATCGACAACGAAGGTCAGTGTCATAGGACGGGCTCGGATCCGTGGCTCTTTGAAGTCGAGACATGGGCGGCAGGGAGGTTATCAACGTGTCCTCCTTTCTGTACTTTTACCTCATGCTTACACTAGGCCACATTTATTTTGGTGGCGAGCGAGTTGCCTTTGTGAAAACTCAGTAGTCACAGCCACTGGCAACACATAATCAAGTGCGCGGGGGCCAGAAACCTATGCGGTGTACTTGAATCGAGGAACTAGTATGTCGCACCCTGCTTGACAAGGAGACCGTGACGGGAAGGAGAGTGGTTGGTTGTCGCGGGCCTAGTACTAGTAATCGTGACTGCGGTGCGGTCCGGGAGTCGGATGTCTATCGGCCGCCGCTAGTGGATACTTTGACAACTTGAAGGAGGAGCTCGCGTGGGATCGTGCGCGTTTCCGTGTAGTCCAACACAGCCCACAAGGGCACCTATACAACACAGAGCCGTAATTGAAGTTTTTATAACGTTTTTTGGGAAACACGCACGCACGAAAGTTGCCGCGGCATCCGCATCTTCGCGAACACGCTGTGCGAGAAGCGCGAGCCTTGTAAGATCCTGGTGTGTGCACGCGTTTATCAGCAAAGAGTGGGAGAAGAGTGAGGAAGACGGCGAATATACCGCTGGAGAGATATCGTAAACTCGTGTTGCTTGAGGTACCACTTGCGCTCCGCGTCGCTCATGTGGAGTAGCCTCAGTTGGGACTCGGCCGGGAGGGGTTGCCCGCCCTCGGTACCGAGCGACGGCTGCCGTATCGTGGGCCGTGTGATGACGGGCGTGAGATCCTCGAGCTCCTGGTAAAGTATCGCACAGGCGTCGTCAACGTCGCTGAATGCGACGCCGTCGGGTATCGTGACGATGTTCTGCCATTTGCGGGCGATGCCGCGCATTGCCTACTCGTGAGCAAGGTCAGCACGCTGTGTAAATGGGCGCGGCACGGGGATACGTATGCTTCGGATCAGGCTCACGTTCTCTTCGCTGTGCCTGAGTTGTTCGAGGATCGGGTTGCTCTCCAGCGGGCTCGGGAGATCGGACCGGGGATGCCTCTGTTCGCTGAGAAGCGCAGAAGCGCCCGGGGATGGCAGTTCCGGGAAGCCGGGGCCAGTAATGGGCATGCTCGGGTTCGTTGGCGTGTGAAGGAGCTCCGGAATCGGCGTCAGTGGGAGATCGCTCAATGGTAGACGGGCAACCCCTGACTGTCATGACGGAATGTGCCGACTCGCTCGCGGCTTCCCAGAGATACTCACCTCCTGTCGCCACTGATGGTACCTCGAGTGGTATGCACTCCCGTTCCAGCTCTGGGATGGCGCCATCCTGCGACAAGGAGAAGCGGGGATCATTGGGACCAGGCACGGAGAGAGACAAGTTATGCGAGCAAAGCCCATCCAGGCGCCATCCTGTCTCGTCGCACATTCGCTACCCATTTCCCTTCGTGATTCTGACCGTATTAGTGAATGTGGATTGTATACCATTTGTTGGATCGGAAAGGATGAGCCCGATCCTGGTTACGGGCATTGAAGAGAAGAACTAAGAAGGGCTGAATCTGCCACGACACATTGTTGTCTGGGAGGGCACGTTCCCATGCAAAAAGTCATCAACCGGTCACCGGTCACATGTTAAGCAGTCACTCGCAAATTTGTCAAAGTCGAGAGAGGGAGAGCACGAGAGGTAGACTCGGAAACAAGAGTAAAGTAAAAATTAGGAGTTTGTGAAATGTTCGGAATAATATGGGAGACTGGAAGAAAGAGAAAACGATGTGAAACAGGAGATGAATAGGGCACGAATGTAATGACGAGGAAAATAGGAGATGAAAGAATAAAAATGTGTTCATTCGTCTTCGTCCGAATAATGAAACCGATGTGGTCTTCATCATTCTGCGATTTATCGCACTCGTAATCAAGACGCGCTCAGGTCACATCGAACGGATTTGCGCGTACGTCGATTTGCGCGTACGTAGTGATTTGGGTGAGTATTTGCGAGTGCGAGTAGTATTTGCAAAGAGATGACGGCGCGTGCGCGACAAGGCCCAAGAATGAGTCGCAAGAAATATTACCCCTCCACTCCTTTCGTCCTCTACTCCTATACCACTGTCATCACCCAGTTCATCACCCATCTTGTTCATCTCTCCTTCCCAAACTGCTCTTCCGGCGTCCGCCCCAAACCTTTCGCACCCTTTCGCGCCACTTGATCATCCCCGGCCCGGCTTCCTCCGCCGATCGGATTTCCAGCAGTCCGCGCATGCCGATTACTGGAAGACCCAAGAATGGATGAACCAATTTCAATAGCCATGACAAAGGCCTTATCTTGCTCAGCAGAGTGTCCTTGAGAGGTGGCGATGTATTGCTGAATCTTTTGGTCAACATCAGCCCTTTTATAGTCCAGATCTGCCTGAAGTAAAGCAGATCCAGGTGGCATGGAGTGACGTAGAGATGTGGCGTGCTTGAGAATAAGGACAATAGCTTTCGGGAAGATCAATTACGCTCTAAGAAAGATAAAGGAAATTACCAAGAATCAAATGATGACCATGTTGAGAAACTGCCAAGTTGTTGCGTTTTGTCAGACCACTGAGGCTGGTGGTAGTATGCTAAGCAAGGAATTACCATGAGCAGTATAGGCAAACAACTGTAGTACAAAAACAGTACATTTCGAATGCTGGGCAGTGACATAACCACATCTATCTGTTCATGAAGTCAGATGTGAGCCCATATCAGTACTGGAAAGCACACACAATCTAAAATTGAAAGATCAATGTTATTAGCAAATTGAATGTAGAAGAACACTCACAGACTAGAAGGGCCATTGATTTGTGTAATCAGTAGACTTGACAGGCAGGAGAGCACAAGGCACACACATCCTAAATAGTGAAGACAATGTTGGTCATGGGGCTAAATACAGTGCAGCACAGAGCCAACTTACTCCCTGGAGAGCCAAGGATAGATGTTGTGAGCAGGGTCAAAATGCAGCTGACCACAAAAGCCACTCACTTGCTGGAGAGCCGAGGACAGCCACTGTCAGGTGGGTCCAAATCTAGCTCACCAAGAAAGCCACCTACCAACTGGAGAGCCGAGGACAAGTGTCATCAGTAGGATCCAAATACAGCACACCATGAAAGCCACTCACTTCCTGGAGAGCCAAGGGATAGCCGTCATCAGCAGGGACCAAATCCAGTCCATGACAGAAGCCACTCACCTGCTGGAAAGCCAAAAGCAGTTGTCATCAGTTAGGTTCAAATACAGCTCACCACAGAAGCAACTCACTTCCTGGAAAGACAAGAACAGGATCCATGAGCAAGGCTGAAATGTAGTTCACCACAGAAGCCACTCACTTGCTAAGAAGCAGAGGACAGGGGTCATCAGCTGCTCCCTAACACAGCTTACCTCAGAAGCCACTCACTGGCTAGAGAGCAGAGAACAGGCATTGTCAGCAGGGTCCACATGCAGCTCACCACAGAACCTACTGACCAACTGGAGAGCCAAAGACAGGCATTGTCAGTAGGGTCAACATACACCTTACCATGAAAGCTACTCACTTCCTAGAAAGTGGAGGACAGGTATTGTCAACAGGGTTGAAATGCAGTTGCCCACAGAAGCCACTCACAAACTGGTGAACAAAGGACAGGCATTGTCAACATGGTAGAAATGCAGCTGACCAAGGAAGCCACTCACTTGCTGAAGAGCCAATGACATGTGTCATGAGCAGAGTCCAAATGCAGCCCACCATGAAAGCCACTCACAAACTGGAGATCCAAGGACAGCTGTCATCAGCAGGGTCAAAATCCAGCTCACCACAGAAGACACTCACTTCCTGAAGAACCAAGGACAGACATCATCAGCAGAATTCAAATGTAGCTCACTATGATAGCCACTCACTTCCTGGAGAGGTGAGGACAGCCATCATCAGCAGGGATCAAATGCATCTCAACATGGAAACCACTCATCACGAACTAGAAAGCCAAGGATAGACAATGTCAGCAGAAGCCAAATTTAGCTCATCATGAAAGCCACACACTTGCTGAACAGTCAAGGACAGGCATTGTCAGTAGGGTCAAAATGCAGTTCATCATGAAAGCCACTGACTTCCTAGACAGCAGAGGATAGGCATTGTCAGTGGGGACCTAATGCAGCTCACCATGGAAGCCACTCACAAACTAGAGAGCCAAGGATGCACTGTCAGCAAGGTCCAAATGAAGTTCACCATGGAAGCCACTCACTTGCTGGAGAGCCAAGGACAGACATAGTCAGCAGAGCCTGAATGCACCTCAGCAGGGGAAGCCACTCACTTTCTGGAAAGACAAGGACAGGGGTTATCAGCAGGTCCAATATAGAGCTCAACACAGAAGCCACTCACCAACTGGAGGGCCAAGGAAAGGTGTCATCAGCAGCCCCAAATGTGGTTCACCACAGAAGCACTCACTAACTAGATATCCGAGGACAGGTGTCCTGAGCAGGGTCAAAATGCAAATCACCATGGGAGCCACTCACCAACTGGAAAGCCAAGGACAGGTGTTATGAGCAGGGTTGAAATCTAGCTTACCACAGAAGCCAGCCACTCACATTCTGGACAGTCAAGGACAGGCACCACATGAGTAGGGTTGAAATCCAGCTTACCACAGAAGCCACTCACATACTGGAAAGCAATGATAGGTGTCATGAGCAGGATCCAAATGTGGTTCATCACAAAAGCCACTCACTCCCTGAAGAGCCAAGGACAGGCATTGTAAGCAGGGTCAAAATCAAACTCACCATGGAAGCCACTCACTTTCTGAAGAGCCAAGGTGTTACGTTGGCTCGACGTGAGCGGGATGTAAGGGGAGACCGACGGCTGTGGTCGCAACTAAGTGGCCTAGACTGGCGCTTGTGACTTAGACGACGTGAAAGGAACTCTGGGCCTGGCCAACAGAGTACAGCAACGATGATTCACAAGAGGATAGGGAGCCAAGCTCAACCTTAGTCCTATAGAGGAATGTAGGCGCAAAGGCCTAAGACGGTGGGATTACTGTGGTAAGAGTACAAGAACTTGAACTTAGGGTTCGAGGTGGTATTACAGTACGTCTTATATACATATCGAGTGTCCTAATCGGTCTACTAGGAAGGCCTCATGTCCGAGCCACTACTACTAGTAACGATGTCACTAATGATGTCAGTATGACATCATGACTCTCCTTTGCTTCACTATCGTATGGTACTACTCCACTATGCTCCACTATGATGTCATGTCGCACCACAATGACATCATATACAATCTAGACTATTAGTGACATTACCATGACGTCATGAGTCTAGTCCATGCCTAATCCAGACACTGTCACGTGATAGGCATAACTCACATGACTGTCCTTTACGCCCTCCTACGATTGCGATCGTGACACAAGGGCAGATGTCATGAGTAGGGTCAAAATTCAGCTCGCCACAGAAACCACCTACAAACTGGAGAGTGGAGGACAGGCATCATGAGTAGGGTCAAAATTCAGCTCACCAAGGAAGCCACTCACTCCAGCTCATCACAGGAGCCACTCACAAACTGGAGAGCCAAGGACAGGTGTCATGAGCAAGGTCAAAATGCAAGTTGCCACAGAAGCCACCCACTTGCTGGAGAGCCAAGGACAGGAGTAGTCAGCAGGGTCTAAATGTGGCTCATCATGAAAGACACTCACTCGCTGGAGCCAAGGACAGGCATCATCAGCAGGATTGAAAAGCAGCTGACTACAGGGACCACTCACTCGCTGGAGAGCCAAGGACATGTGTCATGAGCAGGGCCAAAATGCAGGTCACCACAGCAGCCACTCACAGACTGGAAAGCCAAGCAACTGGAGAACCAAGGACAGGCAGTGTCAGCACAGTCCAAATCCAACTCACCAAGGAAGCAACTCACATCCTAAAGAGCCAAAGATAGGCTTGGTCAATGGGGCTCAAATACAGCTCATCACAGAATGTGCTCACTTTCTGGAAAGGCAAGGACAGGCATCATCAGTAGGGCCAAAATTCTGCTCACCATGAAAGCCACTCACTTTCTGGAGAGCCAAAGATAGGCACCATGAGCAGGGTACAAATATAGCTCACCATGAAAGTCACTCACTTCCTGGAGAGCCAGGGACAGCCATTGTCAGCAGGGTCAAAATGCAGCTCACCAAGGAAGCCACTTACTCTCTGGAGAGCCAAGGATAGGCACCATTAGTAGGGTCAAAATGCAGCTGATCACCAAAGTAACTCACAAACTAGAGGGCCAAGGACAGCCATTGTCAGCAAGGTTGAAATGCAGCCCACCACAGAAGCCACTCACTTCCTGAAGCACCAAGGACAGCAGTCATGAGCAGTGTCTAATTTCAGCCCACCATGGAAGCCACTCACTCGCTGGAGAGCCAAAGACAGGCTTGGTCAGCAAAGTCTGAAGGCAACTCACCACAAAAGCCACACACTTTCTGTGGATAGGCATTGTTAGCAAAGTTGAAAGGCTGCAAGCATTGGCAACCACTCACCCACTGGAGAGCAAATGACCCATGATATTAAGTCAGTCTCTCTGCAACCATAAGGTTAACACTCACCCACTAGAAATGGTGCAACATTGGCCATTATGAGCATGTACCACAGTGTACACCAATTCAATACTTGCCCATAAGTATGGAAACGGGAAAAGACATTCCCGAACTATAGTCATTGCATGAAACCCACCACTGGAATAGACCCTGCACAGCTCAATGAGGTTCCCACCACAGTACCCATAAACTGATGCACTGACCGTTTTAAGGCAAGGCTCACACTCAACCCCAAATTATCCTTCTGTACAGCGACAAGCATCAAGGTAACAACATCTTCATTTAATTCCGAAGCTGTTGCCTCAAGAAGGGTGTCACAGCGCGTCTCTTGCTGGTTCATAGCTGGCAAAGAAAATCAGTGAGTTTGCCCAACCATTTGACCCTGAAGTCACCTTGCAGTCGCACCCAAGGAACACCCTCGCCTAGGGGCCCAAGGAAATGCTCTTCAAATCTTTCCCTTGCCACCTTTTCCTTTGCTTCCTTGGATGCATCAATACTTGGGTCTTCGTAGTTGCAGTCTTCCAAATCAATTCCGACGTTTCTCAAGAACTGGTCATACTTCGTGAATACAGCAATGACCGGAACTTCAAATGTGATGCGTTAGAAACGGTCACCAGTGTCCATGGTGACTCACCATTCTGACGCGCGGACTGGTAGATATCTTTGAAATGTTTGAGCTCGAGCGCCGGTCGTTGGTTGTCCATCGGGATGCAGTACCTGAAAATATACGACCATCGCTATTCGTCATCGTAAACACACAATAGTTCGAACCATATCGCATGAACTCTGGATTGCAGTCGGCTTGCACTGGTCTTGTGTTGGATGAACCCCCGCAAAATGTCTAATTCCTCTGTACCGCCACACTCGATACCACGTGAATCGTGAAAAACATAACCCGTATGGTTGGAGAACACAAGTTCGTCCTCGATTTCGTGTTCGCCACGCTGACTCAGGGTTAAGGGGTGAAAACAGACAACTTCTCCTGTCACTAACCTCCATGGTTGGGTCAAGTTTAACCTGTGTTGCGTAGCATAAGATGAGGTAGTAGCATTAGACCGCTGTGGCGTACCTCCTCCTTCTCACCGCCGCGATTTTGGTATATAGTTGGACTTTCTGTCGTGTCACAAACCCTTTGCAAAATGGTTGTTTTTCCCGCATTTGCTCTTCCTATGATGAGGACTCGGAATTGGATCTTTGGAATTTGAGGGCGAGGGATAGGCTTAGCGCTACCGCGGGACTGTTCGGCACCCATTGGAGCGAAGGAGTCAGGAATCGATGAACGATGACCCGGGTTCAAGTTTTACACGCTTATTACGTTATTGCCACGTTACCAATGCCCAGACCTAACCGCCTTCCGCCTCTGGACCGTTGCATTCGAGACATTCTACGACTACCGCAGCTAGCTAGGTTGGCGGTTGGACATGCGTTTGTGAATACTCGCCATACTCGGGACTCCTCTCCCGTCCACTCAGCACCTTCTTTATGACTTCCCCCGTATCGCCCCCGTATCGTAAAGAGCGCAAGGACTGCAAAATAGTTTTTTTATGGTAGTAGACGGGTGCCTTTGGGTCGCCTCTTCAATGAGGCAGCACCTGCACCCCTCGATTTCCCCAAGACCGTAAGAACTCGTGCGCAGTCTTCAACGCTGAAGTAGGAACGCGTCTTGTTTGGTTTATTGTTTGGTTCTTTTATTTGTCCTGGCACGACAACTCGGTCATCAACTCCACAGCTGCCAGAACCTCTAGCTCGAAAAACGATCTATCAGACAGCGTCAAAGTTGCACCATCTCATAGCCCTAGCTCGATCCATATCATGCGAAGAAACCCTATCATCTCCGTCTCCTTGTAAAACATTCAAAACCAACCTCCCTAATCCGACATACGACTCTTCTCTCGATCACCGTTCCATCACAAAGAGAAACAGCATCCTCCAAAGCAGGACCCGATGAAAACAAAGCCGAGGATTTATCTTCATCAGAAAGATCCTGCTGCAAACGCGGGCAATACAAGTCGGACGGTTTCCAAGTTCGGTCCGCCCGCTGTCGCCTGGGCCCTTCTGCTACACTTGATCCGGCAAAGGTAGACAAAACGCTCTCTCGGGGATAAGTCTTACGCCTGAGGGGAAAAGTGATTGTGTCCCAGAGCCAGAGGGTCGATGGAAAGTACGTCGCGCACTTTCATATAATTTGCCTGGTTCTGACACGACAGGCTTTGCAGCATGCACAAGGAGATCAAAGTCCGCCCTGGCCACCTCTTGAGAGATCCTCTCGCCGAAAAATATCGCCTACCAGCAGCGCGCGCAGGGACGTCAACGTGGAACCATCGCTTATGGGAGAACTTGGAAACGCCTCGTTCATCTCCGAATGCGCGTAACGTCTGCGTCCGAGTCAGCCTTGCGCGTCAATGCGACCCTCCTGCGTCTCTCTCCGACAGTTGTCGTCGACCATGTCTGTCGTGGAAACGCCATTGCGAAAAGAAAAGGATCCCGTAATGCGACATCTACCTCTTCCAGTACAGAAGGTAATTCTTTCCCTGAATGCATCGCGACCTATGCGTTTTCAAACAATGGCACATATACCAGCTCCACATTTTCGCACACGGAGGCGATAGAGCCTGCGACGACCGCCGCAGGATCGACACCTGTCTACAATTAACATTGTCTCGTTCAGCCGGGAGGCCGGCATCCATCTCGCCCTTCCGATCTCGAGAATGTGACGGCACCTATCCCCGACGAGAACACTGAACAGTCCAAAACTAGTAAACCTATGCTAGCAGCTGCACAGCTTTGTGACGCGGTTGCGTCTTCCAATGAGAAAACGGAAAGTCGTCTTCCCTACTCGTAGCGGAGTCTGTCGATCGCCGAACTCCTTCGACACCGACTGTGCTAGTTTCGAAGACCCCACTTCAAGCCACGAATGTCTTCCAGGGAGATCTCAAAGTGCCAAGTCGGACGCCCGTAATGGTGTCGCGAGAACCTCCAACCCCGCATCGCAAGCGGAAGCCATCCGGCGAGCCCAACACGCAGAACGTCATCAAATCAGCCAGGCTTTCGCCAAGCGAATCTTCAACGCCCCCACGTCGCCCCCCATTTAGCAAAAAGCCCTGGGAATAATATTAAGTGGCAAATAGGGAAGACACAGTTGACGCCCGACGACTCAGCGAAACATCGGCGTATGTGAGCTGCCAGCGCCTTGGGCGTGGATAACGTCCCCGTCGTCGCTGCTGCGAAATGGACAGGTTGTATTTCCCGCTGGTACGGGTTGTTCCATGACGGCTTCACCTCGGGCGCTTCTCCTCAGATCACAAACTTGAATGTACTTTCCTTTGTAACTAATGGATAATAAATAAATATGATATGGTCCGCGTACTCTTCAAGTGTGTGGTATTCTTCAACGATTCTTAACTGTCTAATCAAGGACATCATCTACCTCTCCCTTGGGAACAA
>WNFR01008734.1_pt1 | contig 12421 bp, 22 predicted proteins | sample 5400221 | NCBI WGS metagenome assembly WNFR01 (sample SAMN13153357, study PRJNA577476) | soil metagenome | isolation source: 40 cm soil under Madrone tree | place: USA:California | collected 2016-06-14 | reverse complement strand
CGCCCGTAGTTGGGAATTTGCGGCTCCTCATGCAATTTACGCCCCACTCCGTGGCCAACAAACTCGCGCACGACCGAGAAACGGTTTTGCGAAGCTTCGTCCTCGATCTCCGCACAAATATCACCAAGACGAGCGCCCTCGTCGGCGACGTTGATCGCCCTCTCCAACGCTTTTTCAGTCACCCGCAAGAGTTGATCGGTGCGCTCGTCCACCACGCCGACCGGAATGGTTTGGGCCGTGTCCCCCACCCAGCCGTCTTGAATCACGCCGATGTCGAGTTTGACGATGTCGCCGTATTGAATCCGGCGCTGGCTTCCGATTCCGTGCACAACTTCGTCGTTAAGCGAGATGCAAATGTTTCCGGGAAAGACGCGATGGCCGAGCCGATAACCGAGGAAGGCGCTCTTCACTTTCGCCTCGTTCATGAAATCCGCCGCCGCTTCGTCAACTTCCTTTGTCGTAACTCCAGGCCGAATCAGCTCGCTCACCCGATCGAGGATCTCGCTCGCAGTGCGGCAAGATTGCCGCATTTTCTCGATTTCCTTTGCGTTCTTGATCGGAATCATGCTGGCACTTTGTCTTCGATGATCCGGGATATATCGCCAAACACCGCATCTCGATCGCGGTTGCCGTCAATTTTCCGCAAAATCGACATCTTCCCGTAATAATCGGCCAACGGCTGCGTCTTGGTGTTGTATTCGCGCAAGCGAGTCTGCAACACGCCGAGATCATCATCGCTGCGCCGCTCGAGACGACCCTCGCAATACGGGCAGATTGGACGGTTTGCGAACTGCGCACTATCGACGCTTGTCGTGAAACCGCAGGTCCGACATTGCAGCCGCCCGGAAATTCGGGAGCGAACAGTTTCCTCGGACACATCCAACCAAATCGCCGCATCCAGAGACGTCTTCAGACTTTTGAGAATCGAAGCGAGGCTTTCAGCCTGGGGCAACGTTCGCGGAAAACCGTCGAACACAAAGCCGTATCCGCCGTGCAGGTGCAGCCAATCCTCGATCAGCTTCACGATCGTCTTGTCCGCAACTAAATCGCCATGCTGCAACGTCTCTGCGGTTTCCAAACCAAGTGGCGTTCCGAGATCCCTTTCGCGGCGCAAGATTGCGCCCGGTGATGTAACCGGAATCCCAAAGTGCCGGGTGATTATTTCGGCCTGAGTTCCTTTTCCGGAACCGGGAGCCCCCAATAAGACAAGTCGTCGCTTCACTTCGACGCCAAAAACGCGGCAACTCCGCCAATCACGATGATGGCGATGCCAACATAGAGCCACATCAGGGTGCGTTGCGCCATCGCTTCGCCGCGCACGTAAGCGGACCGACCGGAAAATCCACCGCGAACGCGACCCTTACGCAAAAAGCCGTCGTAATGTCGCTGAATCAGATGGGTTTCCACCTGCCGCATCGTGTCGAGAATGACGCCAACGATGATGAGCAAGCTGGTGCCGCCAAAAAACTGCGCTGTCACCTGCGGCACGTGGAGACCCTGACTCAACAAACTCGGAAGCACCGCGATCATGGTGAGGAAAATCGCGCCGGCGAAAGTCAGCCGGGTCATTGTGAAATCTAGAAACTCGGCGGTCGGTTTGCCGGGACGCACGCCGGGGATGTAACCCCCGTACTTCTTCAGGTCGTCCGCGATCTGCGACGGCTGGAATTGGGTAGCGACCCAGAAATAACTGAAGAAGAAAATCATCGAGGCCAGAACGACGTAGTGCAGCCAACCGGTCGACAACATCTCGGAGATCTGCCGGGCCGTTGGACTGTTCGGAAAAGCCCAGCTCACGATTTGATTCGGGAAAAGCAACAGCGCCCACGCGAAAATGATCGGCATCACGCCGGGATAATTCACTTTTAACGGCATGTATTGGGTGTTACCGCCGTACTGTTTCCGGCCAACCACGCGTTTGGCGTATTGCACCGTAATTTTCCGTACCGCCTGCGTGATTGCGATCACGCTGGCGATGACCAGGAACAAAAATGCGACCATTAAGACAAGGATCGCGGGATTGACCTGACTGGTGCCGGTTTGGGCCGACGGAACGAAAGTCTTCCACGCTTGGGCCAAAGCAGCGGGCAAACGCGCGACGATGCCGATGGTAATGATCAACGAGATGCCGTTGCCGATTCCGCGCTCGGTGATTTGATCGCCGAGCCACATCAACATCAGGGTGCCGGTGGTGAGTGAAATCATGGTTACGACGCGAAAGACCCACCCGGGATCATCGACCAGCGGAATCCCCAATCGCGAGATCGTCTCCGAAATTCCCGGCAACGCCACGCGATAGGCTTCCGGATGTTGGAATGAAATCGCGAGTAAGTAGCCCTGGAAAATGCAGAGACCTAGGGTCATGAACCGCGTGTATTGCATGATCTTCTGGCGCCCGCCGTCTTCCCGAGCAAGTCTTCCGAGCTGCGGAATCACCGCTGACAGCAGCTGCATCATGATCGACGCGCTGATGTAAGGCATGATGCCGAGCGAAAAGATCGCGCAGTTCTCCAGCGCACCGCCGCTGAACAAATTCAGCAGGGCCGCCAGGTTTCCGCCGGATTTTTCAGTGAGCGCGCTCCGAAACCATTCCTGCAAGACCGCCTGATTGACTCCCGGCGTTGTAATCGCTGCGCCAAGTCGCACAACCACGACCACTGCGAGGGTAAAAAGAATCCGGCGCCGCAGCTCCGGTATCTTGAGCGTATTGAGAAAGGCCGAAACCATTTCCGAAAACTATTTCCGGGAAGTTTTCTTCTTCGCCTTGGAAGCTGACGACGATTTTTTCTTCGGCTTCCCTTCTTCGGCCTTCGCCGCTTGCTCAACATTTTCGGCGTCGACCGGTTTTTCGGCGCCGCGGTCGCGCATGGTAATCGTCCCGCCGGCCTTTTCGATTTTAGCCTTGGCCGACTCACTGACCTTGTCCGCCTCGATTTTTAGGGCGTGTTTTAATTCGCCGTCGCCCAAAATCTTGATTCCCTCGAAATCGCCGCGCACAAGCTTCGATTCGCGGAGCAACTGTTCGTTTACCACCGTGCCGGCTTTGAAATCGTTGAGGTCGCTCAAGTTAACGACAGCGAACTCTCGATGAAACGCCGCGTTATTAAAGCCGCGCTTCGGCAACCGTCGGATTAACGGCATTTGCCCGCCTTCGAACCCGAGACGCAGGCTGCCGCCCGAGCGCGCTTTCTGGCCTTTGTGGCCTTTGCCGCTCGTTTTTCCGTGGCCGGAACTCTCACCGCAACCGAGTCGCTTAACCCGATGCCGCGCACCTGGACGCGGACGCAAATTATGTAGCCGCATCATGATTGTGCCGCGACCGCCTTTCCATCGCCGCTCTTGATTCCACGAACTTTAAAAATCTCATCTTTGCGCCGCAGCGATTTCAATGCGGCGATTGTCGCCTTTACCACATTCGCGTGATTGCTTGAGCCGAGTGATTTCGCAAGGACATCACGAATTCCTGCTGCCTCAACCACGGCACGCACTCCCCCACCCGCAATAACGCCGGTCCCCGGAGACGCCGGCCGCAACAAAACGCGACCGCCACCGAACTGGCCAATCGTTTCATGCGGAATCGTATTCTCGTGGAGCGAAACCTTCTCCATCGACTTCTTCGCGGCTTCCGACGCTTTTCGAATCGCTTCCGAAACCTCGTTCGCTTTTCCAAATCCGACGCCGACCGAACCGTCGTGATCGCCGGCGACGATCAATGCGCTAAAACTGAAGCGCCGACCGCCTTTTACAACTTTGGCGCAACGATTGATGAACACGACCTTCTCAGTCGTGTCGCCTCTTTTCGCAGGCGTTCGATCCTGGTTGCGTGAATCTTGTCGTCCGCGTTGTCCTGGTGCTGCCATGAAATTAAAACTTTAGTCCCCCTTCGCGCGCTGCGTCGGCGAGCGCTTTCACTTTGCCTTGATATTGAAACCCGCCACGATCGAAGACGACGCTCTCAATTTTCTTGCCCCGAGCGCGTTCGGCGATTGCTTTGCCGACAACTTCCGCGCTGGCGCGGTTAGCGGCAGGCTTATTTTTTCCAAGCACCGATTTCTCCGCCGTCGACGCCGCAGTCAGCGTTTTACCGGCGTCATCATCGATGACTTGGGCGTAAACATGCTTGCCCGAAAAATAGATCGACAATCGCGGACGCGCGGCAGTCCCCGAAACTTTCTTTCGGATCCGCTGATGCAATCGCTGCCGGGCTGCTTTTCGATTAAACGCCGCCATAAAAATTATTGGACCGTCTTGCCTTCCTTGCGGCGGATCTGTTCGCCTGCGTAGCGGACACCTTTGCCCTTGTATGGTTCCGGCGGGTAATAACGACGAATATCAGCAGCGACCTGGCCCACTACTTTCTTGTCGGGCCCCTGGATCGAGATCTTCGTGTTGTCAGTGACGGTGATTTTGATGTCGTTGGGGATGGAAAACAAAACCGGATGCGAAAATCCGAGACTGAGATTCAAATTCTGGCCTTGGACTGCAGCTTTAAAGCCGACGCCTTCGATTTCAAGGTTCTTGGTGAAACCCTCGCTCACGCCAACCACCATATTGTGCACAAGCGCGCGCGATAGGCCGTGTAATGCCTTCACGCTGCGGGTCTCAGCCTCGCGAGCGACCGAAACATGATTGTCTTTCACGCTGGCTTTGATCTGGCGCGGTAACTTCCAGGTCAGTTTGCCTTTCGGTCCTTCCACCGAGACGGCGCCATCATTGGCGATGTTAACTTTGACTTTGTCAGGAATGTCGACCGGTTTATTTCCAATTCGCGACATAAAATTTACCAGACGTAGGCGAGCAATTCGCCGCCTACTTTTTGCTTCTTCGCTTCTCGGCCCGACATCACGCCGCGCGAGGTGGATAAAATTGCCGTGCCCATCCCTCCGAGGACTCGGGGGATTTCGTCGGCGCCGACGTAGCGTCGCAAGCTGGGCCGGCTGACCCGTTTCAAACCGGTGATCGCACAAGTATGATCGACCAGCTTGTTGGTGATCTTGATCCGGGGATGGGCCGCTTTGGTATCGACTTCGTAATCGCTGATGTAGCCTTCGCTCTTCAAAATCCGAACCACGTCGGCTTTCAGCTTCGAGTACGGGACGTAGAGCTCCATCTTCTGCGCGCGCGCGCCATTGCGCACCCGAGCGAGCAAATCTGCAATTGGATCTGTAACGGTACTCATGAAATTCAGGCGGCTTGCGCTTGCCCAGCCGGTCCGCCTTCGGACGGACTCGCCGGGGCGAGCTTCTTCACGCGATCAGCGAACGGCATCCCCATTTCGCTCAAAAGCGATTTGGCTTCTTCGTCTGTCCGCGCGGAAGTCACAATAGTAACATCAAAACCGATGTTGCGCTTGATTTTGTCCATTTCGATCTCGGGAAAAATTGTCTGATCGGGGACGCCGAGCGTGTAATTGCCGTTCCCGTCAAAACAGCGCGGCGAGACTCCACGGAAATCGCGAATCCGCGGTAGCGCAGCTTTGATCAATCGCTCCAGAAATTCGTACATCCGATCGCCGCGCAACGTAACTTTTGCGCCGATGATCTGATCTTTGCGCAATTTGAAATTGGCGATGCTCTTTTTCGCGCGTGTTTCCGCCGGTTGCTGGCCGGTAATAAGAGCAAGCTCCGCTTTTGCTTCCTCCATTGCCTGCTTCAAGTCCGCTTGCGAGCCAACCGAAGTATTCACGACAACCTTCTCCACTCGCGGAATCTGGTGGACGTTTTTGTACTTGTGCCGCTCCCGCAGCGCAGGCACTACGCGGTCTTTGTAATGACGGTAAAATTCGTTTTCCATTACGCTGCCTTCTTCTCAGCCTCTTTCTTCGGCTTCGTTTTGGTTTTCTTTTCCACTTTCTTCTCGGTCTCGAGCCGCTTCACGTTCGAGATGTGAATCGGGCCTTCGCGCTCCGCGATTTTGCCCTGCGGATTGTCCTGCGACTTGCGCAAATGCTTCTTAATGATGCGGACACCTTCGATCAGCACCTGCTGTTTGCGCGGGAGCACTTCCAAGACTTTTCCGGAAGAACCTTTGAAGTTCCCGCAGATCACCTCGACGTTGTCGCCTTTTTTAACGTGAAATCTGAATCGGTTCATAACACCTCCGGCGCGAGCGAAACGATTTTCATGAAATTGCGCTCACGGAGTTCGCGAGCAACCGGTCCGAAAATGCGCGTGCCCCGCGGGTTCAGATCCTTGTCGATGATCACGATCGCGTTGTTATCGAATCGCAGAAGCGAACCGTCGTCCCGGCGAATCGGCTGCCGCGTGCGAACCAAAACCGCGCGCACCACTTCGCCCTTCTTTACCGTCCCGGTGGCGCTGGCTTCTTTCACGTTGGCCGTGATCACGTCGCCGATCCCGGCATAAAGGGTCGCCTTACCGATCACGCCGATCATCGTCGCCATCCGCGCGCCGGTATTGTCCGCAACCTCAAGTCTGGATCGGATCTGGACCATAAAATTACTTTTGAAGCACCTCCACCAATCGCCAGCGTTTCAATTTGCTGAGCGGTCGCGTTTCCATGATCCGCACGGTGTCGCCGGTTTTCGCCTTGTTCTCTTCGTCGTGCGCGTAAAAACGGCGCATCTGCTTTACGATTTTGCCGAATTTAGGATGCGGCACACGGGTCGTTGTTTCCACAACGATCGTCTTATTCATTCGATCAGAAATCACTTCGCCCACCCGCGTTTTGCGAGCGGAACGAGTATATTTCGCCGGCAGTGGTGGCGGTTGCGGTGCTGATTGTGTCGCTTGCTCGGCCATAAATTACTTCTTCTTTTTCGCCTTTGGCTCTTCGGCCGGAATGGTCTGCGGCTGTTTCGACCGGTGAGAGAGAATCGTTTCAATCCGCGCCACGTCGCGACGGATCAACCGCAACCGGCTCGGCTGCTCGAGCTGGCCGCTCTGCTGTTGCAACCGCAGATGCAACCGTTCCTGGCGAAGATCGCGCCGCTTGGTCAGCAGCTCATCACTAGTCATCTCGATTATTTCTTTGATCTTCATGTTGGTTAGGCGGCGGCCACGTGGTGTCGGCTGATAAATTTTGTACGGACCGGCAATTTGTCGGCGGCCAGTCGCAGCGACTCACGCGCGACCGATTCCGTCAGACCGTCGAGCTCAAACAAAATGTTGCCAGGCTTCACGGTTGCGACCCAAAATTCCGGCTGACCTTTTCCCTTACCCATTCGCGTCTCCGGCGGGCGCGCGGTCACGGATTTATCCGGGAAAATCCGGATCCAGAGTTTGCCTTTGCGTTTCATGTTGCGAGTCAAGGCAACGCGCGCGGCTTCGATCTGCGTGTTCGTGATCCACGCCCGCTCGAGCGTTTGCAGGCCGAACTCGCCAAAATTGATCCGGAGATTGCGCGAAGCAGTCCCCTTGCGGCTTCCCCGCTGGGACTTCCGATACTTCACTCTTTTGGGCATCAACGGCATAAAATCTCCTAGGCCTCGACTGACTCAGGCGCGATCGGTGGTGGTGGAGGCGCCTGCTGTTCAACCGGCGCTTCTTCCTTCTTACAAATCCAGCATTTCACGCCGATTTTTCCGTAAACCGTGTTCGCTTCGGCAAATCCATAATCGATCGGTGTCCGAAGCGTGTGCAGTGGAATTTTTCCTTCGCGGTACCATTCAGATCGCGAAATCTCCGCGCCGTTTAATCGTCCCGAGCTGCGCAGCTTGATTCCCTGGGCGCCAAAGTCCATCGCCACTTGCACGGCTTTCTTCATCGCGCGGCGATAAGCAATTCGGCGCTCGATCTGCAGTGCGACATTTTCGGCAACCAGCTGGGCATCGAGCTCCGGAGTTTTGATCTCCTGAATGTCGATCTTGATTTGCTTGCCCTGCGCCATTTTCGAAATTTCTTCTGTCATCTTCTCGATCTCGGCGCCTTTCCGCCCGATCACGATTCCGGGGCGGGCGGTGTGAATCGTCACCCGGATCGAGTTCCAGGCGCGCTCGATCACGATCTTCGCGACCGCGGCGTATAGCAGTTTCTTCTTCACGTAAGCGCGAATCTCCAGATCGCTGTGCAAAAAGTCCGGCAGCTCCTGGGGAGAGGCGTACCAGCGCGAACGCCAGTCGCGGTTCACGCCCAGTCTGAATCCAATTGGATTAACTTTTTGTCCCATAAATTATTTTTTGGCCGCTTTCGCGGTTTTTTTCGTCTTCTTCGATTTTCTCTCAGCCGCAGCTGACGATTTCTCTTCGGTCTTCTCGCCGGCAGCGGGTTTCTTCTCCGGTTTTTCGTCCGTCAAAACGATCCGGATGTGGCTTGTCCGTTTCAAAATCTGCGAACCGCTTCCGCGGGCCCGAGTTTTCATTCGTTTGAAAGTGGGACCTTCGCCGACCACGGCCTCCTTCACTATCAATCCGTCGGCTTTCAAGTTCGCGTTATTCTCGGCGTTCGCGATCGCGCTCTTGAGCGTCTTGTTGATCAAGAACGCGGCTTTCTTGGGCGTGAAAGCGAGAACGTCCAGCGCCGCCGAAACCGGCAGGCCCTGGATCTCTCGCGTGACTTCCCGCACCTTGAATGCCGAAATCCGCGCGTACTTATATATCGATCTAACTTCCATTAACTTCGTTCCGTAATTCGTGAATCGAGATTCGTAATTCGGTGTCCCGATTCACGATTCTCGGCTCTCGATTTTCATTCTTCACTTCAAACTCACTTTTGAGGCATCGACCTGGAGCCGATCCCCCACTTTAATTTTTTCCTTTCCAGAATCCTCAATCACTGCGCCGCAAATCCGCTGGCGCACATCCACCACCCGTAACGTCGCGATCTTCTGTTCGCCGCGCATCACCCGCAGCGGCATCCCGATCTTCACGCCATGCTGCTCGCCGATGTTCGCAACCACGAACGACCATTCGCTCTTTACGCTTAACACGCTCGCATCCATCAAACTCACTTGCTGTTGTTTCGTGTCCCGCGGCCGCGGTATCGCTCTTCCCACCAGCTCGTTCGTCTTCCGCAGTTGCGTTTCCACGTCGGCCCGAGCCTGCCCATCGCCGCCTTGCGATGTTTTTAAGTATCGCAAGAGCGCTTCGTTCAAACCGAGCAGTTGATCGCGCAGTTCATCGCGTTCTTTTTGGGCGAGTCGCAGATCGCTCACTGCCGCGAGCAATCGTTGCTCGAGTTTCGCGCGATCCTTGCTCGCTGAGGCCAGTCCCAACGCTTCCATTCGCGATTCCAGATCCGCAAATTTGCGACGGAACACTTCGGCTTCCGCATTCGATTCGGCCAGGCTCGCGGTCAAAGTCTTGAGCGATTCCTGCTGAATCGATAATTGCTTGCGCAATTCCTCGTTCTGCCAAAGCAGCGTCTCCGCGGTCACTTTCGTTTCCGCATTTTCGATTTTGGATTCTGTCAAAGAACTATCCTTTTGCGCTTGCGCGCAAAACCCAATTGCAAATTGCAGATTTAAAATTGCAAATTTCAGCAGCCGCCGCTTTCGCCGCGATCGCTTCAATCTGCAATCTGCAATCTTCAATCTAAAATTACTTGGCCACCTTCGCCGTATGCGAACCGTGTTTCTTAAATATCCGCGTGGCCGAAAACTCACCGAGTTTGTGTCCGACCATGTTCTCGGTGATGAAAACGGAATTGAAGATCTTCCCGTTGTGCACCAAAAACGTGTGGCCGACAAAATCCGGCGTTACCATCGAGCGACGCGACCAGGTCTTGATCGCCTTTTTCGAGCCCGAGGCATTCATCTTGTCGATCTTCTCGAGAAGATGCGATTCGACGAAGGGTCCTTTCTTTAGTGATCTTGCCATAAAAATCAAATTTTCTTCTTCCCGCGGCGCCGCTCCATGATGAAGCGATCGCTCGGTTTGCGCTTGGCGCGGGTCTTGAATCCTTTTGCCAGCTGGCCCCACGGGCTCACTGGATGATGACGGCCTCCGCCGCCCTTCGATTTGCCCTGACCGCCACCCATCGGGTGATCGATCGGGTTCATCACCATTCCACGCACATGCGGACGGCGTCCCTGCCAGCGGGTGCGGCCAGCCTTGCCACTTGCGACGTTCATGTGGTCAACGTTTCCAACCTGGCCAATCGTGGCAAAACAATCCTGATGAATCCGGCGCACTTCGCCTGACGGCATTTTCACCAGCGCGGCAGGGAATTGCCCAGTTCCGGCGCGGCGTCATTTCCCGCGCTCACTTTCGCGCCCGGCTGCAGTCCACTCGGGGCCAGAATGTAGCTGAGCTCGCCGTCGCTGTACTTAATAAGAGCGATTCGCGCCGACCGGTTGGGATCGTACTCGATTCCGACCACTTCCGCGGCGACGCCATGCTTGCGACGTTTGAAATCGACCTTGCGGTAATGCTGCTTGTGGCCACCACCGATGTGGCGTGAAGTCATTCGCCCGTAATTGTTGCGGCCGCCCGATTTCCTCTTCGGTTCGAGCAAACTTTTCGCCGGACTCGATTTTGTGATCTCGTCGAACGCCGGGGTTTGCTTGAAACGCTGGATCGGCGTGAGCGGACGATATTTCTTGAGCGCCATAAAATTAGACCAGTTCGATCTTCTCGCCTTTCGCGAGGGTCACGATTGCTTTCTTCCAGTGCGGACGCCGTCCCAGCGGTCCGCGGACGCGCTTCTGTTTTCCGGCATAGTTGCACGTGTTCACATCGAGCACTTTCTTTTGGAACAAACGCTCAACCGCGTCTTTGATTTGAATCTTGTTCGCGCGTGGATTGACCCGAAAAACGTACTTGTTTTGTTTTTCGCTCAGGAGCGTCGATTTTTCAGTCAGCGACGCCGTTTCGATAATTTCGTGCGGTTCGCTCATTTCAATCTTTCCGCCAGTTTCTCGAGCGCTTTCGAGGTCACCAAAATTTTATGAAACGCGAGCAGCTGCTCGGTGTTTACGTCCGCCGCCGTCGCGAGCTTCACTGGCTTCACGTTCCGCGCCGACTTGTAAGTCTTGTCATCGAACGAATCGGAAACGATCAGCACTTTCTCGGCGTCGGTTTGCTTGCGGACCAGCTCGACAAACGCTTTGGTTTTGATTTCCGAAACTGCGAATTTGTCGATCGTAAGAATGTCGCCGGCTTTGATTCGCTCGCTCAACGCTTTTTGGAGGGCGAGGCGCCGAACTGATTTCGAAACTTTCTTCGAGTAATCGCGCGGATGCGGTCCAAACACGACTCCGCCGCCACGCCAAACCGGAGATGCAACGTAACCGGCGCGGGCGCGTCCCGTTCCCTTCTGCCTCCAGGGTTTCGCACCCGACATATCGACCGTCGCCTTCGTTTTTACGCTCGCCGTTCCGGACCGACGCGCTGCACGCATCGCGACCACCACGTCGTGGACAGCCTGCGTACCACGGCCATCCTCGATGATGTCGATCTTCGCTTCCTTGGCTGCGGCCTTGGTTAAAACTTTCGCGCTCATTTCCTCTCGGCTTCCTTGGCTTGAGCCTTCTTAATTTCGGCCAATTCCCCTGCTTTTTTCGGTTTCTTGGCGAGCGCGGCCTGGTCTGCTTTTGCGTGCTGGTGATGCAACTCTACGAGCGCTCCCGGGTTCTTGATTGCAGGCCTGACGACCACGTAGCTGCCGTTGCAACCCGGCACCGCGCCACTGATTAAAATTATCTTGTCGGCTTCGCGCACCTGAATGACCCGCAGGTTCTGCACGGTCACGCGTTCATCGCCGAGGTGACCTGGCATGCCCATGTTTTTCCAGATCCGTCCCGGGGTAGAACGATTGCCGATTGCGCCGTTACGGCGATGGGTTTTGGAGCCGTGGGCCGCGCCTTGGCCGTGAAAATTATGTTTCTTCATCACGCCTTGGAAACCTTTTCCCTTGGAACGGCCGATCACATCGACGAAATCGCCAGGCTCGAATTGGGTGACGCTCAAATTCACTTCGTCTTCGGACAAGTCGGCCTTCAATCGAAATTCGCGAACGAAGCGCTGCGGCGGCACGTTCGCTTTCTTGAAATTGCCAAGCTCGGCTTTGCTGACGCGCGATTCCTTTTGCACGCCAAATCCGACCTGCACCGCTGAGTAGCCATCGTTCTCATTCGTTAGGCGGCGAAGAAGAACATTATCGGCCGTCGCGATCACGGTCACAGGATGCAGCCGACCGTTGGCGTCGTAGACGCTGGTCATGCCGATTTTTTGTCCTAGTAAACCGATGCTCATGTTGGCGACGTGGGAAAATTCTCAAGCAGCTAAATTTTAATCGTGATATCAACGCCCGCGGGCAGGTTCAGTTTCTTCAACTCATCCACCGTCTTCGCGGTCGGCTCGATAATGTCGAGCAACCGTTTGTGGGTGCGGATCTCAAATTGTTCCATCGATTTTTTGTCAACGTGCGGAGAACGGTTCACAGTGAATTTCTCGATCAACGTCGGCAGAGGAATCGGACCGGCCACCCGAGCGCCGGTGCGTTTCGCAGTCTCAACGATCTCA
>WNFR01006002.1_pt1 | contig 12421 bp, 8 predicted proteins | sample 5400221 | NCBI WGS metagenome assembly WNFR01 (sample SAMN13153357, study PRJNA577476) | soil metagenome | isolation source: 40 cm soil under Madrone tree | place: USA:California | collected 2016-06-14 | reverse complement strand
CGCTGTGAGTTGCTGCATGGCCGCATCCCGGCGCCGGAGAAGCAGGAGATCATGGAACGTTTTCGCGGCGGAGAAACCAAAACACTGATTAGCACGACGGTGCTCGAAGTGGGGGTCGATGTTGCCAACGCGACGGTGGTGCTCATCGAGAATGCGGAGCGTTTCGGACTGGCTCAACTCCATCAACTTCGCGGACGGATCGGCCGCGGCGAGCACAAGTCGTATTGCATCTTGCTGAGTTCGGATCCATCGAAGGAGACAGCGGCGAAGCTGACCGTTCTCGAAAAAACGAGCAATGGATTTGAAGTGGCCGAAGCCGATTGGGATTTGCGTGGACCGGGCGATTTGCTCGGCACAGCGCAAAGCGGTTTGCCCGCGCTCAAGATCGGTAACCTGAAACGTGATGCGCATTTGATGCGGCGCGCGCGCGCCGCCGCGATGTCGATCTTTGCGGCCGATCCGCGCTTGGAATCAGCCGAGAATCAACGTTTCCGGCGTTTGATTGTCGAACAAGAGGGACGAACTTTTTCCAACGTCAGCTGATGAAAAATCTCGCAAAGTTTTTGCTTTTCGTCCTGCTCGTGAGCGCGGGAATTTCGTGGCTTTACGACTACCGCCTCCGGCATGGGGACTTGAATCTGCTATCGCGACGAACGCCGGAGAAGTACACGCTCGCCTCAGCACCGAGTGTCGATTCAACGGTGGTCGCATCACTTGAGGCGTTGAACCGCGAGCGGCGCACGCTCGTAAGCAGCGTCATCCCGTCGGTCGTGGCGGTGAAGACATCCAAGAAAATCGCCATCCGCCGGCAATACGGGCTCGATCCGTTCGAGTTTTTCTTTCGCAACCAGCGACCGTTTCGCAATCCACGTGACGAGGCGCTGGTGCAAAACTCGCTCGGCTCCGGCGTGATCGTGACGAATGAGGGCCACATCATCACCAACAATCACGTGGTCGATCAAGTGGATGAGATCGAAGTGCAATTGAGCGACGGGCGGACGAAAAAGGCGCGCCTGATCGGCGCCGATTCTCAGGTCGATCTGGCCGTGCTCAAGATCGACGATCCCGGCGTCAAACCGCTCAAGCTGGCCGATTCGGACACCGTGCAAGCCGGCGATTTTGTTCTCGCCATCGGTAATCCGTTCGGGTTCGACGAGACAGTGACCGATGGCATCATTAGTTCGAAAGGACGTCCAAATCGCACCGACGCCTTTGGCGATTTGCTGCAAACGAATGCTGCGATCAATCCGGGAAACAGCGGTGGCCCGTTGATTAATCTGCGCGGCGAAGTGATCGGAATCAATGTGGCGATTATTTCACGCAGTGGCGGTTCGCAAGGAATCGGTTTTGCAATCCCGTCGAATACCGTTCGCACGGCGCTGGAGAGTTTACTGAAGCAGGGCCGGATCATTCGAGGTTACCTTGGGATTCAGACACGCCCGGTTCAGCCCGGCCAGAACGGCGCGGGGGGCGAAGGCGTTCTTGTCGATGAAGTGATCCCAGGATCGCCGGCGGCTGAGGCGCAACTGCAAAAAGGCGATATCATCCGCAAATTCAATGGGCACGAAGTAAAAAACCTTCCCGCCCTGCGCAGCTTGATCGCGCAGGCCGGGTTGAATAAGAAAGTGGAGCTGGAAATCGACCGGGACGCTAAGCCGATGACAGTGGCGACCGAGATCAAGGAGGAGCCGATTGATTATCCAACAGCCCAGGTCTCGCCACGGCAAGAGCGGCCGCAGACGCCGCCGGAGCCGAACGATCAAGGCGAGACAAGCGGCGGCCTCGCCTCAATTCACGTTAGCGACCTGACGCCGGACATGGCGCGTCAGCTCGATCTGCCAAATAACGCGCGCGGCGTTGTCGTCACAAATGTCGATCCTGATAGTGGCGCGGCCGAATTGCAAAAAGGCGACGTGATCGAAGAAATCAATCAGCAGGCGGTGACCTCAGTTTCGGATTACAACAAGATCGTTGCTTCGCTTGATTCCGCCCAACCGCAGGTCCTATCGGTTTGCCGGCATCGGATGCGCTCGTTCCTTGTGCTTCGACCGCGGTAGCGTTGATTCGTGAGCCGCAGGTTTACGCTAGGTTTTTGTTCGCGTCAGAAAATTAACACCGAGCTTCAGCCCGGTGCTGGCGCAAGAAGTGAAATCAAGCCGTTCTAATGGTTTTAAGCGTGCCGGCAAACCGTTAACGGTTATTAAACCTGTGCCGATCAGGATCACCGGGCTGAAGCCCGGTGTTAAAGGATGATGAAAAGACGCCGAGCTCGATCACTTGCCTCTTCTGGAAACGCGCATTTGGCGCGCCGTTTTCGAATCATGAAATGAATAAACCGCGAGGCGCGGAAGTCCAATGCCTCAACCTTTTATTGAGATATGAAAAAGATATTTCTTGCGTTAACGATATTTGCTTTGCTTTTGCCAGCCGCGCGGCAGGCCGAGGCGGACAGCGAAGTCTCGATCGATTTCTTTTACAATAATCTTTCCGGCGGAAACTGGATCGAGGTTGGGGACTACGGTTATGGCTGGCAACCGGATGTGGCCGTGAGTGATTCGAACTGGCGTCCTTATTCTGATGGCTACTGGGCCTACACGGACGTCGGTTGGACGTGGGTCTCTTATGAAGACTTCGGCTGGGCGACCTATCACTATGGACGGTGGGCCCGCCTGACTGATTACGGCTGGGTCTGGTTTCCCGGCAGCGATCTCGACTGGGGTCCGGCCTGGGTTTCCTGGCGCACCGGCGGTGATTACGTCGGCTGGGCGCCTTTGCCTCCGCGAGGACCCGGAATTGTTTACGAAGGCCGGCCAATCGGTGGACGTGTCGATATCGATTTCGATATCGGCCCCGCCTACTACAACTTTGTCGATGTTCGCTACATCGGCGAGCCGGTCCTGCGCAGCCGCATCGTCGCGCCGTCAGAGAACGTCACCTACATCAACAACACGGTGAACGTGACCAACATCACCTACCAAAACAATGTGGTTTATAATTACGGCCCTGATTACAATGTGCTCAGCGCGCGTTCGAGCCGCCCTATCCAACGCTTGCGCCTTGAGCGCGAGGCGAATGTTGACGTGACCGCGGCAGCAAGATCCGGCGGTCTAACCAAAGTCCAGGGAGACAAACTTGTCGTCGGCGCTCCGATGACGATCAAGAAACCGGCGGCGCAGATCGCGCCACCAAACGTGAAAACGAAGGTTGCACAGCCGAAACTTGAGAAAGGATGGGCCGGTGTTTCTAATGAGGCCGAGGTGAAACAAAAAATGAAGACCGAGGACTTGAAGAAAGTTCCGCCACCGAGCGCAGCAGGTGCGCCCGGTCAAGCGCCGCCAGCAGCTCCAGCAGCTCCCGCAACTGCCCCGACCGCTCCTGTTGCCCCGACCGCTGCCGCTGCGCCAACCGCTGCCGCTTCGCCCTTCGAAAGAGGCAAACGAACCAGGCCCGGTCAACCCCCTCAGCCAAACGTGACTGCCTCGCCGCCTGTCGCCCCGGCAGAAGGCGGATTGGCTTCACCGCCTCCGAGGCCCTCTGGGAGGCAGACTAAGGGAAAACCGGGCGAGCAGATCGCACCGACCCCGCCGACCGGTGGGCCAACTGTGGCGCCCGAAGGGATGCCAACCCCAGGCGGCAAAAACAGAGGCCAGTTCGAGCGCGGTGTTCGCAGCCCAACTCCGGGTGAGCCCGGCGGTGTCTCCAACGAGCCGCCGCACGGGAAGCAGAAAGGGCAGCCCCTGGAGAGGGCAACTCCGGGTCAGCCCGGCGGTGTCTCCAACGAGCCGCCGCAGCGGCAGCAGAAGGGCCAGCTTCATGAGACAGGAATTCCGGGTCAGCCCGGTGGTGTGCCCAACGAGCCGCCGCATGGGAAGCAGAAGGGTCAGCCTTTTGAGAAGGCAGCTCCGTCTCCTGGCGGTGGGCAGTTCCCTGGGGATCAAGGTGCCAGACAGAGGGGGCCTGGAACCAACTTGCAGCCGTCCAACGTTCCCGCGGGTGGCGCTGAACGCGGCCAAGCCAAGCCAGCGGGCGGAAAAAAGAAGGGCGAAGCCTCTCCCTCTGCGACTCCGCAATAACACTGTAACCATCTGTAGCCATGGCCCTCTGTGGGCCGTTTGGGCTCTCGGTCTACCGGGCTTTGGTCAACCGGCCACAGGCCGGTGGCTACAGGGTTCGCAAAAGGGAAACAATCGCGTGAGTGTGAGTTACAGCAGCTCCGCGATTTGCACCGCGTTCAAGGCCGCTCCTTTGAGCAACTGATCGCCGCAAACCCAAAACGACAAGCCGTTTTCGAACGCGCAATCGATCCGGACGCGGCCCACTTCACAATTGTCCTTTCCGGCGACGTTCAGCGGCATCGGATAACGATTGCTTTGCGGTTCGTCAACCAGCTCGAGTCCGGGCGCCTTCGCCAAAACCTCGCGCGCTTGTTCGACTGAAACTTTTCTTTCAAATTCGCCACTTACCGCCACGGAATGGGCGCGGTAAACCGGCACCCGCACGCAGGTGACCGAGGCTCGAAACTCCGGCAAATGCATAATCTTGCGGCCTTCGTTTTGCATTTTCATTTCCTCTTTCGTGTAACCGCTTTCGAGGAAAACATCGACATGCGGCAGAACGTTGAACGCGATCGGATGCGGATAAACCTGCGGCGTTAGTTGTCGATCTTGCGCGGCGAGTTCCACTTGGTGTCGCAATTCTTCGATCGCGCGTCCGCCGCTCCCGGAGACCGCTTGATAGCTCGCGGCGAAAACTCGCCGGACGCCGAAAGCGCGATGCAGCGGATAAATCGCCATTAATGCGACCGCAGTCGTGCAATTTGGATTTGCGATGAGACCGTGGTGCTTGCGCACGTCCTCTCCATTAATTTCGGGAATGACCAACGGCACATCGGGCTCCAATCGGAAGACGGATGAATTGTCGATCACGATCGCGCCGGCTTGGCGCGCGATTGGAACCCATTTTCGCGAGTTCTCGCTGCCGGCACTGAAGAAGACGATGTCGATCTTATCGAACGAGCGCTCGGTGAGTTCCTCCACCGTAATCAAGTCATCATGAAAGCGAATTGTTTTTCCGGCCGATCGCGCCGAGCCAATCGGACGCAGGCTCGCTACGGGAAAACTTCGTTGCTCCAGCACACGCAAAAGTTCGGTGCCCACCGCGCCAGTCGCGCCGACCACCGCGATGTGATATTTTTTCATCGGCAAGCGGATTGTACCGCTGCTCTCATTTCATGCAAAGCGGCGGAACAAAGATTGACATCTCCATTCGCGCGCAGCGTCTCACCCTAAAGCGCGGCGAAGAGACGCTGCGGTCCTATCCGGTTTCGACTTCGCGGTTCGGAGTCGGCGTCGAGCATGGCAGCCTGAAAACGCCGCTCGGCCGTTTTCGGGTGGCTGAAAAGATTGGCCACGGGCTGCCGAGCGGGACAATTTTTCAAAGTCGCGTGCCGCTAGCCCCTGGTGATCCGCTTCCGCCGACCGAGGACTTGGTGATGTCTCGCATTCTCTGGCTCGATGGATTAGAGGAAGACAACGCCAACACGCGCGAGCGCTTCATCTACATTCACGGCACGAAACACGAGGACAAGATCGGCCGGCCGGCCAGCCACGGTTGCATTCGAATGCGCAACGCGGACGTGATCGAGTTGTTCGATCTCGTCGATGAAGACACGCCGGTCGTGATTCAGGAATAGATCGCGCGTTGCCAAAAAAATCGAGAAAAAGCATTGCGCCCGTCTCTTTCCCTGCCTAAAGAGACGGCAGCGACTAGCGGGGAAAGGAGGCGATATAGATTGAAATTTTTGAAAGCAATCATGATCGTGGCTGTTTTGGCCAGCGCTTTAAGCCTAGGGGCGTGCGCTCAACACAGAGAGACGACAACCACCGGTGCAACTACAGGATACCAGAAATAATTGCAGCGCCGAGTTGTCCGTCTGCGGGTGACTCTAACCAAGGGAGGCCAGGTCGTGTTCGACCTGGCCTTTTTTGTTCCTTGCTCCCGAGCAGGCTTAGCCTTCCCATTTCCTTGAGTTCTAATTAAGATGCGCGGATGCAATTAAATGGCCAAGCCTTGACGCTCCCTGAGATCGCCGCCGTGGCGCTCGGAGATGCGACCGTTGAAGTTTCACCTTCCGCGCGCCCGCGCCTTCTGGCTTCACGAAAAGTCATCGAAGACATCATCGCACGCGACGCGGTCGTTTACGGCGTGACCACTGGATTTGGGAAGTTGTCGGATGTGTGCGTTCCGCATGGCGAATTGCGCGAGCTTCAGCTCAACCTTGTCCGGAGTCACGCCTGTGGCATCGGCCCTCCGCTTTCGGAAGCGGAGGTGCGCGCGATGATGTTGCTCCGCGCGAATGTGCTTGCCCTGGGATTGAGCGGAATCCGCCCTGGAATCATCGAGATGCTCTGTGAAATGCTCAACCGCCGCCTCTATCCGGTCGTTCCAGAAAAAGGATCGGTCGGCGCCAGTGGCGATCTCGCCCCGCTCGCTCATCTCGCCTTGAGCTTGATCGGCGAAGGCGAGGCGTTTTTTCAAGGTGAACGAATGGAAAGTCGCGAAGCACTTCGTCGCGCCGGGCTTGAGCCCCAGCATCTCGAAGCAAAAGAGGGACTCGCTCTGCTCAACGGCACGCAGGCTATGCACGCAGTTGGTGGGCTCGCCGTTTTTCGCGCCAAGCGGCTCAGTCGCCTGGCGGATGTTTCCGGCGCGATGAGCCTCGAGGCGCTCAAAGGCACTCCTGCCGCCTTCGATCTGCGGTTGCAAGACGCCCGGCCGCACCCCGGCCAGAAAGCGGTCGCCAAACATCTTTTGTCGCTCTTGGAAGGGAGCGAAATTCGACAATCGCATCTCAAGAACGATCCGCGCATCCAGGACGCGTACAGTCTCCGTTGCATGCCGCAGGTGCATGGCGCGGTCCGCGGCGCCCTCTCGCATTGCGAAGGTGTCCTGATCGTCGAATCGGGTTCGGCCACCGATAATCCGCTCGTCTTCGCTGAGAGTGGCGACGTGATTTCAGGCGGTAACTTTCATGGTGCGCCGCTCGCGCTCGCGTTTGATTACGTCGCGATCGCGGTCACGGACCTTATAAGCATCAGTGAGCGCCGGATCGAGCGCCTGGTTAATCCAGATATGAACGAGGGATTGCCCGCATTTCTCGCCCGACATCCCGGTACGCAATCGGGTTTTATGATCGCGCATGTCGCCGCGGCTGCGTTGCTCAATGAAGCGAAAGTGCTCGCCCATCCGGCAAGCATCGACAATGTGCCCACCTCCGGCGGAAAAGAGGATCACGTTTCGATGGGAATGACCAGCGCGCTCAAACTTCGATCGATTGTCGATCTTGCCGAAAATTTGCTGGCCATCGAATTGCTGGGCGGAGGGGAAGCGTTGGAGCATCGGCGTCCATTAAAGGCCGGCGCAGGCGTGGAGCGCGCATTCGCCGTTCTTAGGAAAATTGCGCCGCCTCTCACGCAAGATCGTTCGCTCTCCGGCGACATTGCGCGCGTCGCCGCAGCAGTTCGCCGGGGAGAATTCGATAGCGGTTTTGAAAAGCTATGAGCGGAAAACGAATCATCCGCGCGCCGCGCGGCAATCAGCGCAGCTGCAAAGGTTGGCATCAGGAAGCGGCAATGCGGATGCTGATGAATAATCTCGATCCGGATGTTGCCGAAGATCCCGATCGGCTTGTCGTTTACGGCGGAACGGGTCGAGCCGCGAGAAGTTGGGAAGCGTTCGATGCGATCGTGCGCTCTTTGCGTGAACTCGAAAACGACGAAACGCTGCTCGTCCAATCAGGCAAACCGGTCGGCCAGTTTCGCACACACGATGAAGCGCCGCGTGTTTTGATCGCGAATTCAAATCTCGTTGGACATTGGTCGAACTACTCCGAGTTCAATCGTCTCGAGCGCATGGGCCTGACCATGTACGGACAAATGACCGCCGGCTCGTGGATTTACATCGGTAGCCAGGGAATTGTGCAAGGAACGTTCGAGACTTTTGCCGCCGCCGGCCGCAAGCATTTCGGCGGATCGCTCGAAGGAAAATTCATTGTTACCGGCGGACTTGGCGGAATGGGCGGCGCGCAACCGCTCGCCGCCACCATGAACGGCGCGCTCTTTCTTGGAGTTGAAGTGGATCCGGCGCGGGTCGAGAAAAGACTGAAGAGCGGTTACTGCGACAAGATCGCTTGGTCGCTCGATGAAGCGCTCAAGTTGATCGACCGCGCGCGCAAAGATCGACAACCGATTTCCATTGGCCTCGTGGGCAACTGTGCGGATGTCTTGCCCGAAATCGTCAGGCGCGGTGTCGTTCCGGATGTTCTCACCGACCAAACGAGCGCGCATGACGCTCTGAATGGCTATGTGCCGCACGGCATGTCGCTTGAAGACGCGCTCGCCTTGCGCGCGAAGAATCGGGACGAATACATCGACAAGTCGATGCATTCCATGGCCGTGCATGTCGATGCCATGCTCGCATTGAAAAAAAAAGGCGCCATCACTTTTGATTACGGAAACAACATTCGCGCACAGGCGAAGAAGGCCGGCGTGGAGAACGCGTTCGATATCCCCGGCTTTGTTCCCGAATACATCCGCCCGCTCTTTTGCGAAGGACGCGGTCCATTTCGCTGGGTCGCATTGAGCGGTGACGCCGAAGATATCGCGCGCACCGATCGGCTCGCGCTCGAATTATTTCCGAAAAACAAGACTCTCGCGCGCTGGATGAAGCTCGCGCAGGAGCGAATTCAATTTCAAGGTTTGCCGGCGCGAATTTGTTGGTTCGGCTACGGCGAACGGGCCGAGTTTGGCGTGGCCATGAACGAACTGGTGCAGCGCGGTGAAATTAAAGCGCCCATCGTGATTGGACGCGATCATCTCGATGCCGGCTCGGTCGCATCGCCGAATCGCGAGACGGAAGGAATGCTCGACGGCAGCGACGCGATCGCCGATTGGGCTTTGCTCAATGCGCTGGTCAACACGGCCGCTGGCGCTTCCTGGGTCTCGATTCACAACGGTGGCGGCGTGGGTATCGGTTACTCGCAACACGCCGGTATGGTTGTCGTCGCGGATGGCAGCGATAATTCCAAGCGGCGCCTCGAGCGCGTGTTGACGAGCGACCCGGGAATGGGTGTGCTTCGTCACGCGGATGCTGGCTATTCGAGAGCAATCGAATTTGCCGCCGCACACAAGATCGACATCCCCCTGCAGCCGCGGGCGCGGGGTTGATTATGCAAAAGCTGATCGAATGCGTGCCTAATTTCTCTGAGGGCCGCGACCCGAACATCATTCGACAGATCACCGCGGCAATCGAATCCGTGGATGGAGTTTCCCTGCTCAACGTCGATCCAGGTGCAAGCACCAACCGGACGGTGGTAACCTTTGTCGGCGGTCCTGAAGCTGCGGTGGAAGCCGCGTTTCGCGGAATTCAAAAAGCAGCGGAACTGATCGACATGCGCAAACACAAGGGTGCGCACCCCCGCATGGGCGCGACCGATGTTTGCCCGTTTGTTCCTGTAAGCGATGTGAGTTGGGAAGAAGCAATCGCTTGTGCAAACCAGTTAGGAAAACGCGTTGCTGAAGAATTAAATATCCCAGTCTATCTCTACGAAAAGGCAGCGAGAGATCCATCCCGCTCGAACCTTTCCATAATACGCGCCGGAGAATACGAAGGCTTTTTCGAGAAGATCAAAGAAAAGGCATGGAAGCCAGATTTTGGGCCGGCGGTATTTAATGAGAAGTCAGGTGCAACCGCGATTGGCGCGCGCAATTTCCTAGTCGCCTACAACGTGAACCTGAACACGAAGGCAGTGCGAAGGGCGAATTCGGTCGCTTTTGATGTGCGAGAAAATGGCCGGATCAAGACAGACGATGGCACGCCCGACGGAAAGCCTGTGCTCGATGAAAATGGCGAACCGGTCCGTATCCCTGGAATGTTGAAGCATGTGAAAGCCATCGGTTGGTACGTGGAGGAATATGGGATCGCGCAGGTTTCCATGAACCTGACGAACATCGAAGAGACGCCGTTACACGCGGCGTTCGACGCCTGTAACCAAGCGGCAAATAAGCGCGGCCTGCGCGTGACCGGCTCGGAAATCGTGGGCATGGTTCCGAAGAAGTGTTTATTGGATGCTGGAAGATATTTTCTGCGCAAACAAAAATGGTCGGAAGGCGCTTCGGAGGAGGAGCTCGTTGACATAGCGATCCGTTCAATGGGATTGAGTGAGCTGAAACCTTTCGATCCGAGAGAGAAGATTATTGAATTCAAGATGGAATCGGCTGCTTCTAAAAAATCACTCCTGAAAATGGACTTGCGCCAGTTCTGTAATGAAACACTGAGCGATTCGCCGGCGCCCGGCGGCGGTTCTGTGGCCGCGTTGATGGGCGCATTGGGCGCGTCACTTGGCGGAATGGTGGCCAATCTCTCCGCCGCTAAACGTGGTTGGGACGATAAGCTCAAGTATTTCAGCGATTGGGCGGTGAAGGCGCAGCAACTAAAAGATGAATTGCTGTTCCTGGTCGATGAAGATACGGCTGCCTTTAACAAGGTGATGGGTGCATTTGCGCTGCCCAAGGATTCCGCAGAAGAAAAAGCCGAGCGCTCAGCCACAATCGAGGCAGCAACGAAATATGCGGCCGAGGTTCCGCTTAAAGTGATGGAGACCGCGTCGAAGTCGTACCAACTGCTTTCCGAAATGGTGGAGAAGGGGAATCCAAATTCCATTTCAGACGTAGGTGTCGGCGCTCTCGCTACTCGAGCGTGCATTGAAGGCGCGGCCTTGAACGTGCGGATCAACCTCGGCCAATTGAAGGACGAAAAATTCAAGTCGGCGCTCGTCGAAAAAGTCCGGAAAATTAGCGCGGATTCAGACGCGCAGTTCCAAAAAATCAATCAAGTTGTGGAAAGCAAGCTTGGGTAGGGCGCGATCGCCGAGCACGCCGTCCAGTCGTTCCGAAAAGTTTGCGACGGTCACAGACCGCCGCTACAGGAGAAGCGATTCATGAGCTCACTCGCCGTGCTTCACGCATCGCACTTAGTCACGCTGGCGGGTCCGAACCGGCCACGCGTTGGCTGCGAGATGTCCGAACTCGCCATCATTCATGATGGCGGGATGCTGATTCGCGACGGCAAGATCGACATCCTCGGTCCAAGCGATGAGATCGAGGAGAATGCGCGCGGTTCGGAGATTGTCGATGCGCGCGGGCGAGTTGTGCTGCCGGGATTTATCGATGCCCACACCCATCTCGTTTTCGCGGGAAATCGGCTGGACGACTTTGAGCGGCGCGGGCGCGGCGAAACCTATGAGCAAATCGCTAAGGCTGGCGGCGGCATTTGGTCAACTGTCGCGAAGACGCGCGCCGCGAACGACGCCGATCTTTTCACGCAGGCGCAGAAACAGGCGGCCTGGTTTTTGAAAGGCGGCACGACAACTGCCGAGGCGAAGTCGGGTTACGGACTAACTGTCGAGGACGAACTAAAGATTTTGCGCGTGACGAAGAGGCTCAATCAAGAAACGCTGCTCGAAGTTGTGCCGACGTTTCTCGGCGCGCACGCGATTCCGCGCGAAGATCGAGAGTCGCCTGAGCGATATGTCGATCTTGTGATCAACGAAATGCTGCCGCGCGTCGCGAAGGAGAATCTCGCGGAGTTTTGCGACGTCTTTTGCGAGCGCGGTTATTTCGACCTCGAGCAAGCGCGAGAGATTTTGGTCGCGGCGAAAAAGCTCGGGATGAAACTGCGCATGCATGCCGATCAACTCACCAACTCGGGTGGTGCAAAGTTGGCCGCAGAATTGAAAGCGACCACGGCGGATCATTTGGAAAAAACCGAAGGGCAGGGGATTGCCGCCATGAAATCGGCGGGCGTGCAACCAGTTCTGTTGCCCGGTTCGGTTTACGCGCTTGGATCGACATGCTATCCGCGGGCGCGAGAGATGATCGATGCCGGGCTCGCTGTCGTCATCGCAACCGATTTCAATCCTGGTTCCTCGCCGTCGCCGTCAATGCCGATGATGCTTTCGCTGGCATGCACACAAATGAAAATGTCGCCGGCGGAAGCGATCGCTGCCTCGACAATCAATGCCGCTTACAGTCTCGGCCGCGGCCACAAGACTGGTTCGCTTGAAATCGGTAAGCTGGCCAACTTCGCGATCTTTGATTGCCAAGATTATCGCGAGCTCGCGTACTGGTTTGGTTTTTCCCAGACGCATTCCGTTTACGTGCGCGGTCGATCTGTTCTGTAGCGGCCCCGAAAGCGTTCGGGGTCGGACGAATTAATGCGACGCTCGTAGAGCGCTGCTACAGAAGAGGGGCGATTGAGGTCAATCGCCCCGGTAATGCATCATTTTGAGGCACTACCAATCGCCCCTATCTGATTTGCTCACTTGCTGGGCCAACCTTACTGTCGCTCCCTCATGAAAGTTGAA
>WNFR01006407.1_pt1 | contig 12423 bp, 10 predicted proteins | sample 5400221 | NCBI WGS metagenome assembly WNFR01 (sample SAMN13153357, study PRJNA577476) | soil metagenome | isolation source: 40 cm soil under Madrone tree | place: USA:California | collected 2016-06-14 | reverse complement strand
CTCGTCTGGAGCCACGCTACCCGGAATTTTCGCGATCACGTCGTAGACCGGCTTGGTATTCCAATTGAAAGCCACCTTCAAATGAACCTGCGCAGGCCCCGGTCCCACGTGATACGGGATCGGAAGCGAGCCGCGCCACACGTCCGGCGCCATCGGCCCTGCCAGCGCGGCCAGCAAGGGCTGCGCGTCGCCGTAAGAAATCGGGAGCACCGGAATTTTCGTGATGCTCTTCGCATCTTTGAGCGACAGGCGCTTGGCATCGGGCGTCGCGCCGACTCCGGGCGTGAGCGGATCACCCGGGCTCGCCGAAGCAAAATCCATGACGCTGCCGCGCTGCACTCCGTCAGCAGGACGCATCGGCCCGACCGGAAACACATTGTCGCGCGTGTAGCCGTCGTCCTGTGGTTCCGAATAGATGAGGCAGCCAATCGCTCCATGCTCCGCCGCAACTTTAGGTTTCACTCCACGCCAACTGTGATAGTACTTGGCAATCACAATCGCGCCTTTCACCGAAATGCCAAGCCGGTCGAGCTTTTCGTAGTCCTCGGGCAAGCCGTAGTTCACAAACACCAGCGGCCCGGTGACATCGCCGTCAATCGAGTAGGCGTTATACGTGGGCAATTGTTCCGACTTCTGATTCGAGGTTGGATCCACCGCGAGCGCAGGCTCTTCGAGTTTGGCGGTGAACTTCTTAGGCGCGAGCATCTCCACCACACGCACCTTGGGCGTCGGGAAAAGAACGTCAAACCTTTCGATGTGCGCGTCCAATCCCCATTCCTTGAAGTGGGCAAGAATCCATTCGGCGTTGTCCTTATCGTAGGGAGAGCCCACATGATGCGGCCGCGCGCTCAGCCTCCGCATGTATTCACGTAGGTTAGCGGGGTCGGGAATCGCGCGAAATTTTGCCTCCCACTCCCGCTCGCTCTGACTGGAGCGTGGCGAGTATCCCACCAGCGCAGCCTGATTTGAGCCGACTTGGTCGGTGCCGAAAGATAAAGATGGAAACACCAGGGTGTAGATCAGGACAATCGCGGCGAACGGTCGCATGCAGCTCCTTGTTAGAAGAGTGGTTAGAAGAGTGCAATTATAGCCGCAAGCCGGTGTGGGGGTGGTTTCCGCAAATTGAGTTGCAAGCCCAATCCGGCCAACGGTGCACTCGAAGATGCTAAATTGAATAGTTCATGTCTGCCCCAAACTCTCTCTTTGTTCGCGCCGCCAAGGCTCAGCCCACTGAACGGACTCCAGTGTGGTTCATGCGCCAGGCCGGACGCTACATGCCTGAGTACCGCGCCGTCCGCAAACAATATTCGCTGATCGAAATCTGCAAGAAGCCGGAGGTCGCGGCCCAGGTCACCATTGAAGCGGCGGAGATTCTCAAAGTCGATGCGGCCATCATCTTTGCCGATCTTCTTCTTCCGCTCGAAGCCATGGGACTGTCCTTTCACTTTGCCGCGGGCGAGGGGCCGGGTGGTAGCGGTCCAAAGATCGAAAAGCCGTTGCGCACTGCCGAAGACGTTGCCCGCTTGCGCACCGATCGTGCGGCCGACCTCGGTTATGTTTCTGAAGCCGTGAAATTGGTGTGCAAGCACTTCGGCGACAAACTCCCCGTGATCGGCTTCTGCGGCGCACCCTTCACGCTCGCAAGTTACATGATCGAAGGCGGAGGCTCTCGCAATTATCTTTTCACCAAGCAGATGATGTACTCCGCGCCCGCCGCGTGGAACGAACTGATGAAGAAGTTGGTCGCGGTGACCGCCGAGTATTCCGTCGAGCAGGTGCGGGCCGGCGCTGACGCGATCCAAATTTTTGATAGCTGGGTGGGGTGCCTGAGCGTCGAAGATTATCGGCGCTACGTTCTGCCGCACGCGACGGACCTGGTGAAATGCCTAAGGAAGACCGGCGCGCCCGTCATCTATTTCGGCACCGACAGCGCAACTCTTCTGCCCTCAATGCAGGAAACCGGCGCCGAAGTCATTGGCCTCGACTGGCGCATTCCGCTCGACACCGGATGGCAGAGTCTCGGTTTTAAGGGAGCCGTGCAGGGGAATCTCGATCCGGTGCTGCTCTTCGCCGATTGGAAAGAACTCAAATCGCAGGCGCAGGACATTCTGCGACGGGCGGGTGGACGCCCCGGCCACATCTTCAATCTCGGCCACGGCATTCTTCCCGAAACTCCGGTGGAGAACGTGAAAGCGCTCTGCGATTTCGTACGCGAGCACTCGGCAGAGTTCAAGATGGAGCGCACGACGGAAGTGAAGACGGAGTTAAGAAAATGACGGCTTGCCCGCTGGGCCTCGCCGGCCAGTGCTATTGCGCCAATCAGGTGAGTTCCTTTGCGGCTTCGGAAGCGCCCGCGAAAACCGCCGTGCTTCTGCTGGCACACGGCAGCCCAGAGAACCCCGGCCAAGTTCCTGAGTTTCTACGTTATGTCACCGGCGGACGTCCGCTGCCGCCAGCGGTCGTGGAAGAGATCCGCCATCACTATTCGCTGATCGGGTTCTCACCGCTCGCCTGCTGGACTTTTTTGCAAGCCGATCAACTTTCGCGGTCGTTACTCTTGCAGTCGTTGAAGATGCCGGTCTTCGTCGGCATGCGCAACTGGAAGCCATTCATCGGCGAAGCGGTGAAGGCAATTGCGAGCCAAGGTTTCGAGCGCGTCATTGCTATCTGTCTCGCTCCTCAGAATTCGCGTACCAGCGTTGGACTCTACCGCCGCGCGGCTAGCGGCGAGGGAAATCTTCCTTTTGAGATGGACTTCGTCGAGCAGTGGCATGATCATCCACTGCTCATAAGAGCTTTCGCGGAGAAACTGCGCTCCGGTTGGGAAAAAGCCAGCGCCGAAAACGGAGCGAAGCTACCCGTGATCTTCACCGCGCACAGTGTCCCCGAGCGTACGATCACCGAAGGCGATCCTTACGAGAAGCAATCCAGGGAAACCGCCCGGTTGGTAGCGCAAAAGGCCGGTCTCGAAGCCAACGACTGGACTTTCGCCTTCCAAAGTCAGGGTGTGTCAGGGGGGCCATGGATCGGCCCTACGGTAGAAGAAACGATCAGGAATTTAAGAGCAAAAGGCTATCGCGGCGTCTTCGTGCATCCCATCGGATTTCTGTGCGATCACGTCGAGGTGCTTTACGATATCGACATTGGCTTCAAACAGTTTGGGGAAAAAGAAGGCATGCGCCTGTGGCGAGCCGAGTCATTGAACGGATCACAAACGTTAACGGCGGCGCTGGCGGAAATAGTAAGCAGTCGCGTTTAGCACTTAGCACTTAGTGCGAGCGCAGAAACACGGCTAGGGGCGTCGCCCACCAGCAGCAAGAGCCCAGTGCCAGAAGCTAAGTGCTAATTGCTAACTGCTAAGTGCTAAATGCTAAATGCTAACTGCTAATTGCTAGTGCTAAGTGCCAATTACAATGAAACGCGTAGCCATCGTCGGCGGCGGAATCTCCGGGCTTTCGGCCGCGTACACGATCGAAAAAAAGCGCCAGTCCGGCACACCTGTCCAATACGTTTTGTTCGAGTCCAGTCCACGGCTGGGCGGAGTGCTCGCCACCGATCGCGTCGACGGCTGCCTGGTGGAAGCCGGACCCGATTCGTTCCTCACCGAGAAGCCCTGGGCTGCCGACCTCTGCTGCAAGATCGGGTTGGGCGACCAACTCATCGGCTCGAACGACTCTGAGCGCAAGACTTACATCGTAGCCAAGGGCAAGCTGGTGGAGATGCCCGATGGGCTCATGTTCATGGTGCCGACCAAGATCATGCCCACCGTGTTGTCGCCGCTTTTTTCCTTGCGCACAAAAATCCGCATGGCGGCGGAATGGTTTCATCCGCGACGGGATGCCCCAGAGGACGAAACCGTGGCCCAGATGGTGGAGCGCCATTACGGTTCCGAGATGGTGGAACTGCTTGCCGATCCGCTGCTCTGCGGAATCTATGGTGGCGACGCTTCGCAATTGAGCGTGCGCGCCGTGTTGCCTCGCTTCGCTGATATGGAATCGAAACACGGCAGTCTGGGCCGCGGCCTTCTCAAAGCCCGCAAAAAAGCGGACGCGGCGGCGGATGTGCCCGCGCGACCGGTCTTTACCTCGCTCAAAGAGGGCATGCAGCAGATGGTCGATACCCTGGTCGCGCGTCTGGACGCGAACGCATTAAATACGTCTACGCTCGTGCAGGCGGTGATCCGGGAGCATGACGGTTGGACTATCTCCGCCGGATACCAGAGCGACCGCTTCGACGCCGTGATCATCGCGACTCCCGCACATGCTGCTGCCGGGCTGCTGCTGAGTGCGGATGCGAACCTCTCCCGCGATCTGGGCGGGATTCAATATAGTTCTTCGGCAACCGTCACGCTCGGTTACGACGAAAAAGTGCGACGCTCGCTTCCCCCGGGCTTCGGATTTCTGGTGCCGCGCAGCGAAGGCCGCCGTATGCTTGCGGCCACCTTCGTCCACAATAAATTTCCTCACCGAGCGCCGGAAGATCGCGCCCTCATTCGCTGCTTTCTCGGCGGCGCGCGCGATGAAAAGATCATACAAACGAACGGAGAAGAAATTCTGCGAATCGTTCGCGACGAATTGCGGCAGATTGCGGGCCTCAATGCCGAACCTCTGTTTGCACGCGTCTACAAATGGAAGTCCGCCATGGCGCAGTATTCGGTCGGCCACCTCGAACGCGTGCAGCGTATTGAATCGCGCCGTCAGAACCTCCCCGGTCTGGCGCTGGCGGGCAACGGTTATAACGGCATCGGCGTCCCCGACTGCGTTCGTAGCGGCGCCGAAGCGGCTGGCAAAATCCTCGCCGAGATGGGGATGTGGTCGTCTGCCTAGCCGTCTGGCAGGCCTTCAACTCCTCGCGATCACCCGATTTTCTTGCGCTCGCTCTGATATTCTGAATTTTTCCCGTTCCTACTCCCATGAGTTTTGCTGCGTCCACGAGTCGATGGAAGATTATTCTTGCTTTCGGCCTAGTCTACGTCTTCTGGGGCTCGACTTATCTGGGCATTGGCATCGCGGTTGAGCAGATTCCTCCGGGCGTCATGTGCGCCTCGCGCTTCCTGATCGCGGGCACGGTCATGCTTGCTTACTGTGCGCTCACTGGACGCCGCATTCGCTTTTCCGCGCGACAGCTTGCGCATCTGGCGGCGGTCGGCATTCTGCTTCTGATGGGCGGCAATCTCACGCTTTCTTATGCGGAGCTGATCGTTCCCACCGGCCTCGCGGCGTTGCTGATTGCGGTGACGCCGCTCTGGTTCCTGGTGCTCGATAGCCTGTTGCTGGGCGATCATCACATCTCGCGGCGCGGCAAGATCGGGCTGGCAATCGGGATCGCCGGGGTGGTCGTGCTCATCTGGCCCGATCTTCGGCATTCCGATGCGCTGGGACATCGCGAACTGTGGTGGTCGCTCGGGTTGCAACTCGGATCATTCAGTTGGGCGCTCGGTTCGGTGCTCTCAAAAAAGTGGCAGACCGCGGCGGTTGATCCGTTCAGCGGCACGGCGTGGCAGGTAATTTTCGCGGGCATCGCGAATCTGATTTTCGCGCTGCTCTTCGAGAGACACTTCAACGTGACCTGGACCTTCCGGGGCGTGGCCGCAATTCTCTACCTGGTGGTGTGCGGTTCCTGGATCGGCTACACCGCCTACATCTGGTTGCTGCAGCATGTTCCGACTTCGAAGGTTTCTACCTACGCCTACGTCAATCCCGTGGTCGCGGTGTTTCTGGGATGGCTGGTGCTGCACGAGCGCATCGACCGTTACATCCTGATGGGGAGCGCGATCATCGTGGCTTCGGTGGTGCTGGTGACGAGCGCCAAGGTCTCGACTCGGGCTGCCGTGGAAGAACTTCCCGCGGTTGAGGCGGCGGGCGACTGAGGTCTGGGGCGAAAGCGAAGAGGCGTGCTCCGGGGCGTCACCCCCTCAGCTTGACAGCATACCCCGCGGGGTGTAGCTTTACTAAAGCGTGGGCGGCTAACCTCGTTGGTCGTCGCGCCTTTCACTTTTCTACTCTTTGACTCCCTTCCTCTGTCGACTTTTCCACTAGGTACAACTGTTGCAATATGCTTTGGGTTGCTCTATGCGACTCCCTGCATCACTATTGCCCTGTGTCGCTAATTTTTCACTATGTTGATTCTCTTTCACTCTTGAACTTGGTCTGACTTTGCCACTGTGCTTTAGGTTTGACTAGATGAAACTTGGTCTTCTCCGTTGCTTTTCCACTGTGAGCGTTGCACCGTTTTGACTCTCGGTTGCACTAACTCCTCACAAGGAAGCGACGATGAGAATTGACCGAAAAGCAGTCCTCGCCTTGATAGGCGGATGGACTTTGTATTACCTGCTGGGATCGCAGATAGGGCGCCTGCATCCGCTTATTGACAGCATAGTTCTTGCTGAGTTCGCTCTGCGGACCGTAAAGCTAAAGGACTGAGTGCCCGAAGATTTAAAGGAGAAGCTGAAATGTTAAAGCATGTGTTCTTGTTCGACGCAACGAGACACATTGGTCTGGCGCAGAGCCTTTTGGGCTCTGCCCAGACCTACACGTCTCAATTCCAACCTGAAGTAGTTGAGTGGTTTGTTCGCGCCCCACAGGCGCAGGCTTTTCGCACTGGCGGCGCGGATGTGCATGTTGTCACAGCTGCGACATCATGGCCCCCGATTGAAAGCAGAATCAGGGAACTCGCGGCTAATGGCTCCGCAGACTGTAATTTTCACGTCCTTTCGTACGATCCGGTGGTTGTGCGATCCGCTGCCGGACTCAATGATCCCCAGCTCGCGATCAGTGCCCTCAGCCTCACCGCTCTAGCGGGGAAATTCCCTGATAGAAAGCTCGCAACGATAACCGCGCAGAGCACGTCGGTCTCCCCCGGAAGCAGCACGCCTGACTTGGCTGAGGCAATCGCGATAACGAAGCGGGTTCTGGGGAGGCGCCGTGCTATGAGCCCGGATACAGCGGTTAAACAATCTTATCTACGGCGGCTGTTAGTTGACGAGGACATCCGCTTCACATTGAATCCCGCAGACTTTGCTTCGCGCACGCTAATCTCGGATGTGGTGAACGATGGCGTTCGCAATGGCTGGTTGCAACGTTTCAAGCTCGACAACAAGTCAGGCACCGAGCGAATCTATCTTGCGGTTTCATCGGTCCCAGCCCTTACTGAGCCTCCGCAAGCCCCTACACTATTAAACACTGCCCAGGCCAATGGCCATGAACCAGTGACTGAACCGGCAGCTGAGAACAAGCAAAAGGACATAGGACGCGAACGAACTTCAGAGATGATCAATACTTTGAAGCACCGCCGGATCTACTCCGGCAAGCAGATTCGCGACTACGTCTTTAGGGCTCTTCGTTCGGCAACGGAGCAGCCTAACCTCATACCCCTATCGGCATCGCAACTGGTGCGACAGGTGTGTTCCTCCGCCGAAGGGCAGGCGAAGTCTGATGGCGTGTCCTTCGAGTATTGGTATGCTGCGAGCGACGCGAGTTTTGAGATGATGCTGCACGCGGGAATTCTGCTTGACGAGCATGGCAAGCCGATACCGCCGGGAATTGGCTCCCGGGGCACCAAGGTGTGTAGTATTGCGCCAGACTTCGAAGATCGTTGTGAAATGTTCCTATTGGAATACTTGATCAAGACCCTCGGGAATGTCACGTCGCACGATCGCACTGCCTTGGCGCATGCCTTGTTTAAAGTAGCCCCGGACAAAAAGTCCATCTACGACATGCAGGACAGGGTTGATGAGCTGCTCGTGAAGCTCCAAGACCGGATCTCGGAAAGCGACGATGGAACTTTTGTGGTTGATAAGTGTACCCTCGCCGCTGTGAGCTAAGCCCGCTAGTCCCCGACTGCAGACGGGGCGCCCCGCGCTACTCTTCCGCTTCGTCGGCGTCATTTACCGCGTCTACTACGCGGCTTCGGATGTTGAACACCAGCTTCTGATCGTCGTCGGGCTGGAAGGTGACTCGCATGGGGGTGCGCTCCCAGACTGGAGGCGGACACTCCGAGTCGGGATCGTCGGTTCCGGCGGGTTCGCCCGCGTCTTTTTTCAGGATCGGCTTTCGACGTCCTACCTGAGCGACGACCGCGTAAAGTTTCTTGCCGTCTTCGGAGACGCCGCAGTAGGCGATGTAGTCGCGATACCAGCTTGCAGTCGAATAGAAGGGATCGAACTCGGGCAGGTTGAGCTGGGAGACTCGTCCGGTGAGGCGGTCGACGAGCAGCCAGCCACCGCGCTGCCATTGCCAGCGCGTGGCGTTTCCGTTGGCGTTAGAGTTTTCGGTGGGCAGCGCATCGTTCACGCGAAAGGCGCGCCGGACTACAAGCAGGCGGTCGGTCAGCTCATGCGGAGTTCCGGTGGTGTATTCCTTGAGTCGCGTATCCACAAACAGCGGACGCACTTTCAGGTTAAGCAGCTTCTGTCCGGTTGCGTTGGGCCACTTGGCGGAAATCCATTTTCCGAAGGTGATGACATGAGGCTTTGGGACGGCGGCGCATTCGCTCGATGCTAAGCAGAGCATGAGGGACATCAATAAGAGTTTCCGCAGCATGAGGGAAGACTGGCACGGACGCGGCAATTGGCGCAATGACGCCTGAACAACGAAAATGTTCGGTTTGTCGACGGGCTGGACGGGCGAGGTCGCCCGTCCCCACACGCTGCCGAGCTTTGCTCGGCTGGACAGCCGGGGGCGGCTGCCCCTACGTGGGTCGTGGTGGTGGCGCGGTTTCCGTCGATATGGGAAACTGTGGTCATGGCTAAGCGCAGCCTTCGGATATTGAAACGAGTCAGCAACGTCCCGTCACTGGGGATCTGTGAATCGTGCAATGCGCAGTTCTCGGCCGACCCTCGTCAGCTCGGGCAGTCGGGAGTTCAGCAGCAGTTCAATGCGCACAAGTGCGAAGCCATACAGAACGCGGCGCCGAGCACGAAAGACGCTGCCAAGAAAGAGGCCGTCAAAAAAGAAGCTGTCAAAGTTGATGGGATGTAGTTGATGTTCCCGGTTGTGAACTTGCAATATTGTAACGGATTGAGCAAAGTAAAGAATTGAGCAAAGTGAAACGATGAGTATTCCGCCACGAAAGCGCTGGACAACCCTTTCTCCGCAGTCGAACTCTTATTCGGGTATGGGTGATCTGCTCAGTGGCCGCCGGAAGCAATTGATTCTGGTGGTCGACGACAAGCTGATGAACACCGAGCTTCTGAAGGAGCTGCTGGGGAGCCGCGGCTATAGAACGGTTGCGGCACAGAACGCGGCTACCGCGGAGGCCGAAATCCGGCGCGAAGCTCCAGACCTGATCCTGCTTGACGTGGTCATGCCGGGCAAGAGCGGCTACGACCTGTGCCGCGAACTCAAAGAGGATTCCAAGACGCGGCTGATTCCGATCGTCATGATTACCGGCCTCACCGATCGAGAAGACCGTCTGAAAGGAATTGAAGCGGGCGCCGACGATTTTCTGACCAAGCCGATCAGTTCCGAGGAATTATTCGCGCGGGTGAGTTCTCTGCTGAAGTTGAAAGAATTCACCGATGAACTGGAGACGGTGGATTCGGTGCTGTGCACACTGGGACTAAGCGTGGAAGCGCGCGACCCTTACACCGAAGGACACTGTGACCGGTTGGCGCAGAACGCCGCGGATCTGGGGCGTTTTCTCGGGGTGGAAGAAGAATGCATCGTGGCTCTGCGGCGGGGCGGCTACCTGCACGACCTGGGAAAGATCGCTGTGCCGGATGAAATCCTGAAGAAGGGCAGCGATCTGACGCCGGCGGAGTGGGTGATCATGAAGCAGCATCCGGTGACGGGCGAGACGATTTGCCGTCCGTTGAAGTCGTTGCGGCTGGTGCTTCCGATTATTCGGCATCATCACGAGCACTCGGACGGCAGCGGCTATCCAGATGGGCTTCATGCGGACGAGATACCGCTTTTGCCGCGCATCCTGCAGGTGGTGGACATCTACGATGCGTTGCGCACGGCGCGTCCTTATAAGCCTGCGCTCGGCCACGAGCAGGCCGCGGTTACCATGCTCGCCGAGGCGCGAGCCGGACTCTGGGACGAGGAATTGGTCTCGGAATTCTTCGGCATGCTCGACAAGCGCCGCCAAGTAGCGTAGGCTCCATCGCGCGGGGCTGCCCGCCAAAACCCACGGATGGCCTCTTGACCTACAGTTTCGTCATTCCCGCCTACAACGAAAGCGTCCGCATCCGGCCCACGCTTGATGAGCTTCTCCGCTATACCAGGGAACAAAACTGGGACGCGGAAATTCTGGTAGTGAACGACGGCTCGAGCGACGATACGGCGCAAATCGTGCGGGAATACGGCAAGTCGCATCCGCAGATTCTGCTGGTGGAGAATCCCGGGAACCGCGGCAAGGGTTACAGTGTGCGCAATGGGATGCTGCATGCGCGCGGCGACATTTGCCTGTTCACGGATGCCGATCTTTCTTCACCGATATCGGAGGCGCGGAAACTGTTCGAAGCGATTGGTCATGGCGCCGACATCGCAATTGGATCGCGATGGCTGCAGGCGGAACTGCAGACTGAGCGGCAGCCATTGTACCGCCAGGCGTTTGGACGAATCTTCAATCTGGTGCTGCGGGTGATTCTGGGCTTGCGTTTCTCGGATACGCAATGCGGATTCAAAGCCTTTCGGCGGGACGCCGCGCAGCGCATCTTTCCGCTGCAGAAAATTGAACGCTGGGGATTCGATCCGGAAATTCTGTTTCTGGCGCGGCGTGCGGGCCTGCAGGTTGAAGAGGTTCCGGTTCTGTGGGCGCACAGCGAGGGGACGCGGCTGCACCCTTTCCGCGACGGACTGCGAATGTTCGTGGAAGTTTTGCGGATCCGGTGGTACGCGATGACCGGGGAGTACGCGACTGGCGCGGTGCCTTCTCCGGGGAAATTGTAAAAGGTAGAAACGCGCGGCGGAGTTTCTTTTGCCGCGCTGAAGCGAGCGCGCTGTCCAATCGCGGCTGCCGTGGTTTATCCTTACCTCTTTTCGTTTCGTCAAATTGCGTCAAATTGCGTCAAATTCGAGTTTCGTCACATTCGAGGACCAACCGTGAACAAGCGCTTCTTCTGGATTCCGCTCGCCTCGCTCTGCGTTTTACTTTTTCCTATAGCGCTTTCTGCCCAGCAGTATGACCCAGCGATGTATCAGGAACTTCATTGGCGCATGATCGGCCCGTTTCGCGGCGGTCGCACCGTGTCGATTTCCGGCGTTCCGGGCCAGCCGAATGTCTTCTACATGGCGCCGAACAACGGCGGAGTTTGGAAGACGACGGACTTCGGCCGTACTTGGATTCCAATCTTCGATGATCAACCGACAGGTTCTATCGGAGCGCTGGCCGTTGCTCCGTCTGATCCCAATACGATCTATGTCGGCAGCGGTGAAGGCTTGCGCCGGCCCGATCTTTCCGTGGGCAACGGTATCTATAAGTCGACCGACGCGGGCCGCACCTGGCAGCATCTCGGACTGCGCGACGCACAGCAGATCGCGTCCATCATCGTCGATCCCAAAGACCCCAATCGCCTCTTCGTCGCGGCTCAAGGACATCCCTACGGCCCGAACCCCGAGCGCGGTATTTTCCGTTCGCTCGACGGCGGCCAGACCTTCCAAAAAGTTCTGTACAAAGACGAAAACGTCGGAGGTATGGATCTTGCTTTCGATCCCCGCAACTCGCAGGTAGTCTTCGCCAGCATGTGGGCCTCGCGCCGTTACAAATCTACCGATGGTGGAAGCACCTGGCATCCACTGACCACAGGATTGCCCGGTGAAGCCGATGGTATTGGCCGCATCGGTCCCGCCATCTCTCCCAGCGATCCAAACCGCATGTATGCCTGGGTCAATATTACGAACGTCAATGCTAAAAAAGGCAGCGGCATCTACCGCTCCGACGACGCTGGCGAAAGCTGGCAGCGGGTGAATGACGAGGAACGCATCTATGGACGCGGCGACGACTTCGGCTGCGTGCGCGTCGATCCGCGAAATAAAGATGTGATCTATGTGGCCAATACTTCGACCTACCGGTCCACCGACGCGGGCAAGAATTTCACCGCCATCAAGGGTGCGCCTGGCGGCGATGACTATCACACCATCTGGATCAATCCCGAAAACCCCAACATTATCGCCATCGCCGTGGACCAGGGCGCGACCATCAGCGTGAATGGGGGACTGACCTGGAGCTCCTGGTACAACCAGCCGACCGCGCAGTTCTATCACGTCATCACCGACAACGAGTTTCCTTACTGGGTCTATGGAGGCCAGCAGGAAAGCGGGTCGGTCGGCACCGCCAGCCGCAGTGACTTTGGCGAAATCACTTTTCGCGATTGGACGACCATTGGCGTCGAAGAATACGGATATGTCGCGCCTGATCCGCTGCATCCCAATCTGATTTATGGCGGCAAGGTTACGGTGTTCGACCGTACTACCGGACAGA